>OHOR01000012.1_pt1 | contig 128528 bp, 88 predicted proteins | sample 1569911 | NCBI WGS metagenome assembly OHOR01 (sample SAMEA3879517, study PRJEB24766) | human gut metagenome | biome: human-associated habitat; feature: feces | place: USA | collected 1985/1987
TAACAAAACTGTGTGCATAGGCTTGTTGCTTGCAACCGAGTTTTCGGACTGACCCCAAAAAACATAAGCCCTAAATTACTCAACTATCATCATGTCACTCATCACTAAATCAGACAAGAAAAATCCCTTATGGGTAAAAGACAAACGCCCACTGGTTTCCTTCAGAAGTCCAGATTTGACGTGAGCCTCTGCAGCCACGATTATTTTATTAAAGCGTTCAATACCGAATCTTGCCAAAAGCGACCTCGTATCAAGCCCTTCTTTAGTGCGCAATGATGTAAAAACAAACTCATCACAAAGCTCATCAGCACCGAGAATTTCAATTTCATGAGGAACCTCGTCACTCGATTGAATATAAGATTTCAAATCTGAATTATTACTCCTACGAACATTCACACCATTAAAGCTATGTGCTCCAGGACCAAAGCTCACATAAGGTGCTCCCATCCAATACTTGGAATTATGATGTGAACGAAATCCAGGATAAGAAAAATTAGAAATCTCATAATGCTCCATACCCTTTTTCTCCGTCATATCAAGAAGCACATCATACATCCTCAAACTCAAGTCTTCATCAATTTCGTCAATTTGGCCACCATCACGCATGTGCGTCAAAAGCGTTCCTTCTTCAAACATTAAAGAATATGCCGACAAATGCTTGACGGGCAAGGACAATGCCTGCTTCAAATCTTTTTCCCAAGACTCAACAGACTCATTGGGAAAGCCAAAAATCAAATCGATAGAAACATTGTCAATACCATTCTCAACCAGTGAATGAACAGCTTTCACTGCTTGACGAGAAGAATGTCTTCGACGAATGAATCGCAAGCGTTCGTCATCAAATGTCTGGACCCCCAAACTGACTCGATTGATGCCTATATCCACCAACTGCTTGACAAAAGATGGCGTCACGTCATCCGGATTTGCCTCTAAAGTGATTTCCGGATTATCTGCCAAAGAGAAGTTTTGAATAAGATGATTCATCATTTTCTCTATGCGGCCAGTATGCAAACAAGAAGGCGTTCCTCCCCCAACATATATTGTATCAACTTGCGAATCCACCTCGTTTTTTCTGTCTGCCATCTCTTTCAGCAAACGTTCGACATATCTGTCCTTAAAATCCTCGCCATAAACTGTTGAATAAAAATCGCAATATATGCAACGCGACTGGCAAAACGGAACATGAATGTATATTCCAGATAAATTAGTGTTCTCAGAGTTCGTCATATCAATATTTTATATGTCAGGGTATCGGAAGTGACAGATGAATCACTTGCAAAGATGGTAAGAATTATATCCACAGCACAATAAAGACCATGAAACTTCATTCAAAGATACAAGTAGTAATCGAGTTCACAAAGTTAAATGGTGGCAATATCAAAAAAAACGCCTTCAAAAAAAGATTACCCGAAAATAAAATCGTAAATTCGCATCCAAATTGTAGAACAAAACCTGCCTGTAACGGAATGTTATAAGGCAGGTCATTAAAGACCACATATTACAAAATGGAAATATCTGGAAGAATTATTGCAGCCCTGCCAGCACGTTCAGGCACATCTGCACGTACAGGAAACACCTGGATGAGCCAAGAGTTTGTCATTGAAACACACGAACAATATCCCCGCAAGTGTGTGTTCACCGTTTTTGGCGAAGACAGACTGAAAGAAATGAACATTGAGGTCGGAAAAGAAATGACTGTATCATTCGATATTGATGCCCACGAATACAACGGCCGTTGGTTTAACGATATCCGTGCTTGGCGAGCTGTACCTCTCACACCTGCCACCGTTGGAGGATCAAGCGTTCAGCCAGGAATGCAGCCAAATCAGCCAGTAATGAACACACCTACTGCAACTGCAGAGCCAGCACCAGCAAACGCAGAGGATGACCTTCCGTTCTAATGGGCAAAAAACTAAAACAAAAAAATGGGCGAACCTTTGAGTTTATTCTTATTTAGATAAGCAAACAAACTCGAAGGTTCGCCTTTCAGTAAGCTGAGATTACATTACATGAAGTATATCATTTGCAAACTTCTAATATGGGCATTTGGATTATTTGCCACAAGCTCCGTATTTATGGTTATCGTTTACCGATGGCTTCCAGTCAAAGTAACACCACTAATGTATATCAGGAGTTGGGAACATGCTGACGAAGAGGAATATTCAGCATGGCAGCATCAATGGGTTCCTCTCGATAGCATTTCGCCATACATGGCCGTTGCTGTCATGGCCTCTGAAGACCAACGGTTTCTTAAGCACCATGGATTTGACCTTCAAGCCATCAAGCAAGCACAAGCTGAATTTGAAGAAGGAGGACGCAGACGCGGCGCAAGTACCATCAGCCAACAGACAGCCAAAAACGTATTCTTATGGCCTAAATCCTCGTGGGTAAGAAAAGGATTTGAAGCATACTTCACATTTTTGATTGAACTCATGTGGCCCAAGGAGCGTATCATGGAAGTGTACCTCAACAGCATTGAAATGGGAAAGGGCATCTATGGCATTGAAGCCGTATCCCAATCTCACTTCCATTGTCACGCAAAAGAACTTAGCAGATCTGACTGTGCGCTAATAGCTGCCACCCTACCCAACCCCATCCGCTTCAATTCCGGAAAACCGAGTCCCTACATGATTAAAAGGCAGCAGCAAATCAAAAGACAAATGAAACACATTGATTTCATGCCGCGAAAAGACTAACGAACACTGTGACAGACTTTTGTATGCCAAATATCTGTTCACGTTTCTCTTCAACAAGGATGGACACGGGAAGAAAGGCACCCTGATTGCTGCTATTCGTGGAACGAATACCTCTGATGTGGTTGCGATACTGATGAAGGTAACATAGGAGAAGCGACTGGCTGGCAAGGAAGTGTAACGATGGACTATTTCGACTCTATGCGTACCCTGCGTTTTTCAACACATTATTTTGCGGTCTGAAAAAAATGTATAATTTCGCACCATTTTTTAGCAGACATCCTGAATAAAAGGATGATTGAAGGATTATTCTGTCATATTCTATAAGTACGTGTTGCCCCACACATCACGTGATATTATGGGGTGGAATCGTATTTGTTTGCAAGAGCAATTGTAGGAGCGAACTGTTTCGGTACGCGTCTTCATACCCTTTGATGAGTAAGGATTTGACCAACGTTTGCTTCCCGCGCAGTTTCATTAAGAAGCAGAGGATGAACGCGAACGAAGAAGAGCGGTACGGCTTCGCGCTCTTTTTGCTCAGAAAAGGGAAACACACTAAATTAATTACTGTCTGAGGTGAAGCCATAGGACACAACTTAAAACAATGTTTTCATACAATTTTAAAAGGAACGCCCTCAAGCATATTATTTTTTGCGGGCTTTTGCTGAACACCAGCTTTTTGACGACAACGACGTCGTTTGCAGCCCCCTCCATTGAGGCTGGAATCCAGTCGGCTAACGATGAATTGATTGCCTACGGCTCAAGCAGAGTTTATGATGTCTATTATTCTCTGTATAAGGATGGCAGACTTGTAATAGAGGGAGCCGGTGGATTCAATAGGTCTCTAGGACCGATAAGTGGCTTCATCAAGGAAGAATATCTTGACCAGGCAAAAAACCTAATTATCAAAAACATCAGATGGATTAAGTCCAGTGCATTCGAAAACTGCAAAAATGTTACGACTGTTACGTTTGATTCGTCAGGTTCTTTAGACGTAGAAACGATTGAAGATTATGCCTTCAAAGATTGTTCAAGTCTCAAGACCATCACTATCCCCAAAGACGTGTCTGAGATGGGAAGCTACGTCTTCTGGAATTGCACAAGCCTCGAGTCAATCAAAATTTCTGCCAATGTGTCTAAAATCGGAAGTCGGATGTTCAGAGGCTGTCCCAATCTGAAGTCCATCGTGGTGGAGGAAGGAAACAAGAAATACGATAGCAGAGAAAACTGCAATGCTATTGTGGAAACAGCCACCAATACCTTGGTGTGTGGTACAGAAAATTCCACCATCCCCAGCACTATAACAGCTATTGGGAGCAGTGCCTTCGCAGAAACGGGATTGAAGAATTGTGTTATTCCTGAGGGCGTCACGAGCATTCAGAATGTGGCTTTTGAAAATTGCCAGAACTTGGAGTCTGTGACGTTGCCCCAATCGTTGAAGAGATTGGGGAGTCGTGTGTTCGCCAACTCTGGTCTGACTTCGGTTGTTGTCCCTAAAGGCATCACATGGTTGTCAGATGGCACTTTCACTGGATGCAAAAACCTGGAGACTGTGACGTTGCCCACTACACTGGAGACCATTGAGTACAACGCTTTTTCAAACTCAGGCCTGACTTCGATTTTCATCCCCAAAGGCGTCACGAGCATTTCCTCCACTTCGTTTAATTATTGCGGAAAACTGAGCACTATCAGCGTTTCGGACGAAAACACCACATACGACAGCAGAAACAACTGCAATGCTATCATTCAAACAGCAACCAATCAAATCCTAAGGGGAACTTCCAACACTATTATCCCCAATACCGCAACCTCTATTGGCGATAATGCCTTCAATGACATCAATTCGCTCACAAGCATTGTTATTCCTGAATCAGTTACCTCCATCGGTCAGTACGCGTTCAGATTCTGCAATTCCCTCGCAGAAGTCGTGTGCAAAGCAAAAGTGGCTCCTCAACTGAAAAGTGACGCCTTCTCCAACGACGTTCTTTCCAAGGCAACGCTGTATGTGCCAGAAGAAAGCGTAGAAAGCTACAAGGCAGACGGCGAATGGAAAAAATTTTCTGACATCCAGCCGCTCCCGTATGCATACATCAACATCAGTGCCGCTGAAAAAACGACCTACTGCAGCGAGCATGCGCTCGACTTTACCAACATCGAAGGAGCAAAGGCATATATAGCTTCAGGTTTCAGTCCAAGCACGGGCGTTGTGCTGCTCACAAAGGTGGACAAGGTGCCTGCCAGAGTGGGATTCATGGTTATTGGCAAGGAAGGCAAATATGAAGTGCCTTACTGCGAGACAGATTTCACCTATGCCAACCTCTTAGTGGGTACAATGAGTCAGACGACTGTGGCCAGCACTGCTGACGGAAAAACCAACTACGTTCTTTCGAAAGGTAGCGATGGCGTGATGTTCTATCTTGCAAACAATGCGATGGTCCCTGCCAAAAAAGCTTATCTTAGTATCCCTTCGACAATTGTGGATGAGACACATGTGAAGGCTGTTCGTCTTGCTTTTGAAGACGACATGACCACTAATATCATTCGTGTTGAAGACATGACGAAGAAAACAACCGACAAGGTGTATGGTCTCGATGGACGTTGCAAAATGGGCCTTTCTTCAGGCATAAACATTGTGAACGGAAAGAAGATTTACGTGAAATGATTAAGTACGGAATAGCATCTATGAGTAAGAAAATATACATGAAGCCCACCATGCAGTGCATTGAGATGGCGCTAACAAATGTCCTTTGTACTTCCATGCCTGGCTCCGATAAATTTCACAAGGTCGATTCTTACGACACGGAGCAAGAAGGCGTTTCAAACAATCCATACGACGATACGTGGGACATACTGTAATTCATACAACATCTTTGTTGGTGTGAAAACTCCGTTCCATCATCAGAAACAAGGGAACCGTCCTAACTAAATTCAAGATAAAATCCAGAAAGCTCGGGGAGCATTCTGGATTTTATCTTTCTAACAAAGGAATCTGAAAATGATGGCTTTCAGCATAGTCTCCTACCACTTAAAACCATCACATGCCTGCATTATTCAGCGTCAGGGGTGATCAATTTGTAACCCTTACCATGAATATTGATAATCTCAACATTTTCATCTGCCTTCAAATGCTTACGCAACTTGGTGATATAAACATCCATAGATCTTGCGTTGAAATAGTTGTCATCAATCCAAATGGTCTTCAACGCATAATCACGCTGCAAGATTTCATTTGAATGTGCGCACAAAAGATTAAGCAGTTCACTTTCTTTTGTTGTCAACTTCGTCATCTCATCACCACGTGCCAAAATCTGTTTTTGCGTATCAAAAGTGAAAGAGCCAATCTTGTAGAATGTGCGGTTACGGTTTTTCTTACCACGTGCGCGACGCAAAATAGCCTCAATACGCATTGTTAGTTCTTCCATAGAGAATGGCTTAGTCAAGTAGTCATCTGCGCCAATCTTGAAGCCCTCCAATACATCTTCCTTTAAAGTTTTTGCTGTCAGGAATATAATCGGGGTATCATCGCTATTCTGACGAATATCCTTTGCCAACGTAAAGCCATCCTTCTTAGGCATCATAACGTCAAGCACACACAAATCAAATTTGTCTTTCAGGAATGCCTTATAACCAGCATCACCGTCTGTGCAGAGCGTTGTTTCATAATCTTTTGCCTGCAAATATTCGCGAAGCAACATACCCAAATTCTCATCATCCTCACACAAAAGGATGCTCATTTTGTTATCGTTCATTTTGATGAAATTTTTAGTGTTGGTAATATTATAATAAACTTTGTACCGAGTCCGTATTCACTCTCAGCATGAATACTTCCTCCAAAATTTGAAATTACATTTTTTACATAAGCAAGTCCCAATCCGAATCCTTTGACATCATGACGATTTCCCGTATGGACTCTATAGAACTTCTCAAAGATTTTCTTCACATCTTCTTTTTTGATGCCGATGCCATTGTCGCTTATTTCGATTTGCAATTTGTCGCCCTTTATCGCAGTCGAAACAACCAACTTCAATTCCACATCATCCTTTTTGTACTTCACTGCATTATCCATAAGATTGAAAAGTACATTCGTAAAGTGCATTTCGTCTACATACGCAACGACATCTTTTGCTTCCAGATGGGTTTCTATCGTACCGCCAGAACTTTCAACCTTTAAGCGGAAGGTATTAACAACATCGCTAATCAATTCGTTGACGTCAACCTCCCGTTTCTTGAATGTTGCAGCTTTTTTATCAAACATGCTCATCTGCAGAACCTTTTCAACCTGGAAACGCAATCGTTTCGTCTCATCGTTTATGATGCCACTGATATGCTTAAACATAGCATCACTCTTCATCACAGATGGATCACCAAGCATTTGAGCTGCCAGGGATATTGTTGAAATCGGAGTCTTAAACTCATGAGTCATATTATTTATAAAGTCATTCTTTATCTCCGAAAGGCGTTTTTGACGGAATATGGTGTAAATTGTCACGCAGAACACAATCAGCACAATCAATGTAAAGATAATCGCTGGTATCATAAAACGTACACTATAGAATATGTATTTACGTACATCAGGAAAATGTACATATAACACTCCCATCTGTGCACGAGGCGCATTGGGGAACAACTCTTGTCGATAGGCCGCATCTTCACTCTCTGCCACATAATCCTGACAACGGAAAACTTCACGTCCGTCAGAAGTTGTAACTCGGAAATGATAGGCGAGATTTACGCCATTTTTGCTTAGCTCACGCTTCAAAGTACTATCAAGTTCTTTGAAATCGAGACGTTGAGTCAACTCCTTATTATATGGCTTATAAAGAATCGACAACATTTCCTCCATCAGTTCCTTCTGTCTGAAAAAATGTTCAATGGTATCCTCAACCACATATGCCCCGTTCAAATCATTCTTTGAATCTGTCGAATCTTCTACATATAGACCCGCCTGAGCCATTTGCCAACGATAAGCACGCTTTAAAGAATCTTCATCAACAGGAAGAGAATTCTGCTTTTCCGTCAATTCCGAATCAAGACGAGCTTGAGCTTCATAAAGCTCCAAATCCTGTGCCGTTTGATTAAGGCTTCTATTCACAGCCTCCTCAAACTGCTCTTTCCGCATATCATAGACATTTTCAAAATACCTAAACTGCAAATAGAGCAATGTCAACAGGGATATTCCCATCACACATGCAATTGTCCAAATAGTTGATTTCTTCATGTCGCAAAGATATGATTATGATTGCGAATTAGGCAAATGATAATGTTTTTTTCTTAAACAGCTTGCATTATTTAACACAACAAGAAAGTTTAATTATTAAACAAACAAGTATTTTATATTTTAGGGGGACGGGGATTGGCTATCAGTAAACTCACAAAAGCATTACAGTATTGACTATAAAGAATACTGTAAGCATTGATGAATTGCCATGAACGACCTTTGAATTTCTAACTTTTTGGAAGTCGTCCCATAATTTCTTTTAAAATTAGAAATGGGAATAAATTACGTTCTGAATCTTTTGAAATTGTCGAATCCTCTTTAGGGTCTTATCACTACATCACTTTGGGAACGGGAAAAGGGAATACACCGTTTCTATAGAAAAACCAGGACTCCTTTATAATTTAGCTTATTTTATATTGAAAATAAAGGAAAAAGGCGTAATTTTGCCCTGCTTTATAAACTGTGAAGCCCAGCAGGTATAGATATATGCTGAAAGCGTCACGCACTGAAAATAATAAATATAATTGAAGTAAATATATTATGTCGGAATCTGTTGATATTCGCCAACTAACAAATTTGATAGAAAGCCAATCGGGCTTCGTTACGAGCCTTACGAATGGCATGAGCCAACGTATTGTTGGTCAAAAGCATTTGGTTAACGCTCTATTAATCGGACTTTTAAGTGACGGACACGTATTATTGGAAGGTGTTCCTGGATTGGCCAAAACACTGGCCATAAAGACATTGTCAGAATTGGTTGATGGACATTTCAGCCGATTACAGTTTACTCCTGACCTCCTGCCAGCTGACGTAATTGGCACTCAGATTTATAGTCAGAAAACAGAGTCATTCCGAATAAAGCAAGGACCAATCTTCGCAAACTTCGTTTTAGCTGACGAAATCAACCGTGCACCAGCAAAGGTGCAGAGTGCGCTACTGGAGGCGATGCAAGAACGGCAGGTGACAATTGGCGATAAGACGATGCCTCTTCCTGATCCATTCTTGGTTATGGCCACACAAAACCCGATTGAACAAGAAGGAACATACGCACTTCCTGAAGCCCAAGTTGACCGCTTCATGCTGAAGGTGGTGCTTGGCTACCCTACACTGGAGGAAGAGAAACGCATTGTTCGCAGCCATATATCTGGACAGATTGATGAAAAGATTTCGCCTGTAACAGATATTGAGACCATCAAGCGTGGACGCAAAACAGTTAAACTGATTTACATTGACGAACGCATTGAACAATACATTGCCGACATTGTTTTTGCCACACGTTTTCCTGAAAAATACAAAATGCCTGAACTGAAATCAATGATTGGTTTCGGCGGTTCGCCACGTGCATCCATCAATCTGGCATTAGCGGCAAGAGCCCAAGCCTTTATCCAAAGACGCGGATATGTTGTGCCTGAAGATGTCAGAGAAGTAGTGCATGACGTGTTGCGACACAGAATAGGTCTGACGTATGAAGCCGAAGCAAACAACATGTCAAGCGAAGACATTATAACGGAAATTCTGAATAAGGTTGAAGTTCCATAAGGAATAGAATAGAAGAAGCTTTGTAGGGATGTTCTCCGCTGTGGAACAAGGAGAGACGCTATATGCTCCCCCTATCCAAGGAGCATCCCTACAAGGAAGAATGCAAAACAGGAAAAAGGAACGGCTATACAGCCGAAAGGCCTGCAACCGTAAAAGTCAAATGATGGAGAAGAAATCAACACTGAACTCTGCCGACTTGTTCCAGCGCGTAAAAAACGTTGAAATCAAAACGCGAGCACTTACAAATAACATCTTTGCAGGAGAATATCATTCTGCCTTTAAGGGCAGGGGAATGTCGTTTGCCGAAGTGCGAGAATATCAGGACGGGGATGATGTTCGCGATATAGACTGGAACGTGACGGCAAGATATAGCCGTCCGCACATCAAAATCTTTGAAGAGGAACGCGAACTGACAGTGATGCTGATGATTGATGTTTCTTCAAGCCAAAGCGTTGGCAGCAGACTAAGAACCATGCGGGAATCAGCAACAGAAATTGCTGCGACTATTGCTTTTTCTGCATCACAAAACAATGACAAGATTGGAGCCATTTTTTTCTCAGACAAAATAGAAAAATACATCCCTCCTCAAAAGGGTCGCAAACATATTCTTTGTGTCATACGAGAACTGCTTGATTTCAAGCCATCAGGTACGAAGACTTGCATATCTGCACCGCTTGAATATCTGATGCGCGTTCAGAAACGCCGCTGTATTGCGTTTATGATCAGCGACTTTTTAGACTTCAACGACTATGAACGCACGCTATTGGTGGCCAATCGCAGACACGACTTAGTTGCCCTCAGACTTTATGACAAACTGCTTGCCGATTTGCCAAATGTCGGACTGCTTGAGGTTTTGGACGCAGAAAACGGACACAAGCAGATCATTGACACGTCAAGCCGAAAGGTGCGTGAATGTCACAAACAATGGTGGAACAACTGGCAAAACAAATTGGATGAGGTTTTTCATAAAAACGGCATCGACAATACCAAGATTGCAACCGATGAAGATTATGTCAAACCGCTGATTCATCTTTTCTCAAGCCGCTCCTCTGTTTAGTAAGCGGCGTTAAACAACACCCCAACCTACGATATTTAATTATTCGTGTTTGAAGAAGATGTACATAAACAGAATCATAGCATCATATATAAAGTATTTTCGCAAATCATACGAACAGAATATCTGTCGTATGGTTTGCGTTATTACCATATTGCTCTTCGTGCAAGGGGTCAATGAAAAGTTACGGGCCCAAGTTATCGTTGACAGCAAGCTGGGACAAAGCGAGATTTTAATTGGCGAGCAAACCACATTGACAACAACCGTCACCGCCAACAAAACACAACACGTTATCTTTCCCAACTACATTAAAGGTGACACCATTGTAACTGGTGTTGAGGTGCTGAACGCAGGAGAGATTGATACGTTGAAATTACCTGGAGACAAACGCATACAATTATCACGCAGCTATACCATCACCTCATTTGACTCCGCTCTCTACTCTATCCCTTGCATGGCTGTAGAAGTTGACGGAAAGACCTATCAAGGCAAGTCTCATGCAGGACTGAAAGTTAACACCGTAGAGGTAGACACTGTACACGTGGACAATTTTGCAATGCCATTTGACGTTCTGGAAGCGCCATATAGTTGGACAAATGATTTGCTGATCAGCGCACTCGGTTTGTGGTTATTGATGGGACTCGTTTTCTTCACAGCCGTAAAACTCTCAAAGAGAAAACCACAACGCAAGCAGATTGTCATACCTCCCCCCACCCCTCCGCATAAAAAGGCTTCCGAAGATATGAATATACTCCGAGGAGATTTGTCGAAAGAAATGGATCTGGAAGAAAATAAAACATTTTTCATCCGCTTGACAGACATCGTCAGACGCTTCATTGCCAACAGATATTCCATCAACGCAACAGAGCGCACAAGCAACGAACTGGTGACTGATTTAAGGAATACGATTGACCAAGCCGAATTGGAGAAACTTCAGGAAATATTATTTACGGCCGACAACGCAAAATTCGCCAAATATATCTCAAGTGTGCAGCAGCGAAAAAGACTGTTTAGCCAAGCTGAGGATTTAATGCTTAATCTGCGTGACGAATTGATGGAACAACCCAAGCCAATCATAAAATACGTCACCTATTCCGACGTACAGCAACACCGCCTAAGAATATTGTATTGGGCAGGGTTGATATTATCCATCATGTCTGTCTTTGCCCTTTTCGCTTGGATTCTTCTGGAAATATCTGGTATATATTTCAGATTTTGAAATACATATTCTCTTGCTGCAATAGAACGAATGAAGGCATTTACACCAGCCTGTCACTTAAAATGATAAGTTTTATGACAGGAGTTTATGATGCCATCATTCCTTCGTATGCAAGTGAATCCTAAAACATAATCAAACCATGCAATTTGCGAATCCGGAATATTTTTTTCTGCTGCTTTTGTTAATACCCATTCTGTTGTGGTATTTCCTTATACGCGGTCTCGGAGAACCTACACTGAGAATGGCAACGACAGAACAATATCGGAATGTTCCACGAACATTCCGCACAACCTTTATACATCTGCCGTTTGTGTTACGCACGTTGACCATAATCATTCTGATTGTCATCTTGGCACGTCCGCAGACAAGCAACGCCCTTAGGGAAAGGGAAGTTGAAGGAATTGACATCATGATGGCCATGGACGTATCAACAAGTATGCTTGCGCGCGACCTAAAGCCCAACCGAATTGAAGCCGCAAAAGAAGTGGCATACAAATTCATCTCCAACCGGCCGAACGACAATATCGGACTGACCTTATTTGGAGGAGAAGCATTCACCCAATGCCCCATAACAACAGACCATGCAACACTCCTCAACATGTTTCATGACGTCAGTTGCGAAATGCAAGCCAAAGGAATCATCAGCCCAGGAACCGCTATCGGGATGGGACTTGCCAACGCTGTTTCTCATTTAGAGAAAAGCAAGTCAAAGAGTAAAGTCATCATCCTCCTGACAGACGGCGTTAACAACGTCGGCGAAATTTCTCCGTTAACGGCGGCCGATATGGCCAAAGAGAACGGCATCCGCGTTTATACCATTGCGATAGGTGCATCCAGTGGCAAGAGCAAGCAGGCGGTTGCGACCCTTCCAAATGGTGAAGAATATTATGCAGACGTCGAAAACGATTCTGACCCTGAAACTCTGAAAGCCATAGCGCACACCACAGGAGGATTGTTTTACCAAGCCGAAACAAGCGACAAGCTGAAAACCATCTATGACGATATTGACAAACTTGAGAAAACGAAGCTGAAAGTTAAAAACTTCGACCGAAAATATGAAGCCTTTCAGTTCTTGGGGTATGCCGTGTTAGTGTTGTTCCTATTGGAAATCATTCTCCACTTGACAATATTCCGCCGTATGCCATAATAAGTAAAGGTAATCCGGTTTAGGACGCCACTCACACTATCAGTAGGAATGCCTCCCCTCGGAAATCATATCATTACACAACGAAGTAGCCAACAGCAAACAGGTCATTACGCAAGCATTTTCAAGATACCTCAAAAAAGAATATGTATCAGACATTCTAAATTAAGACATAAATGTTTAGATTTCAAGATCCACAATATTTACCCCTGCTATCCCTCATCATAATCTTAGCGCTACTGTATGTTTTTAACGCATACAAGGTACGCCACCTGGAGGAGCAACTGGCCGACAAGCGTCTGCTGTCAGAGACTGCGCCGAAACGTTCTCCGAAACGCCGTCTGCTGAAGTTTGTTTTATTGGAAACAGCTTTGGCTTTTTTGATATTGATGATGGCGCGTCCTCAATTTGGCACCAGCAACATCCAAGAGAGCGAGCGAGGAATTGAAGTATCTTTCATCGTTGACGTTTCCAACTCGATGATGGCGCAAGACATTCTTCCGAACAGGCTGGAACGCTCCAAATTGTTTATGTCCACATTGATTGATCGGATGAAAAACGACCGTGTCTCTCTCGGTGTGTTTGCTGGTGAAGCCTATCCGCAAATGCCGATAACAAACGACTACACTTCAGCCAAATTATTTCTCGAAAATTTCGAGCCTGGCATGGTAACGCTTCAGGGAACGAGTATTGCCTCAGCCATCAACCTGGCAAAAAATAGTTTTTCCGCACGCAAAGACATCGGGAAAGCCATTGTGATTATCACGGACGGCGAAGACCATGAAGAAGGTGCAATCAAAGCAGCCGAAGAAGCGAGAAAGGAAGGCTGCACGGTGTTTATTATCGGAGTCGGCACAGTAACAGGCTCAAAAATCCCATTACCAAGCGGTGGCGTGTTGAAGGACAATGACGGCCAAGAGGTCGTAACGAAACTAAACGAAACCATGTGCCGCGAAATCGCCGAAGCTGGCGGTGGAACATACATCCACCTTGACAACAGCAACCAAGCACAACAAATTCTCCGCAAGCAATTCGATGAACTCAAACAAGCTGACAACAGTTTCCAGTTCACTGAAAAAACCGAGCAATTTCAAGCCATGGCGCTCATTGCCCTGCTGCTAATTCTTTTGGAATTCTTCATTTCTTCGGGAAAAACCAAATGGCTGAAACGATTCAGAACATGAAATGCTGTCAATGTAACACCAGTCACACTGGCAGAGATTAAGGGTACCCCAAAATATTATGACCACCTATATATGAAACGATTCGCTATAATTTTTCTAATCCAAACATGTTTTGCCATCATTTCCTGCGCTCAAACAGCAGTTTGGAAAACGATTCACCAAGGCAACAAGGCTTTTCATGGCAAACGATATGAGACGGCAGCTGAACATTACAACAGCATTCTGAAACAGAATGCCGTAAACACACGTGCCCTCTACAACCTTGGCAATGCGCGGTTGGCACAAGGGAAAATCTCAGCGGCCGACTCTCTTTTCACCCGTGTGGCCGCAAACGACAACAACGCCCCCATACGCTCACAGGCCAACCACAACAGAGGTTTCATCTACCAGCGCGAAGCCCTGAGTGAGAAGAATGCCGAACGCAAACGCCAACTGCTACAGCAGGCAATTGCCTGCTACAAGCAAGCCCTAAGGGATTCTCCTGCGCAACAACCGTCAAGATACAACCTAGCATTGTGCCAAAAGCAGCTGAAAGACCTCAACGACAACCAGCCGCAACAACAACCGCAGGAGGAACCGCAAAAGCAACAGCAACAGCCCAAAGCAGAACAATCCAAGAACAACTCCTTGACAAACTTTGCACGCCAGGCTGAAAGACAGACCCGCAAGAAACTGAACGAAGCAAAAAGGCAGCGTTCGCTAATCAAAAACTGGTGACGAGACAAACACGCCCTGCATTTCTGTTATATACTAACTATTTGAATGATGTACAGACGATATAAATTCGTATTACTATTGATTTGCCTTATATGGATGGCCCCCATCAACGCACAGTTGAAATTATCGGTTAACGCCCCTTCCGTTGTTGAGGCCAACCCCAGTTATTTCCAAATCAAATATACGCTGAACTCAGATTACGCTATCAGCTTTGAAGACATAAGCGACTTTCATTTTTCTACTGCCGACTTCACGCAGCTCTCTAAACCTGGCTATAGTATCAGAAAAGAAGACATCAACATCAACGGTCGGGCAAGAACAAATTGCTCAGTGACGATAACATGTACCCTCCGCCCAAAAGCGAAAGGAACTTTCACCATCTCCCCTGCAAGCGTACATGTAAAGGGAAAGACCTACAAATCCAAAGCCGTCAAAATCCGTGTTACAGACAACGCACAAGGGAACGGAAACAGAGCGTCCTCCAGCCAGGACGACAAGACGGAAGAAGAAAACGCAATGCGCACCGCGAGAACAGGCCTGTCCCAAAAAGATCTCTGCATAACTGCCGACCTTCAAAAGACCACAGTCTACGAGCAAGAAGCCGTACGCTTGAAATATCATGCACTTGCACTCCCTGGAGTGGGGCTGAGTAATACTGGCCTGAATGAAAAGCCTGATTTCAAAAACATTGTTTCTCTTGAGGTCCCAACAAACCCAGAGTTTACACTTGCTCACGTTAACGGCGTCGCCTATAAAAAATACAAGGCAAAGGAATACGTGTTATACCCTCAGAAAGCTGGGCAAATACAGATTCCTAAATTGACGTTCGATTGTATGGTCATGCAACGCGACCTCCTGCTGGACAGAATCGACGATTTCCTAAACGGCGGCGGCATTGGTATCAACGTCAAACGCAGTGCCCCACAACTGATTTTGAATGTCAAGCCCTTACCCACCCCGAAACCATCAGGATTTTCTGGCGGCGTTGGCCACTTCAAGATCAAATCGCAGATGAGAACTGCAAATTTGCGCACAAACGATTTGGCCACCTTCCGCATAACCATTTATGGAACGGGCAACTTGAAACTGATTACTGCGCCAGATTTGGTTTTTCCAGAAGGATTCGACAGCTACCCTCCGCAAATCGTCGACGAAACGACCATCACAGAAGACGGCGTATCGGGAAGTATCTCCTTCGATTACACATTGGTGCCACGGGAAGTGGGCAAATTCGAGATGCCGAAGGTTAACTTTGTATTTTTCGACCCGCAAAAAGGGGAATACCAAACCATCACAGCCAAGGCATTCCAATTGAATGTCAAAAAGGGCACGAAAAGCGATGCGGCCGTTGAGTACGAAAGGAAGATGAGGAAAGAAGACATCAGAGGTATCAAGTTTGGCGAGGCCCACTTAGTGGCGACAGCCGACTACTATTGGTGGGGTACTTGGAAAACCTACCTGGCCTTTGCAATTGTTATCATCCTTGGCATCGGCATTCCCGTCGCCGCCAAACGCTTTGACATCCGCGCTGTCAGTCTGCCTGGTTCACCGCACGACAAAATGGGCAGAAAGGCCATCAAACAGATGCTGAAACTCAAGAGCACGCGAAAGCCAGAACAGCCACGCGAAACGTATAACGATTTGAACCAAATCCTACGCTGTTATTTCTCCGAACGGATGACAATGCCTGTCAACGAACTGAACACGGAGCGAATCCTCAATTATCTGAAGGAGACTTGCCATGCAGACGAGAATCTCACCATCAAGGTGAAACGTCTGCTGGACAACTGTGAAATGTCGAGCTACGCTCCGGTTGAAGTGATGGCTGATGCTCAAAAAGACATCGACGATGCCATACTGATTATCAAAACATTAGCCACCCTTTGACAAGCAGTCTGCACATTCTGCACTGCCCAATGTTTCAAGAAAAGACAAACACGAAACAACCAAAGACGCTCTTACACCACGCCCCACGCACACAAAATAGCGCCACAAAAATTGTTTCATAAGTCAGCAACATCACTATAAGCGAATGAAACACAACAAGATAAATAAAAGTCTCTTCACGCTGCTCACTTGGTTCCTTCTGCAAGCAGCGGGCACCTTCGCCTTTGCCGAATCCATCGAACCGGCAAACGGCAGCAACGGAGAGCAAATCCCCACGGCAACCGCCGACAAACAAGTAAACGAACGCCCAAACGCTAACAAGCAAGCTGCCGATTCGGCGTATATGGAAAAGGCATACGACAAGGCGATTGCTGGATATGAGCAAATTCTGAAAGCGGGAGTTGATGTCGACGTCCTTTACAACCTCGGAAATGCTTACTATCGCAAGAACAATCTGCCGCGCGCCATTCTTAACTACGAAAAGGCCTTGAAATATGAGCCCCGCCATAAAGATGCCCGCCATAACTTGGAAATCTGCCGTAGCAAACTGGGAGTTTCGGAGAATCCGCCTTCAGAAATGTTCTTCATCACTTGGTTCAACGACCTAACAGCTTATTTCTCTGTTGACCAATGGGGCACAATGGCCATGTTGTTCTTCTCGCTAACAACATTTCTTATCGTCCTGCGCAGAATGACGCGCCAACGCCTGCCGAAAAAAATCGCCTCCGTCATCATGCCATTCGCCATTGCCGCCTTTGCATTGGCTACCACCAATGCCAGCCTGCAATACCATCGCTTTCACAACGACACATACGCCGTCGCCTTACAAGACTCAACCATAGAGGACGAAAACGGGAAAGCGAAGAAAAACATACTGCGAGCTGGCACAACCGTACGACTTCTCAAAAACGGCTCGGAAGGAAAAATCATGGTGCAAACGAGCGACAAAACATGCGAAGGTTGGGCAAACAGCGGACATTTTATGCCTGTCTGATGCCGCCTAATCCGATTATTTCTGATAAATTTGCATAACACAGGCTGCACCTCGGCAAAGCAAACAAACAAGTTTGATGCTCTGCACTCGGTTTGCACTGTATTTGCATAACACAGACTGCACCTCATCCAATAGTTAGTAGCGCTCCATCTTCACTGGCAACTTGTCTGCCAACCCCACACCTACATATCTAAAGAATATTTATGCTGGAACAACTACAAAATATCGACACGTGGCTGACATTGGCAGTCAACGGCAGCCATTCATTATGGCTTGATGCCTTTGCCCTCAGCATCACAAGCACGATGACATGGATTGCCGCAGCCGCCATGCTCCTGTATGTGGTCATACGCAGTGGCGAGATGAAAGACATTCTGATCATCATCGCAGCCCTGGCGCTCTGCATCCTGCTGGCCGACCAGATAGCTTCCGGCATCTTCAAGCCACTTGTAGCCCGCTATCGTCCGAGCAACTCGCCGCTTATCATGCTGGACGTTGACATTGTGGCCGACTATCGTGGCGGGCGCTATGGTTTTTTCTCCAGCCATGCGGCAAACACATTTGCCGTCACCACCTTCACAGCCCTGCTGATACGCCACAAAGCCTTGACACAATCAATGATTCTGTGGGCGTTGGCCAACTGCTGGTCGCGCATGTACCTTGGCGTCCATTATGCTGGCGACATCCTTTGCGGCACCATCTGCGGCATTCTCGTCGGCTGGAGCGTCTACAAACTGGCCTGTCGCTTCCTCCCCCGTCATTGTGAACGCAGTAGCCACACGTTGCGCAGCGACATACAAACAAAAACTGGTTTCGCCATAGCCGACGCAACGCTCCTGGCCACCACCCTGTATGCCTCATTCATCTATTCCACATTTAAAGCCCTCTTCTGCATTTATGAATAAATACAACGTCCTTCAGCATCTCTTGCTCGGAGTCTTCCTCATGATTTTCTCCACAGCGTCTGTCGCGCAAAACACGATTCTGCGCGCCAACGGTGCAATGAATGACGGTGATTCCCACTGGAACAACGACACTGACACTATCAAAACAGAGAACGTACCAATAGGGCTCTACGTCTGGAAAATCAACCCGCGCTTTGGCGACATCATAAAAGCCGAACCCGACACACTCCCCCACCTGTTTCAAAACGAAGCTTTCACTGGTGGCACAACAGGCCACTATAACTATACTGGCAACCTGGGTTCTCCGAGAAATTCCCGCATTCTCTCTGACAACCTTGAACGCACCTTCTCCCCACAGTTCATCTTTGCCAAGCCCTACGATTACTTCCTCACGCCAATCAGCGACCTGTTGTTCACCAATACAAAATCACCGATAACCAACATCACTTACCACGAATGCGGCAATAAGCAAAACGGGGAAGACCGCATACGTGCCCTCTTTGCCACCAATGCGGGAAAACGCTTCGGCGCCGGATTCAAACTCGACTACCTCTATGGTCGCGGCTACTACCAAAGCCAGTCGACCGCACATTTCAACGGCACGCTGTTCGCCTCCTACATTTCAGACACCTATAATCTGCACACGGCATACAGCGCCAATCACCTCAAAAATTCCGAGAACGGAGGTATTGAAAGCGACGACTACGTCACACGCCCCGAAACGTTTCCAACGAAATACGGAACCGCCGACATGCCAACACGGCTGTCAAAATCATGGAACAAGATGAACGTCAATACGTTCTATCTGACACACAACTACAACCTCGGCTTCACGCGTCACCGCGACAAAGACGGCCACATTGTCAATGCCCGCCAGTTTGCACCGAAAAACAAACTACTCTCGAAAGTCGTGAAAAACGCTGGCATGCCTGCCGACACCACACGTCGCGACAGCATGCCAACCTCTGACGCTAACGCCAAACTTGTCTCTGCCACACAAACAGCCGCCAAAGACATGGAAGCCGCTGAGGACACACTCTCAAAACTCATCCCCGAATTTGTGCCCGTTGTCGGCTTCATCCACACCATGCGCCTCGAACACAACAACAGGCGCTTCCTTTCAAACCTGACACGCGCCGCTGGGGCCGACCGTTATTTCAACGACTTCTACCTGCCAGGCGACTCTGCCAATGACTACACAAAAAACATACACGTTGAAAACACACTGGCTCTGGAACTCCGAGAGGGCTTCAACAAATGGGTCAAATCAGGATTGCGCCTCTTTGTGAGACACGATTTCTATAAATACACCCTCCCCGACCAGCAGCGCCTTGAAACGCGCTACACGGAAAACTACTTCACCATCGGTGCGCAGTTGTTCAGCAAGCAGAGCCGTCTGTTCCACTACGACCTCCTGGGCGAACTGCGAAACACGGGCAAGAGCTGGGGTGAATTCAACGTCTCTGCCAATGTCGGCCTCGCCATCCCCCTACATAGCGACACTTTGAAAGTCAATCTGTTTGGCAACACACGCGGCGAGCAACCAACCTTCTACCAACGCACCTACCACGCCCGCAACGCATGGTGGGACAAGTCATACGACCGCACCTTCAGCGCCAGCGCTGGCGGCACCATCGCATACAAGCGCACACGCCTGTCAGTTGCCCTGCAAACGCTGCAAAACCACGCCTATTTCCAAGAACGGCTGACGCCCGTCACCACCTCTGAGGGCACAACGCTCTTCCGCAGCGGCGTTGAAGCCCTGCAAAAAGGGAAAAACATCCAAGCGCTTTCAGCCTCTCTCAGACAAGACCTCACATGGGGCATCCTCAATTGGGAAAACGAACTGACGGCGCAAACCACCTCCGAGAAGGAAATTCTTCCACTGCCGGCATTTTCCGTTTGGAGCAACCTATATCTGCGCTTCCGCATTGCCCACGTGTTGCTCACGGAATTTGGCGCCGATGCACGCTTTTTCACGGCATATAAAGCGCTGACCTATTCGCCCCTCATCGGAAGTTACGTCGTGCAAGACCCCGACCACGCCACAAAAACAGGCAGCTACCCCTGGGTCAACGTCTACGCCAATTTCCATCTGAAGAGCACGCGCTTCTACATCATGGCGTCACACGTCAACTATAAGAGCGGAAGCGGAAAACCCTTTCTCGTGCCCCATTATCCGCTAAACCAGATGGTCCTCCGCCTGGGCATTTCATGGAATTTCTTTAACTGAGCCAAAACGTCCTCTTCCCCGCCCCCTGGCAGTCGTTCATCAAAAAAACTGCCGAAGAGCAGGAAAGGCGGGCGGCCCAAACAAAAAAACAACCCCATACATTATGCAAAAACTTGTCATCAACTCCTACGACGACTTCGCCACACACGTGGGCGAAGTTCTCGGCACATCCGAATGGCTCGAAGTCAGCCAAGAACGCATCAACCAGTTTGCCGATGCCACCCTCGACCACCAATGGATCCACGTTGACCCAGAGCGTGCAAAAGCCGGCCCCTTCGGACAAACAATCGTTCACGGCTACCTGACACTCTCCCTCCTCCCCTACATGTGGGAGCAGATTGTTGAAGTCAACAACCTGAAGATGATGGTCAACTACGGCATGGACAAGATGAAATTCGGCCAAGCCGTTTTGAGCGGACAAAGCGTACGCCTCGTCACCACGCTGCAATCCATTGCCAACCTCCGTGGCATCTGCAAAGTGGAAATCAAATTTACCATCGAGATCAAAGACCAGAAGAAACCGGCGCTCACAGGCGTCGCCACCTTCCTCTATCATTTCAATTAAAAAAGACCAAAACAAAAGCAACCTGTCTGCCTGCAATATTGCAACAGGTTGCTTTACCATTTTGCCGTGTGCAAGATTCAGAGAGAAACACCCGTTTGGTTGCCGTAACCGTCTCTCCCCCATACACCAGCATCACGCCTCCACCCCAAAGACAAAAAACCACACTATGAAAAAAGCATTACTCTGTTCGTTTGCAACCCTGCTCCCGCTTGTAGGAAACGCAGAAGACATTCATAAAGGCAACGAATTTCAAGACCCCGACTACGAAACGCCTGGCTACGTCTTCACGCCGAAAGCCACCACCGCCCTCATGCAGGAAATGCAGCCCACCATGAAGTTCGGCGGCTATATCATGGGAAAATATTCCGTCAACGACCGGAAAGGACAAGCCACAAATGGAGGCTTCGATCTCCGCTTCATCCGCCTCTATGCCGATGGCCACGTCTACAAGGATTTCTATTATAAATTCCAGCTCGAAGTGAACGGAGCGCCAGGAGAGAACAAAGGGCCGCGCGTGCTCGACGCCTTCATCGAATGGCAGAAATATGATTTCCTGCGCGTCAAACTCGGGCAGTTCAAACGTTCCTTCGGATTTGAAAACCCCATGAGCCCGCTGGCCATCGGTGGCGGAGTCTATTCCCAGGCAACCATGAAACTCGCTTCCATCAACGACCGCAACGGCGAAGGAACCTACAACAAAAGTTCGGGTCGCGACCTTGGCATACAGCTCCAAGGCGACATATTCCCCGCTGCCGACAACCACAAGTTGCTTCACTATCAAGTGGGCTTCTTCAACGGGCAAGGCATCAACCACGCCGACAAAGACCACCACAAAGACCTCATCGGAGGCCTCTGGTTCTCGCCCGTGAAAAACCTCGCCATCGGAGGATTCGGGTGGAACGGCAAATACACCAACGAAAAATACGATGCCAACGCCCAGACAGAACAGCTGAAAAGCGTGAAACGCGTGCGCTGGGGTAGCGGACTGAAATATGAAGGCAAGTGGACCCTCAGAGGAGAATACATGAGCTCCGTCGGCGGAGTGACAACAGATGCCGGTGCCCCCGACCGCTCCGACGCTTGGTATGCCACGCTGGGAGTTCCAGTGACCGAAAAGTTCAAAGTCTTCGGACATTACGACTGCTACCGCAACGACAAACACACGTGGGCATCCATGAACACGAACTACGGACTAACTGGCAATTACTGGCTCGGCAAAAACCTGCTCTTCCAGCTCAACTACACCTTCACCGACAACCGTGCAGCTCGCGGGAAAGACTCCCACTACAACACCGTCGACGTGCAAGTGACTGCAAGATTCTAAGAAATATCTGGATCCGAAAAACACATATATCAACATACGATAAAGAGGGGATCCTCCTTTGAGGTCCCCTCTATTCCTTCATCTGCTTTCTAACGAGAAAGCAAAAATATCAAATTTTCGTTCGCGGGGCGAACAACCTATAGCGGCATGACTTTAAACCAAAAAATATATGCTATAGAACACGTACGAAAATGCCCCTTTTTATTTTACTATAAATTTTCACTCTTAGTATTTGTTAAAGAATAAGTTAACCAATCTTAACCAGTATTTTGGCTTGATTTGGGATTTGGAGAAAGGAACATAGTGGACTATGTGGCCAAGACCAAATACCAATAACGGAAAAAGAGACAATGCTAAGAAAGAACAACCGACTCTCCTTATCCCCAAAATTGCTCAAATTCTTTTTTTGCCAACACTAAAAATAAGATAAGTGTCCCTGAAGACCCCCTTAAAAGCGTTTTCCAGGGACACGTTGTTTTTCATTCAGTCGGCGTCATTCCGCCTGCTCCTTTTCAAAAGCTTCAACCAGCTTGTTCTGGATGTCGCCAGGAACGAGTTCGTAGCTTGCAAACTTCATGATGAAACTGGCGCGTCCTCCAGTCAAAGAGCTCAGGCTCGTTGAATAGTTACCCATTTCCTTGAGGGGCACTTTCGCCTGCAGCTTCTCATAACCATTTTCGCTGCTCATGCCGACAATCATGCCGCGACGGCCTTGAAGGTCACTCATCACGTCGCCCATTTTGTCGGCAGGCACAAATACTTCGACATCATAAATCGGCTCGAGAATCTTCGGGCCGGCAGCCTTGAAGGCTTCGCTAAACGCCTGGCGACCTGCGAGCATAAACGACAATTCGTTGCTGTCAACGGGATGCATCTTGCCGTCGTAAACGATGACGCGAACGTCACGTGCGTAGCTACCCGTCAGTGGGCCTTGCTCCATACGGCTCATCACACCCTTCAGAATCGCTGGCATAAAGCGCGCGTCAATGGCTCCTCCAACAACCGAGTTGATGAAGACGAGCTTGCCGCCCCACTCCAACGGAATCTCTTCCTTGCCTTTCATGGAAATGCGGATTTCCTGATTGCCAAACTTATAGAGCGTTGGGTCGGGCATACCGTCGCTATAGGGTTCCACTATGAGGTGTACCTCACCAAACTGACCAGCTCCGCCGCTCTGCTTCTTATGGCGATAGTCAGCGCGTGCAGCCTTCGTGATGGTTTCACGATAGGGGATGCGCTGCTCGTAAAACTCAACTGGAATCTTGTCAAGATTTTCCAAACGCCATTTCAGCGTGCGGAGGTGGAATTCGCCCTGTCCGTGAACCAGAATCTGGCGCAGTTCCTTCGATTGTTCAACCACCCATGTCGGGTCTTCCTGACGCATACGGTTTAACGCCACCATCATCTTTTCCGTGTCGGCCTCATTGACGGCCTTGATGGCACGCGTATATTTCGAATTGGGATATTTGATAAAGTTAAAACGATTGTCGCAATCCTTGCTATTTAAGGTGTTGCCCGTTCTGACATCCTTCAGTTTCACAGTACAACCGATGTCGCCCGCCTCGAGTTTTTCAACCTTTTCGCGGTTTGAGCCTGCACAGACAAACAACTGGGCCATACGCTCCTTGGAACCGCGGTCGGCATTCGTCAGATCGTCGCCTTCCTTCACCACGCCGCTCATCACCTTGAAATATTGCACCTCTCCGATGTGTGGCTCAACGCCGGTTTTGAAGAAATAGATGGATGTTGGGCCGGCAGGGTCTGGTTTGACCTCAACGCCGCGCGTGTTGTGAACAGCTGGCATTTCGTCAACAAACGGCACCACGTTGCCCAAGAATTCCATCAGACGGCCAACGCCCATATTTTTGGAGGCGCAGACGCAGAACACAGGGAAAATCGAGCGAGTCACCATGCCCTTGCGGATGCCTTCGCGCATCTCGTCTTCGCTCAGATGGTCGGTTTCAAAAAACTTCTCCATCAGGCCCTCGTCGTTCTCGGCAGCGGCTTCAACGAGCGCCTTGTGCATGGCTTCTGCTTTTTCCTTTTCAGAATCGGGAATTTCCGAGAGCGTCGGCTTGCCGCCATCAGGTCCCCACGTGAGCTGCTTCATCAAGATGACGTCAATCAGGGAATTGAAGCCCGGACCTGTTTCAACGGGATATTGAACGGGAACCACCTTCGGGCCGTAAATGCCGCTCAACTCTTCCAATATTGCATCGTAGTCACATTTCTCATCGTCCAGTTGGTTTACCAAGAAGATGACAGGCTTTCCCAATTTTTCGGTATAGCGGAAGTGGTTTTGCGTGCCCACTTCTGGGCCAAACTGCCCATTGATCAACAGAACTGCCGTATCTGTCACATTCAATGCCGTCATAGCTGCCCCAACAAAATCATCCGATCCTGGGCAGTCGATGATATTCAGCTTTTTGTTATTCCATTCCACATGAAACACCGTTGAGAAGACGGAATAACCGTAATCTTGCTCAACAGGGAAATAATCCGACACCGTATTTTTTGCCGTAATACGTCCGCGACGTTTTATCAGACCACTCTCAAAAAGCAAAGCTTCCGTGAGAGTGGTCTTGCCTGATCCATCATTGCCGAGGAGCGCAATGTTCTTAATTTCGTGAGAATTATAAACTTTCATGATGCTATAGATTATAAATGGTTAGTGAACCTTGGTTTTTAATGGAGAAACATGGTTTCCCACTTACGTTTCGCAAACATACCTATTTAATTTGAGACCGCCAAATCTTAAAAGTATGTTATTTAGCATGGTTTTCCGATATATCCACCTTACAAATAAAACGCTTCTTACCAAAATCGCTTATAATTAGCCACATAACGTCTGTTTCTTTGTTCCACGGAAAAAAGTCTGTGATTCCGTCTGTTCAACTGCCAGACGGCCATTCTGCAACACGCGCCAAGCGCTTTACCTGAAACGGAGACAACGGACCACTTGACCGAAATCTGACACGACTTCATGGGAGACAAGGAATCACGGGACAAGTGAGTTTTGACCTGGGGCAAAAATTTCTGATTATTCTATTGATGCAAGATTAAAGTGCAATCTATAATTAAGAATTTGTCGTTCAAGGTTATATGCCTATGCTTTTTGACGAACACGAGACAAGGCACATCCGCATCTGGGGCGAGACACATCCGCATCTGGGAGGAGGCACATCCGTATCTGGGAGGAGATGCGCCTGTGTCCGGAACAAGAAACGACCGCATCTGAGACTTGAAACGGTTGAACGCGAGACGATGTTTGCCGACAAATAGAGATACCAAATTCTCTTGTTGCTTTTTCTATGATTGCTGTCTGGTAAAACTAATTCTAATTGAGCGCTATATATCAAGGCAAAAGCTATCCCGCCCTCCCATTCCTGTCACGTGATAACATCTATTTCTCCCCCCTCATAACACAACAGCTCCCGCCATGGAAGTCCAAAGCGGGAGCTGTTTATCCAATTATCTAAGGAAATCACGCGATGCGTCGCGGGGGTGTATGTCTGTTCAGCCGGCATATTGCGCCAAACGACTGACGTATTTCCCGATGATATCAAACTCGATGTTGACAACGCTGCCTACGCGGATGGCGTGGAAATTGGTGTGTTCGAACGTATAGGGGATGATACACACCTCGAAGGTGTTATCCGTTGGGCGGCATACGGTGAGGCTCACGCCGTTGACCGTGACACTGCCTTTGTCAACCGTGAAATATCCGCGCTTTGCCATGACAGGGTCGTTTTGGTAGGAGAACGTAAAGGCTGTGCTTCCGTCCATGTTCTCCACCTTGGTGCAGACGGCTGTTTGGTCGACATGCCCCTGCACGATGTGTCCGTCCAAACGCGCATTTAAAGGCATGGAGCGTTCCACGTTGACTTCATCGCCCACTTGAAGGGCGCCAAGGTTGCTGCGCTGAAGGGTTTCTTCCATGGCGGTGACGGTGTAAGTGGCGTTGTCTGTTCTGACCACCGTCAGGCACACGCCGTTGTGGGCAACGCTCTGGTCGATTTTCAGTTCGGAAACGAAACTGCACGTGAGCGTGATGTCGATGTTGGACTGATGCTTCTCAAGCGAAACCACTTTTGCGGTTTCTTCTATGATTCCTGAAAACATTGTTGTCGTGTTTTTTTTGAGAACAGGTGTTTTTGAAACTGGCCGCAACGGCGGCGTTTGAAAGCCCGCAATGGGGATTCCAAGCGGACACCCGTTGTCTTGGTTAGGGATGGAGGCGAGGGGCGCACAACATCATTGTTGCTGCCCGTGGGGGTCTTCCGAACCTTCGCTGAGGAGGTCTGTTCCCCAATGGGTGGAGGAGAGGCGGCGTTCGCGCTCAACAACTTCCTTGGCTTTTTTGGCGTAGACGATCATACGCAAGGACTGACCGTAAGAGAAATAGTTCCACATCCAGTTGAGCAAAACGACAATTTTGTTGCGCACGCCGAGGATGGAGCGCAAATGCACAACAAGCCACATGAACCAGGCCATGAAGCCAGCCATGTGTACTTTCTTGAACTCGGCAACGGCTTTGTTTCGGCCAACAGTGGCCATCGTTCCAAGATTGCGGTAGCGGAAGGGCTTCATTTCCTTGCCTTTCTCAAGGCGCTGCAGATTCTTGGCCAGCAAAACGCCTTGCTGAATGGCCACTTGTGCCAACTGCGGATGTCCGCCTGGCCAGTTGGGGTCGCCCTCCGTCATGATGCACTGGTCGCCAATGGAGAACACGCCGTCGAGTCCTTCAACTTGGTTGCAGGCGTTAACCTTGATTCGGGCGCCACGACCGAGGTGAGAGGCATCGAGGTTGCCCACTTTCTGCGCGGCAACACCGCTGACCCAAATGAAGGTGCGCGTGGCTATCGAACTGCCGTCTTTCAGGATGACGCGGTGGTCTTGATAGTCGGTCACCATCTTGTTGAGCAACACGTTGACACCCATGGAGCGCAGATATTTCTCAACGTGTGCTGAAGAATCGGGACTCATGGCAGGGAGCAGGCGCTCTCCAGCTTCAATCAGATAGATGTGCATGAGGCTCGAAGGCATGTCGGGATAGTCCTTCGGAAGGACGTATTTTTTCATTTCAGAGAGGGCTCCCGCAATTTCCACACCTGTGGCACCTCCACCTACGATGACGACGTTGAGGAGTTCCTGGCGTTCCTGTTCGCCAGCACAGGTCAGCGCACGCTCAAAATTGTCGAGCAGGGCATTGCGCAAACCCATGGCCTCGCTCAGCGTTTTCATCGGCATGGCTTCTTCTGCCACATGCTGGTTGCCAAAGAAGTTGGTGGTTGTTCCTGCTGCAAGAACCAGATAGTCGTAATGGAGCTTACCGATGGACGTCTGGATGATTTTGTGCTCAGGGAAGATGGAACGCACCTCTGCCATGCGGTAGAAGAAATTTTTCCTGCGCTGGAACAGTTTTCTATAAGGGAAGGATATGGAGCTCGGCTCTATACCTGCAGAAGCAATCTGATAAATGAGGGGTGGGAACTGGTGGTAGTTGTTTTTGTCTATCAAAACTACCTGGAAATTCGAACGGCGAAGTTTGTTGGCCAACTTCAGTCCGCCGAAACCTCCTCCAACAATAACTACACGCTTTCGATCCGACTTGGGATTTGGTACATTAAAACTCATAGCACATTATTTTCTTTAGGGCGTTTTCTGATTTTTCGGAATCACGGGCTACACCTGTTTTCCCGACTGAATTAAACTCATCTCCGTCAGAATCTTTATTTTGGGAAGTCTGAACGGTTTTTCAGTACGTCTCTTTTTTTCTAAGATGGGTGTTCTAAATCTGTTTGTATCGTATAACATGATTTTGAAGACCTGCTTATCCAAAAACGGCTCATACGGCGATGGCCACAAGGAATTTCTACAAGGGCGTCGATTTTTGCCTTTGCCTGCCATCTGACTTTGTTCCGACAAAACCGTAACACGCTTTTCTACTGCAAAGTTACAAATTTATGAAAACCGACAGACCGAAACGAGGGAATATATTGCAACGGTCGGCATATTTGCCATGTTGACAAGGCATACGAAAGCGGCGTGCGCATGTAAAGACAAATGAGGGGATGGTCTGAAGGGCGGCATTGCGCTCGCCCTTGTTCAGACCACCCCCTCTTTTAGTGTAGGTTGGTTATTCTTTTGTTCGTTACTTCCTACAACGTGGCTGACTGGCCCCGATTGGGAGGGGTCATTTCAGGTTGTTGGCAGCGAGGTATCTCTCTGCCTCTATAGCGGCCTTGCATCCCGAGGCTGCTGCCGTGATGGCCTGACGATAAAGCGGGTCGGCCACGTCGCCAGCGGCGAAGACTCCTGGAACGTTGGTGCAGGGCGTCTGTCCTTGGGTCTTGATGTAGCCCAATTCGTCGGTTTCCACCCAGGGTTTGAAGAGGTCGCTATTTGGCTTGTGCCCGATGGCCAGGAAGAGGCCGTCGATGGCGATGTCGGAGGTGTGTTCGTCCTGCGTGCCTTTCTTATGAACGAGATGTGCGCCCTCCACGCCATCTGCTCCGAAAAGTCCGGTGACATTGGTCTCGAAGAGGATTTTGATGTTAGGCGTTTCCGCCACACGGGTCTGCATGGCTTGCGAGGCACGGAGGAAGGGCTTTCTGACGATGAGGTAAACCTGCTTCGCGAGGCCAGCGAGATAGGTGGCTTCTTCGCAGGCTGTGTCTCCGCCACCAACAACGGCCACGGTCTTCTTGCGATAGAAAAAGCCGTCACACGTGGCGCAGGCGCTCACACCGGCTCCGCGATATTTGGTTTCATCGGAGAGGCCGAGATATTTGGCTGTGGCGCCCGTGGCGATGATGAGGGCGTGGCATTGCACGATGGTGTCGTCGTCAAATTCAACGATATAGGGGGCTTCAGAGAGGCTGACCTTTGTGGCAATGGCAGAACGGATTTCCACACCGAAGCGCAACGCCTGGTTTCTAATGTCGTCCATCATGTCGTTGGCATCAACGCCTTCCGGATAGCCAGGGAAGTTCTCGATTTCGGTGGTGGTGGTCAGTTGCCCGCCAGGTTGGATTCCTTCATAAAGGACGGGAGACAAGCCCGCACGACCGGCATAGATGGCTGCGGTGTATCCTGCAGGACCGGAGCCGAGAATGAGACATTTAACGGTTTCCATTGTATTTGCTGTTTTTTATGTGAGTAGATAAGTCAGTGGGTATTCTTTGGAATAAGTGTCCAATACAAATATATACCTCTGGGAAGGGGGACCACAGTGATACTATAAAATAATTCTGAACACCTATTATTAATAATACTGAGCAACAGGCTGCGTCTTATCTCAAATCGACCACTTCAACTCCAGGATGTTCTTTGGCGTTGAAAGCGAAATGCGATTGAGGCCATTTATGTCCAAAAGAGATGCTACCGACCTGTATGCGCACCCATTTTCCGGATGCCTGACGGAAGCGGACGCAGAGCGGCATGGCGTTAGCGGCGGAAAGCGTGACGAGGACTTCTGAGAACTGCTGCCGCTTGTTTTGTGCCTTCATCTGGATTTCATAGGCTGCCTTGGAGGCGTAAGTGACTTTTTTCGCCGAAAGTTTATAGCCCGATTTATAGATATTGAGGAAGGCGTATGGATTGAGCATCTGCTGCTCTTCAGCTGTGGGGATACTCAGATAGGCTTCGTCACTTCCGCTTTGATACACCCAGCGCTTTTTCCCATCGTACCACGTTGTGCCAGAAGAGGAGGTCATTCTGACCATGTTGCCGCGGATGTCAATGGTGCCACTGGCGGCAGACTCCATTTTTCGATTCTTGAAGACTGCGGCATTGAAGGTTGCACTTATACCACCTGCCTGTCTGAGTTTTGAGGCGGTGTTGTCGAGCAGGCTTCGGGCATCTTGCGCCTGAGCCGATGTCTGCGGCAGGGCGATGAAAGCCAAAAGAAAAAGACACGAGAGGAGAACGTGTTTGCAATGTGATTTCATAATGAGAGAATGTGTGTTTATAAATGGTGAATTTTACGTTTGCGTATGGTCACGAGAGTTTTGCAATGATTTCGTCCAGCTGCACAATGTCGGTGATGAGCACTTCACGCGGTTTTGCACCACGTGTCGGTCCTACGATTCCCGCGCGCTCCAACTGGTCCATCAAGCGCCCGGCACGGTTGTATCCGATGGAGAACTTGCGCTGGATGAGCGACGTTGAGCCTTGCTGATGCGTGACAATCAATTCTGCAGCCTGACGGAAGAGGGGGTCGAGTTCTTCTTCCATGCCGCCTGCTGCGCCCGGTTTTTCGGCGCCCTCTGCCAGCACTTCTGGCAAAGCGAACGGCTGGGGATAGCCTTGCTGCGCGGCGATGTAGGAACAAATGGCCTCAACTTCCGGAGTGTCGACAAAGGCACACTGAACACGCACAGGACTGTTGCCGGAAAGGAAGAGCAGGTCGCCCTTTCCGATGAGCTGATTGGCGCCAGGGCGATCGAGAATGGTTTGACTGTCGATGCGCTGCGACACTTTGAAGGCCATTCTCGCTGGGAAGTTGGCCTTGATGGTTCCCGTGATAATATTGGTGGTTGGGCGCTGTGTTGCGATGACCATGTGCATGCCGACGGCTCGAGCGAGCTGTGCGATACGCGCAATGGGGAGTTCCACTTCCTTTCCCGCGGTCATGATGAGGTCGCCAAACTCGTCGATGATGATAACAATATAGGGCATATATTCATGACCATTTTCAGGGTTGAGCTGACGGGCCATGAATTTGGCATTATATTCCTTGATGTTTCTCGCCTTGGCACGCTTGAGCAGGTCGTATCTGTGATCCATCAATTGGCAGAGGCTCTTGAGCGTCTGGACCACCTTAGTGACGTCGGTGATGATGGCATCGTCGCCATCGGGGATTCTTGCAAGGAAATGGTTTTCTATGGGCGAATAGACACTGAACTCCACCTTCTTGGGGTCGACCATGACGAATTTCAACTCCGAAGGGTGTTTCTTATAGAGCAGTGAAGTGATGATGGCATTAAGTCCGACCGACTTTCCCTGTCCCGTGGCACCAGCCACGAGCAAGTGGGGCATCTTGGCGAGGTCCACCATGAAGACTTCGTTGGTGATGGTTTTGCCAATGGCAATGGGGAGCTCATAGGTGCTCTCCTGAAATTTCCTGGAATTGATGATGCTCTCCATGGAAACGATGTGCGGTGTTATGTTTGGCACCTCCACACCAATGGTTCCCTTGCCAGGAATGGGGGCAATGATTCGAATGCCGAGCGCACTGAGACTCAAGGCGATGTCGTCTTCGAGATTACGGATTTTGCTGATTCTGACACCAGGTGCCGGCGTGATTTCGTAAAGCGTGATGGTGGGGCCGATGGTGGCCTTGATGCCAACGATTTCCACACCGAAATCATGAAGCACTTTAATGATACGGTCTTTGTTGGCATTCTGCTCAACCATGTCTACCGAACGGCTGTTGTCGGGGTATTTCTTCAGAAGGTCGAGACCAGGGAACTTGTAGTTTTCGAGGTCAAGACGAGGATTGTATGGCATGCTGGAAATGGGCAGGGAGGGCGTTTCGCGGTGTGACTTCTCTATTTCCAGAGAGACACTGGCTGCGGGTTTCGGCGCTGCGGAAAGATGGTCAGTGGAGACAGGAGGGGTGTCGTTGACATCCAGTTCAAGTTCACCAACGCTTCCTTCGTTTGTTGCATTGGAAAAGTCGACGCTCACGCGACAATCGTCGTTGTAGTCGTCTTCGTTTTGCGTGTCGTCTGTGTCATTAAGGTCCTGTATCTGATTGTCGTCTACACGGTATTCCGTTCCTCTGTTTCTTGCTGCGGAGAGTTTCTCATAGCCGTTTTTCACCAACGCGTGTGGCTTCATGGCGGAACGGATGACGGAGATGGTTTCACGCCGCAAGTAGATCATATAGTAGATGGCAGCCACCACCACGATAGCATACGTGGGTATCAGGCCGATAGAGTTGGTTAAGAAATCGCAGGCTATTTGGCCGTGCTTGCCTCCCCAGTTGAACGTGATTTGGGTGTCGCAGTCTTTGCCGAAAGAGGAATAGAGAAGGCTCAGGGTGATTGATATCCAAACGAGCAATATGCCGCAATGAATGAAGCATTTCCAGAGTCTTACTTTATAGGCATTCATCAGTTTCACTCCCAACAGCAGGAAGAAGATGGGGATGATGTAGGCACTTGCACCGAAGCAATTGTCCATGAAATAATAGGCAGCGTATGCACCAAGTCGCCCTCCATAGTTCTGAACTTCCTCAAAATCAGTTCCGTTCTGCACAGCCGATTGTTCTTCCCAACCTGTCATGAAATGCGAAGAAAAGGCAAGTATCAAGAACAGCGATATGATGATGATGAAGAGACCGACCACGAAGCGTAGACTGTCTCTTTGGAACATTGAGGCCAAACTACTATTGATGATGGCTTGTTTAAATCCCTTATTGTCGTTTCTTCGGGTGCTCTTAGTTTTTTTTGTGGTCATAATGGAAAAATGAAACAATTCAGGAAGCATTTATCCTGGACGGGGATATTTAGTAATGGAAACATTACTTGAAAGGTGTGTGCAACGCAAAGGGGCGATTGTGGGGAGAATCAGCCTGCTCACATCACTCTGCCGCAGGGCCTTCCGTAACGTAAAATTGTATCAAACGCTTGAGGGCACGCTGGCAGACGGGACAGAATTCCTGCGCGGTATTGGTGCGCATTCTGCAATCCTGGTATGCACGATAGACATTTTTCGTCTGATTTCCTCCTCCTTCATAAAGTCCGATTTCCTTCTTATTTTTTGACGTAACGGGCGTAGGGATTTTGACGTTAGCGGGCAATTGGTTACCCCACTTTACCGAGAGGTCTTTCAGCGTCGTAATGTTCTGCTCCCAAGGTTCGGTTTCCGGCGTATATTCTGGCGTGTACTCATCGTAGCCATACTCGTCAGCCAAGGCCGCGAAACTATGTCCAAACTCATGCACGACAACGGGGCTGAACATGGGATGGCGAGCCGTTGTCAACGTATAGGAATTATAGATGCCGCCACCACCGTAGGTGTCGGTATTGGCAAGGATGATGAGATGCTCATAGGCAATTCCGGCCAAGAGGTTGTGGAGCTGACGCAAGCGGAGCGTGGTGAGATAGCGTTCGGAATAAAACGTGTCGAAATGCGAAGAGAGCGCAGTTTCCTTCCAATCGTTTTCGTGGGGAACGCTCACGCCACTGTCTTTCGATGGCAAGGCCACAGCAACGACGTTGAAATATTGCTCCATGTCTTTGAACGGCTGATAGGAGAAGAGGCTCTTCACAGCGGCGGTGGCATGCTCGTAGAAGAGGTCGGCCTCTTCAGGACGGTATCCTTCAGCCACAATCGCCACGTCGATGGCCTCGGGATGGGGGCTCTTCTTGAGATAGCGGTGGGGCGCCGGATGCTTGCAGTTGATTTTACGGATCAGAACGTCGGAAGGAGCCACGATGTGTTCGAGTGACGCAGTCACCTCATCCTTGTGGTTGAACAACTGGATTCTGACGTGTGCCGAATCTTTTGGCATCGGCAAAAGGAAGACGTTTTCAAAGGATTTAGTGGTGCGCAGCGCTTCATCGGTGGCAGTCCACTCCTGGAAGAGCGTTGAGAACGATGTCTTATAGATGACGCGGCCGCTTTTGATGTCCGTCATCGTGATCTGTCCCATTCCGTGGAGAGGAAGAGAATCCAGATTGACATGCCGGCCTGCCCATCCTGGCATTTCGCAGAGTTCGTCAAGCGCGATGCTCTGGTGTTTGGAATCGCCGCTGAAAATGTAGTCGACGCGGAGGGTGTTGTTCTCAAAATATTTGCTGAACTCTATTTTTGTTCCTGCAAAACTGTGGCTGAACAGCATTGCCAGAAGGAGTAAAAGGCATATTCTTATTTTTCGCATTTTTGTCTGTTGGGTTAGGTGATGGCTATTGAATTGGAGGAGACAACAAACGGGGGTCAGGCTTCTACGCGTTCGTCGCCAGAGAGGTGGAAACCGCGTAGGAAATCCACTATTTCCATGCGCTTTTTACCTGCCAGCTGAATTGTGTCGAGATGCAGGAAACCGTCTTGAAGGGCAATCTTGAAAAAGGTTTTGCCATCGCTGATAACTTTTCCTGTTTCAACAGTCTGCTCACAAAATTCCTTATGGGAGGCGTATATCTTCACAACCTGACGCTTGCCACCATGCACCAATGTTGTCCATGCCGCGGGATATGGCGAAAGACCGCGAATGAAATCGTAGACCTTCTTGACGCCAAGATTCCAATTGATGTTACAGGTCTCCTTAAAGATTTTTGGCGCTGGTCTCAAAGGCTCGTCAGTGGTCAGTTCGGATTGCGGAATGGGATTGACGCGATTGTTGATGATGTTGTCAACCGTCTCGACCACCAAGGATGCTCCGAGGTGCATCAGTTTGTCATGAATATCCTCTGCGTTGTCGGTATCAAGAATGGGCACTTTAACGCGCTGTATGACTTTGCCTGTATCAATCTCGTGGTCAAGGAAAAAGGTGGTAATACCAGTCTCCGTGTCGCCGTTGATGATGGCCCAGTTGATCGGGGCGGCACCACGGTATTGGGGGAGCAGGGCGGCATGGAGATTGAACGTGCCGAAACGGGGCATGGTCCACACAACTTCAGGGAGCATTCTGAAGGCGACAACAATCTGTAAATCGGCCTGCAGGCTACGCAACTCTTCGAGAAACGCCTCATCTTTGAGCTTTTCGGGCTGGAGCACTTTCAATCCGTGTTCCAAAGCGTATTTCTTGACGGGCGACTGCTGGAGTTCCGTTTGGTGCCGGCCGACGGGTTTGTCGGGCATGGTGATGACTCCGACAATATTATAACCTCCTTCAACCAATTTAGAGAGGGCTTCCACCGCAAAATCGGGAGTGCCCATATATACGATTCTTAATGACTTGTCCATTCGTTTACTTATATATTTAATTGAGGACTATGGAGATACTGCATTGCCGCACTACAAGAGATGGCTGCGAACATGGGCCGACTGAAGCAGACTGCCATTGCCTTCCACAACCTACCGCTGAGTGCTGCCTGAATTTTATTCCTCTGAAAAATCTTTCATTATCTGACGATAGGAAGCATAGAGGTGTGTGCGAGAGACGAAGCCGACAAATTTGCCGTCGGACTTCAAAACGGGCAGGGTTCCTGCATCACATTTCTGAAACTTGTCCATGATGGTGGACATGGAGTCTTCTGTGTTTAATGTGACCTGTGGCTTCTGCATCAGCATCTCTGCGGTGTACACCCGATAGAGTTCACTACGAAAAATGATTTTTCTGATTTTGTTGATATTGATAACGCCAAGGAGCACACCCGACTTGTCGACAACGGCAAAGTGAAGAGATTTGCACGCTGAGATGGTTTGCACAATGTGCCCCAAGTACATATCTGGAGAAAGCAGAGGACGGTTTTTTTCGATGATAGCATCCAACGTCATAAGGGTCAAAATTGATTTGTCCTTATGATGAGTTAGAAGTTCTCCTTTTCTTGCCAAACGCATAGAATATATACTGTGGGGCTCAAAGGTGTTAATCGTCAGATAGGACGCTGTTGACACTATCATCAGAGGTATGAACAATTGGTAGCCGCCAGTCAGCTCCGCAATGAGGAAAACGCCCGTCAACGGTGCGTGAAACACACCGCTCATTACTCCAGCCATGCCCAACAGGGCATAGTTGGTGGCAGGAACGGAAATCCCGAAAAATTGGTAATAGTTCCACACCTGCGCAAAGACAAAGCCGCCGATGCAGCCCAAGAACAAACTGGGAGCGAACGTACCACCGCAACCTCCACCGCCGTTAGTGGCAGTCGTTGCAAATACCTTGAAGAGAATGATGAGCGCCAAAAAGAGCAGAAGGTATTCTGAATGTCCGTAAAACAAAGAGTTGTTCATGACATTATCTACGTCCACCTGGCTCCTTGCATTCAAAAGGGTGGAGATGGTGCCGTAGCCTTCTCCGTAGAGCGGCGGGAAGAAGTAGATCAGAAGGGCCAAAACAGAACCGCCTAAAGCAACTTTCGCATAGAGGTTCTTGATTCTGCCAAACACTTGCTCAAAACTATTCATTGTTCTCGTGAAGTAGAGCGAAATCAAACCACAAAAGATGCCGAGCAAGATGGCGGTGGGGACACGCTCAACCGTGAACGGATTGATGAGATCGAAGGAGAACATGGCCTCGGTACCAGTCAAGGCATAGGTGAGGCAGGTGGCGGTGAGGCAGGAAACGAGCAGAGGAAGCAAGGAGGCCATTGTCAGGTCAATCATGAGCACCTCAAGGGTGAAAACCAAACCAGCAATGGGGGCCTTGAAAATACCGGCAACGGCAGCCGAGGCCCCACAGCCGATGAGGAGCATCAACGTCTTATGGTCTAAACGACAAATGCGCCCCAAGTCGGAACCTATGGCCGAACCTGTCAAAACAATCGGAGACTCTGCTCCGACTGAACCACCAAAACCAATGGTGATGGCAGAAGCAATGACACTCGTCCAACGATTGTGCTTCCTGATATGTCCCTGTCGGCGTGAGATGGCATAGAGAATTTTTGTCACACCGTGGCCGATATTGTCTCGAACAATATACTTGATAAACAAGGCTGTCAAAAGTATACCGATAATCGGGTACACCAAAAACAACCAGTTACTGCTCGTTACGTCAAACTGCGAAGTCAGTATGTGCTCTATCTGATGGATGAGCCACTTCAGCAATTGTGCGGCGATGGCTGCACCGATGCCGACGATAAAACTCAGTAGGAGGATGAACTGGCGCGGGCTAAGCCGTTTGTAAAGGTATGAAAAAAACTTGGATGCCACACCTTCTCTGACACTACCCGCTTCCTCTACATCCTCTTCACGGATGGATGAAGCGGAGGAGTTTTTGAGTTTATCTTTTGTAGCTTCGTTTTCGAAATAAAATTCTGGCATTTTTCTTTTTAAGTATAAGCAGGCTTTTCTTTTTAAGGAAACGATGGAGGAAGAAAGCCGGCAAATCTTCTCTGCACTTTTACCGTTGCTTAAATTCAGTATCCACTCCCAGCTTTGAGGCTGTCAAGGACGGATGATTTTGATTTCAGAGTCGGCCCCCAACTTGATGATTGACGATGCAGGCGGATTTTCCTTTTCATCGCGACGTGATGTGCAAACATAATCCACGGCATTTTTTATTTCGTCGGATATATCTGAGAAGCAATGCGGCGCAGGCATCCCACTGATATTGGCTGACGTGGACACCACAGCACATTTCATCCGCATACACAATTCCCTACTGAACGGCTCATTTGTCAAGCGAATGGCAACACTGCCGTCTTGTGCAATCAAGTTTTTAGCCAAATTGCGGGCACCATCGTAAACGACGGTCAGCGGTTTGTTGCTCATTTCTATCAAATCCCAAGCCACGTCTGGAATCTCCCTCACATAAAACTGTATCTTCGCTTCGGAGTCAACCAACGTGATTAGTGCCTTGGAATCTTCTCTGCGCTTTATTTCAAAAATGCGTCTAACGGCCTCTTCATTGGTGGCATCGCAGCCCAAGCCCCAAATCGTGTCGGTCGGGTATAATATGATTCCTCCTCTCCTCATCACGTTGACGGCCTCCCTGATGTCGTCTTTAAACTCCTGAGGGAGCGGCGTTACGTTTTTACGAGGGCGTGAAGTAGCCTCGTCATTCTGCGGATTATAGTTTCTTTTCATGAATTATTCTTTTTGAATGTATCTTCAGAGATTCTGGGATAACGTACACCTTGGCAGCCGTAGGGGTAGAGTTTTGCGAGTTGCCGGTTAGTATTCGGCATAGCCAGATTTTCATCTGCAAGGCAAACTGGCCATTCATAGAAAATAAGTTTACCCCATTCTACTATTCAAATCTTATCGCCTTAGTTGGGCGAATATTTGAAGTAATGTAGCTCGGAACGACCATGGTGAGCGTCGTAAGTAGCAACGTAACCAGATTGATGGCAACAATCCACAAAACAGAGATTTCAACGGGCGCTGCCTCTACATAATAGGTGGAAGGGTCCAGCTTTACGAACGCGAAGTATTTTTGGAGTAACACGATTCCAAGTCCAACGATATTACCCCATACAAGACCCCGAATCAATATGAAAGCGGCATACTCAATGAATATATGTCTGATGCACCTATTAGTGGCACCAAGGGCTTTCAACACACCGATAGTCGAAGTTCGTTCCAGAATGAGAATGAGCAAACCGCTGACCATCGTAAAGCCGGCGACTCCCATCATCAGAGCCAAAATCACCCAGACGTTCAGGTCAAGTAAGGAGAGCCATTGTGTGACGGCCGCCGTCCTGGGATTTTCCTTTACAGACAAAACCTCATAATTACCGCCATTTGCATCCCTGTAATCCTTTGACAAGAATTTCACCAACGGCTGGACTTTTTCTATGTCCTCAAATCTCCCAAGACGGACTTCTATGTCTGTCGCCTTATCAGAGGTCCAATTATTCAATTTATTAACCGCGGCACGGTCAGTCCATACGAAATGCTCATCAAATTGCATCAGACTGGTTTCGTAAATTCCAACAACCTTGAAGCGACGCATGCGGATTTCGTTTGAGATGAAATAGGCAAAAATCTTGTCGCCGACCTTGATGTGAAGATTCTGTGCCTGTTTGCGGGAAATCAAGACCTCATTCGACACATCTGTCTCAGAAAAACGGGGTTTGCGCCCTTCAACAATATGCCGCTCTATGAAGCCTGAGGCATATTTTTCGTTAACCCCTTTCAGCACGATTGTCTGAAAGGCATCATCCGTTTTAATGATTCCCATTTTCAGTGAAACGGGATCCACATGCGAGATGCCTTCGATTGACTTAACTTTGTCGAGATAATTTTGCGACACGGCAATCGGATGGTCTTCAGGAGAAGCAAACGAAGCCAAACTAAGGACTTCCATGTGTGCGGTGAAGCCGGAAAGTTTCGAACGCACTTCTGTCTGAAACCCTTTCACCACGCAAATGGAAATAATCATGACAGCCAAGCCGATGGCAACGCCTGCAGTCGCAATCCGTAAAGCAAGTTTTGAAGCGCCGCGCTTGTCCTTTTTCTGGGTGCTTTTGTATAATTTCTTAGCAACGAATAAAGTGAAAGACATGTTTATCGGGTTTCAATGTGCCTGCCGCCAAAACCGACGACAGATGATGTTATATTACAACCTTTCCCTGAGGGAACAACAGTTGCTGATATTAGACAACAATAAGCCACAAGCGAAAACGCTGCGAAAAACATTTGCAGCGTAAACACTTATGCCTTATTATAAGCAGACTCTTTTTAAACAATAGAACCTTGTCTCCAGAATTATATCCTGCCAATTATTTACTGAACACGTCCAGGGTATGCTTCCAGCGCCTTTTGAAGCACGAAGAGCGCCTTGTGCAAATCATCCTTATTAAGGACATAAGCAATTCGCACCTGATTGATGCCAGCATTGGGTGTAGTATAGAAGCCCGCAGCCGGAGCCATCATGACAGTCTGTCCTTCATATTCAAAATCCGTCAGACACCAAGCGCAGAATTTTTCAGCATTGTCAACGGGCAGTTTGGCCACCGTGTAGAAGGCCCCCATCGGGATTGGAGAGTAAACCCCAGGGATTCTGTTCAATCCATCAATAAGACATTTTCTCCGCTCCACATACTCGTCATAAACTTCACGGCTGTATTCCTCAGGCTCGTCAATTGACGCTTCTGCCACAAGCTGACCCAGCAACGGTGGGCTCAAGCGTGCCTGGCAAAATTTCATGACAGCGCTGCGCACTTCCTCATTCTTGGTAATCAAAGCACCAACACGGATACCGCATTCGCTGTATCGCTTTGAAACAGAGTCAATGAGCACCACATTATTTTCAATACCTTCCAAGTGGCAGGCTGAAATATAAGGAGAACCCGTATAGATAAATTCGCGATACACCTCGTCGGAGAACAGATATAGGTCATACTTCTTCACCAAGTCGCGGATTTGATTCATTTCGCGCCGCGTGTACAAGTAGCCCGTCGGGTTATTGGGGTTGCAAATCAAAATGGCACGTGTATGCTCATTTATCAGCTCCTCAAACTTCTCGACCTTAGGCAACGAGAAGCCCTCTTCGATTGTCGTGGCAATTGTTTTGATTTTGGCACCAACAGAAATGGCAAACGCCATATAGTTGGCGTAAGCCGGCTCTGGAACTATGATTTCGTCACCTGGATTCAAACAGGAAAGGAAGGCAAACAACACGGCCTCAGAACCGCCAGAGGTGATGATGATGTCATCGGCCGTCAGATTGATGTCGTATTTTTTGTAATAGCCTGTCAGTTTTTCTCTATAACTTTTAAAGCCCTGGCTCGGACTATATTCCAACACCTTACGGTCAATATGACGCAGAACGTCCAATCCCTTTTGCGGGGTCGGGAGGTCGGGCTGTCCGATATTCAAGTGGTAAACGTGAACTCCGCGCTCTTTGGCAGCAGACGCAAGAGGAGCCAACTTCCTAATAGGGGATGCTGGCATATCAATGGCACGTTGCGATATATGTGGCATTCTTGTTCTCTATTTTTAAAGGTTTTAAAATAACAATTTAAACCCGCCAACAGGCAGGCCATCCGTTGTTTTGTTGAATCCAAACACAAACTTACAAAAAAACTTTGTATCATACCAGCCTGTCAAGCAAAAAAAGTTGAGGACGGAAAAGCAGAAACAAAGAATCATTAATATTGCGAACTGCATGATTACAAGTTCACTTCATGTTTCAGATAGGTATTTTTGCATTAATTAAACAGTGGAGATGTTGACGCGGCACATTAGGCAATTATAAATAAATTCACTCCCCCGCGCATGAAGCACAAAGAGAGTGCATCATTTTGACACACTCTCTTTTCAAATAATATTTCTTCTGAAAATATCCGAGACATCCTTGCAACACCAGATGCCATTTCTCACGGAAAAAACCGAGCCTAAAGAGAGCGCCCCGCACGATAATCGAATGGAAAATCAGAAATCGCTCGTGAAATGGAATTTGATATGCTTGAAGTCTTGCTGGGCCATTTGCAGAACATAGCCGCTGTCGGCCAAGAAGACGTCTCTTCCGTCGCGGTCTTTTGCCATATACTGGTATTTGCGTTTCTTGAACGCCTCCAATTCTGCCTCGTCATCGCTCTCAATCCAGCATGCTTTATAGAGGCTGACCGGTTCCCAGCGGCATTTGGCGTTGTATTCATTCTCCAAGCGGTATTGGATGACTTCAAACTGCAGCTGACCAACGGTGCCGATTAACTTACGGCCATTAAACTGATTGACAAAGAGCTGGGCCACACCTTCATCCATCAGCTGTTCGATGCCTTTGTTCAACTGCTTGGTCTTCATCGGATCGGCATTCTCTATGTACTTGAACATTTCAGGCGAGAACGACGGCAAACCTCTGAAATGGAGTTGCTCGCCCTCTGTCAAGGTGTCGCCAATCTTGAAGACGCCGTTGTCCGGCAAGCCGACGATGTCGCCAGCCCACGCTTCGTCGATGGTGCTCTTTCTTTGCGCCATAAACTGGGTTGGTGAAGAAAAGCGAACAGTCTTCCCGTTGCGTACATGTAGATATGGTGCATTTCTCTGGAAACGTCCTGAGCAGACTTTGCAAAACGCGATGCAAGAACGGTGGTTGGGGTCGATGTTTGCTGTGATTTTGAAGATGAACCCCGTGAACTTGCTTTCATCGGGATTGACCAAACGCTCCTCAGCCTTAGTGGGACGTGGAGCGGGCGCAATCTTCACGAAACAATCCAGCAATTCTTTGACACCGAAATTATTGAGGGCTGAACCAAAGAACACGGGAGCAATTTCAGCAGAGAGATAGTCATTGACATTGAATTCCGGATAAACGCCGTCAACCAATTCCAGGTCATCGCGCAAACGGGCGGCATCTGTTTCGCCCACGTGCGCCTCCAACTCTTCGCTGTTGATATCAACAGCCACCTTCTCCGTCACCTTCTGCTTGTCAGCCGCAAAGAGGTTCAGTTGCTTTTCGAAGATGTTATACACACCTTTGAAGCGTGCACCCTGGTTGATGGGCCAAGAAAGCGGACGCACCTTAATTTGAAGTTCCTCTTCCAGTTCATCCAACAAGTCGAACGGGTCTTTACCCTCGCGATCCATTTTGTTGATGAAAATAATCACAGGGGTCTTACGCATACGGCAAACCGTCATCAGTTTCCGTGTCTGGGCTTCAACGCCTTTTGCCGAATCGACAACAATGATGGCAGAGTCCACCGCTGTCAGCGTGCGGAAAGTGTCTTCAGCAAAATCTTGGTGTCCCGGGGTGTCCAGGATATTGACTTTGTATCCATCGTAGTCAAACTCCATGACTGAAGTCGTCACCGAAATGCCACGTTGTTTTTCAATTTCCATCCAGTCGCTGGTGGCCGTCTTCTTGATCTTGTTGTTTTTAACGGCACCTGCCACCTGAATCTGCCCACCAAACAGCAAAAGTTTTTCGGTGAGCGTTGTCTTACCCGCGTCAGGGTGAGAGATGATAGCAAATGTTCGTCTACGTTCTATTTCTTGATTCATCAGAGAATGAGATTATTGTTTCTATTAAATTTCTTCGATATGCCTGGCACTCCGTATTGATAATGTGCCATTTATAGGTGGCATCCACAAATATATTGTATCCATGCAGGAAATACATTCAAAGCAGTTTGGCCTTACGCATTATTCCATCCACCACCCTATGCGTTATCCATGCAGCAACAACAGTTGCGACAAGCAACAGCAGATTGGAGGCTAAGGGAGAAATGCCCAATTGCCGGCTCACCAACGGCACATAGCTGTACGTAACAGCTATCAATAGATAGGCTTCGAGCGTGCAACCGCCCAAGTGCTTCAAGACATTCAGTATCTGGTTTCCGATGCTTGTGGCCCTCATCTTCTGGAACATCCAGACACAGGCAATGAGAAAGCCAGGGATTATCAGCACGTAAGACCAATAGAGCAAGCCTGTGTTTCTCATTGTTCTGAAGCCCCAGGCATTCAGCGCCAAATTCAAAAACAAAAGGCCAACAAGGGCCACCGACACCAAGAGCCATTTTTCTTTACGCTTCACCGTTTCCGATGTCTCTTTTTCTGTCACCAGCCAATGAGCGCCATACACTCCTAAGAAGAATATCGCAACTCTCGCCGCTGGGAGGATAAAACGATTCTGCCCTCCGGGATAAACCACTTGATAACGATACACGTACATCCCCGTTAACAGCAAGCCAACCCCGACACCAAACAACGTGGCGATTTTTGGATGCTTGCGAAACAAACGGAAAAACCACGGGAACACGGCATAGAGCACAACTATCAACGACACAAACCAGCCAAAGGAGTATTTGTTGGTCGACTGAAACCAAAACGCCAAGGTGCTTCCTCCCCATAACACATTTGGCCAATGCAATTTGTCGATAAGCCAAAAAGTGAGCAGCATGACCACCCAAAATGAGGGAAAAATACGCTTAAAACGCTTGGAATAAAACCGCAGAGGATTGTCGGACTTCATCCCTGAATAATACAGTCCGAAACCCGACAAGAATAGGAACACGTCCACCCCACCCTGACACAACAGAGCGACGCGGTCTAAAGCGTAAACGCCAAACGATGCCTTTAAATGCGTCAGCAGGATGGCAAACATACTGATGGCCATCAATTCTGCCCTATATTCAGAAATACCATTTTGGCGCATAGCTATACTGATTTAAAGCAATGGTGAAAGAATAAGCCGATCAATTTTGACAGAGCATAGGAACAGATTTCCTAACTCCTCAAATCGTTTTCCCCATTACAAAACTCTGACCCTCTACTTACCAACAACCAAATTAAACGAAATCAAGCAACCGCCCGACACTGTATGGCCGTCAGTCTTTTTCAAGCAAGGAAATGCACGCCTCCAAGGAATCTTCCCACCAAGGAATGTCAATACCGAAGGTCAACTTTATCTTGGTCTTGTCTAACACCGAATAGTGGGGGCGCTTGGCAGGTGTGGGATATTCTTCTGTATGCAGAGGCTTAACGTGGCACTGCGTTATACCAGCAATTCGGTGTATGGCTCTTGTGAAATCAAACCAAGAGCAAACGCCTTCGTTGGTGAAATGATAAACGCCTGGAACAATACCCTTGTCAACTGCCGCCATGATGGCGCACGCCAAATCACGCGCATACGTCGGACTGCCAATTTGGTCGAAGATGACACCGAGGTTATCGCGTTCCCTGCCCAAGCGGATCATGGTCTTCACGAAATTATTGCCAAAAGTGGAATACAGCCATGCCGTGCGAACGATCATAGCTTTCCCACACGTCTCCATCACAGCTTTTTCGCCCGCCAGTTTCGTGCGTCCATACACCGTCTGCGGATTAGTCGCATCCGTTTCAACATACGGGAGGTGCCCATTACCGTCAAAAACATAATCCGTTGAAACCTGAACCATTTCGCCGCCCACTTTGGCCATAGCAGCGGCCAGATAGCCAGGCGCTTTATGATTCAGCAGGTCGCACAACGCTTCTTCGCTCTCTGCTTTATCCACCGCAGTGAATGCCGCACAATTTATGATGGTTGTGATTTTGTTGGCCTCCACAAAAGCCATCACCTGCTCCTCGTTCGTAATATCCAGCTCTTCTCTGTCTGTAAAAAAGAAATGGAAATGGGGATACTCAGAAGCAAGCAACTGAATTTCATTACCCAGTTGTCCGCGACATCCTGTAATAAGAATTTCTTTCATGATTGAATTATGATTATAAGTAGGCAGTCAAAAATAAATGCTTTACGCATACCTACCATATTAAAAACGTATTAAATCCTTTTCTGTCTCTGACAAAAAAAGAACGGCAAACCTTCCTCGCCATTCCTTACTCAAAAACCAATGGTTCTTTCTTGTCCTTGAAGTAATAATCCGACAACTGCCCGAGAAACACAGATATATCCTTTACGGCAGCATTGGTCTTGTCTGAAACACTCTGGCGCTTCAACCTCAAGATCATCACGCCATACAGAGCATCCAGGCAAATTTGCAACTCACTTTCACCATTATCAACCCCTCGGCCGCGCAATTCAACGACATAGGGAAGCACTTTAAAATACATCTGGTGGTAATAGGGAAACTTTGCCGAAGCCATCAACTGCTTATGAAGGTCTTCCAACTGAAGCAAAACATTCTTGGAAATCTGAAGATGCCCCACCTTCATTACGCCCTCAGAATGCATCATTTCACACAGATTCTGATACCATTCCTCTGTCTGTTTCTTGAGGTCGTCCGACAACTTAAACTGCGGAAGATACTTGTCTCTCACGCTTTCAAAATCGCAATTGAAAGCCCTCAGAATGTCTTCAACCTGCCATAAATACAACAGATATTCAACCCTATTCTTTTCACGAAGTTGATTTGCAATAACCATACTGGCAAATATGTATAATGTAGATACAATGTAAAATGGATGCCGTGAAGTGCTTTTCAGCGAATTTATGCTCGTCGACACGGATTCTGAAACGTCTGACGCCGTCAATGCGAACCGTCGGGACCGATGATTGATACTCCGAAAATCGTCAGCAGCGTATAAATCACGGCGAAGGAAATCACAATCACACCGATTGTGCGGTTGAGATTCCTGATACCCTTTTCTCCGAAATGGTTGCTCATTTTGTTGATGACGTACGTTAGCCCCAACCACCACAAAAGCGCACCTCCCATGATGGCAGCATAACCAGCCGCCACATTGACGAATTTGTCAGCACCTGCGAAGGGGGCCATCATATTAAACAAGGCGAGGAACAAAAAAATGATTGCTGGGTTACACAACGTGATGAAAAACGACGTGAGAAAATTCCGGAAAAGCGAACCCTTATTCTTGGATTCTGGGTGAACGTCCACGCGCGGACCTGTGCGGAACATATAAGCTCCGAAAGCCAAGAGCATGGCACAACCAACGAGCTTCACCCAAAAGACATTGGCAGGAGAGGTCAACGGCGACACCAACGACAGGCCGTAGCCGGTTAGCAACGCATAAAAAACGTCGCTCAACGCAGCGCCAGCGCCTGTCACCACGCCATACGCACGCCCCTTCTTAATCGTGCGACGAATGCATAAAATTCCGACAGGCCCCATCGGTGCCGATGCGACGATTCCAATAACAATTCCTTTGATTATATATATAAGTATATCTACGACATTTTCCATTTGACTGCAAAATTCGCTTTTTTTTATGAGAGAGAAAAATTTTAAGACGGTTTTGTATGGCGGCCCCTGCTTTTCTTACATGTTTTCCCGTGTATTGCCCACATATCCCTGCACCTGTTTCCGAAAAACAGGAAGACACTTTCCCGCATGTTGCAGCCGAAGAAGCCAAGCAATGCCATCGTGCCTCGAAGGAAAGACACGGCTGCAAGACATAAAGAAACCCCGCATATCCTCACACAAGCGGAATTTCCGTTTAGCAATCCCATACAATGGCATAACTAAAAAGGAAAAGCAGTAGCGCGATGCAACAAGACGCCGCATCCAAACACTACTGCCTTTCACAAGTTAACCAAACATCATTTTTTTCCTTTGCTGTAATAGCTGTTTCCGTAACCGTAACCATAGCCGTAGCGATAGTTGCCATACTTGCCACTGACATATTTCGTACCGTTGAGGAGCAATGTCAAATTGTTGAATTTCTTTTCTTTATACAACTCTGAGACATGTCCCAATGCCCGTCTGTCCACCAAACCAGCACGCACAACGAAAATCGTTACGTCGGCATATTTCTTGATGATAGAAGCGTCTGCCACAATTTCAATCGGCGGGCAATCCAGGAAAATGAAATCATATTCCTGACGGAGCTTTTCAATCAGCGTCTTCATGTCGCCCATCTGCAAGAGTTCCGCAGGGTTGGGAGGAATCACGCCAACAGGAATCAAGTCAACGCCTTCGGCGATGCCGTCCTTAACGATGAGCGAATCAATATCGGTTTCCTGGCCGCCCAAATAAGACGACAATCCAACAGGCGAACGACGTGCCACCATGTGACTGAGCGAGGCGTGGCGCAAGTCCATATCAATGGTGATAACACGCTTGTCGCGCAACGCAATAGCCTTTGCCAAGTTGGGCGTAATGAAACTCTTGCCTGAACAAGGGTTAAACGAGGTAAACATAACCACGTTACCCGCATTATGATTCTTGATGAAATAATCGAGATTGGTTCGCACAATACGCAACGACTCGTTGATCAAGTCGCGACTGTCGGCCTTGACAACGACCTCTCTCTTGACAGGACTCCGTCGGCTCCACCAATGCTTTCTGATGGAAATGTCGGGCACTTCGCCCACCAAAGGAACGTCCAGACTATCCAAATCCTTGCGTCCGCGAACTGTATGATTCATCGTGTCGCGCAGGAACAAGAGTCCACCAGGCACCACCAGTCCAAGAGCAAAGGCCATCAGCATGATCATGTTCTTCCTGGGAGCCGCCGGAACGCGCGAACCCGTTGGCGGCTGGATGATACTGGTGTTCCACGCCGTGTATGTGCACGACAGTTCGTTTTCTTCACGCTTCCGAAGCAGGAAGATATACAAAGCCTCCTTCACTGTCTGCTGGCGCTGAACAGAGGCCAACACCTTCGCCTGGCGCGGATTTGAGGCAATCTGCGCATTGATTTGCTCGTCGGAAGCGCGGACATTGTCAATCTGCTTCTGAATCTGCGTCACATAATTGTCAAGCGAACGAACAATGGCCATTTTCTGGGAAGACAAACGGCGGTCGATATCCTTGACCACAGGAGCGTTGACACTTGAATTTTCAACATAGCTGATACGGTCCAGCATCAGTTTGTTGTATTCGGCAACCAGGCTCTCAACGCCGCCGGCCGAAATGCCCACGTTCGATGGCAGCAACTGGTCGTCCTTGCTCTTGTCGTCCAGACGCTCGCGCAAGAACTTAGCCATGCTCAGCTGGTTGTGAAGCTTCAGCAACTCATCAAAATTCTTGCCGCTCTGCTGCATATCCTTGGCCAAAGAAGCCTGAATATCTGGAAGGAGATTGGCGCTCTTATAGTCAGAGATTTTCTCGTCAACATTCTCCAGTTCCTTCGTCAGATTCGTCAAGCGCTCTTCGATAAATTCCGACGTGCTCTCCGCCATGCGGTTCTTGTCCTTCACCCACTTTTCGTTGTACACGTCAATCAAAGTGAGCAACACGTCCTTAGCGCGGTCGGGACTCTCGTCAGAAATGCTCAAATCCAAAACAGAGGCTTCCTTGTCGCTCAGCGCCACATTAAGGCGTGCCGCATAAGCATTGCCAACCGCCGTAATGGGGTATTTGTTGACATATATCTTCTTGCCGATAAAACTGTCGTCCCAAGCAGGACTCAGCGAAACCCTCAGTCCGCCAACCGGGGTTTTCACGCGCTGCCCCACGTTCACCATCAGTTTCTTGCCACCAGCAACCTTCTCGCCCATCATCACGAACGAGGAAATTTCCACCTTCGAACGGCTCAACGGCGTCAGCTCGAAAGCAAACGAGTTATCATCGCCCAAGGGCATTGACATATCGAGCACAATGGGCGCATCGTTATACAAGGGATGCCTGTGGAGGCCCTGCTCAACATCCATCTGCAAATCCAGATGCAGGCGCTTTGCTGTTTCCTGCATCATGATAGGCGCACTGATTGTCAGAATTTCGTTTTTGATATTGGTATTCGATTTAATCAAACTCAAATCGCTGAAATCCTGTATAGAGGTCGATGCACCCTTGCTGTTCTTGTCATCTCTAATGAGCAACTGGGTACTGGTTGTATAGATGGGCGTCGTACTCATTATATAATAGACAGCAATCACCATCGCAACGACAACCGATGCGACGAACCAATACCAATGAGAAAGGAACATAAATCCATAGTCGGCCAAGTTCAAGCCTTCTTCTTCCTTCTTCTCCAATTCCATTTCTTTTGTCATACCATTAACCATTAAAGGGTTAGTTATTTTTTTTGCAGATAAAATTCATAAAAAAAGACGGGCATCCAGAAGCCGTTCAAAGCCTCGTTGTTCTCATGATAATCCCAGCTCTCCTCTGAGGAGCGCCCCTGCTGGTATCAAGCGGCTCCAGGCATTCAGCAATCCAAATTGATTCCCAGGCACATACCCAGTGCAAAATTGTGTTTCCCAAAATGCCAAAAATAAATAAGTGACAACATCCCATTTGCATACCCGCAACATCCCGCAGCACGCAACAGACAACTCATCACATCATTTTTCAAAAACACCTCTTAAATAATTGGCAAAGATATTAATATTTTTCCACAATACGATTTTTTACACCTATAAATAATCGTGCCCCCCTATTTTTTATGCCCCATCCCATCATTTCCGTCCCGAAGGACCCCACAATTGCTGCTTGTGGACAACGAAATTGCCATAAGCAGCGCTATTTCAAGAAGCAGGAGATTGGGCGAACACGGGGGCAGACGCAGGCGAACGCGGGGGCAGACGCGAACGCACATGGGAGCAGACGCGAATGCACACTGCCCCACGTTCGCTGACAAGTATAGGTTCCAGATTTCCGAGTCAACAAGTATTTGGCCATGATACCCACATAGCCATTGGAAGACAAGTTATTGAGGAATAGGTTATTTGCATTTTTCACAGCAATAAGATTGACTCCCGACAAACCAACCTTCGCCTTCTCCCTGCAAATGTAGAAGGAAAACGAAGGGGGTGTCCAGAGAATCCAGACACCCCCTTTATATAAAGTCTGTTATCAAAGTTCGTTGCGGACAATGCGGCCCATCTGCATCACAAAGGTGAGTTGCAGATTGTTGTCGAACATGATGATGTCGGCATCTTTTCCGTTTTCCAATGAGCCTTTACGGTTGAAGATTCCCATAATCTTGGCTGGCGTTTCGCTCGCCATGCGGCAAGCATCTTCCATCGGTATGCCGGCCTGCTCGACGCAGGTGCGAATCAAGCGGTCCATGGTGGCGATGCTTCCAGCCAGGGCTGAACGATCGGCGAGTTTGCAGACACCGTCTTCAAGGATGACGCGAGGATCGAATGCCGTGTTGTCCTTGCTGGCAGAACAGCCAAGGGCGTCGGTGATGAGGGCGGTTTTCTCTACGCCCTTAATCTGCCAGATCATGCGCAGCATGACGGGCGGCACATGGATGCCGTCAGCAATCATTTCAACGGTCATGTTCTCTTCGGCAAAGATGCTCTCCACGGTTCCGGCCGTTTTAAATTCGCGGGTTTTGTAGACCACGGGCATGGCGTTGTAGAAATGGGTGGCGTGTGTCATGCCTGCCTCATTGGCGGCATGAACGTCTTCGTATTTCGCACGCGTGTGTGCAATGGCGGGCAAAACGCCAGCTTGGCGGCAGGCTTTGACGAAATCGACACTGCCGGGCAGTTCGGGAGCTTCGTCCCAGCGCTTCAGGCATTTCATGCCTTTTTCAAGCAGTGGCACGTATTCTTCTGGCACGGGGGCTTTTATCCATTCGGGGATTTGTGCGCCAGCCTGTGCGGGATTGAAGTACGGACCTTCCAAGTGTAAGCCCATCACGGGGGAATCGGACTCGTCCATCAGCTTATCGCAGGTTTCCATGGCTTTCTCTATCATGGGCACCGTCGAAGAAGAGAGCGTCGGGAAGATGGCGGTCGTTCCGTTTTGCATGTGTGCGTCGACAGCCACGCGGAAGGCTTCTTCCGTGCCTTCCATGAAGTCGCGTCCGCCGCCGCCATGAATGTGCATTTCGATGCCACCGGGCACAACGTAACCGCCCTTGGCGTCAATGCGTTCTGCGCCCTCGACGGGGAGTGTGCTATTAAGAACTGACAGGATCTTGTTTCCCTCGACAACAACGGAGCCGTCGGTCAGCCATCCCTGAGGGGTCAGGATGCGACCATTAACTATTTGTTTCATCTTGAAAATATGTTTTAAACGTTTTTCTGTTTTTCCTTGGATGAACCGGATTTGAGGCCGATTGCATTATTTGGCAAATGTAGCATTTTTTTCTTGATGTTCACCCCTTCCTGAGGTTTTTTCTTTTCAAAGGAAGGGCTAACGCCAGATAAGTAATGGTGAGTAGTTAAGTTAGGTGTTCAGAATTAGTTTAATATTGCCTTTCACCATTACTAAATGCCCTAACGACCTGGAGAGAGGGGGACGAAGTCACTACTTGTTTATCGCACAGCAAGCGGTGCGTCCCCGGCTTTTTTCATAAAACGGACGTAGGCGGCGACAACCATGGCGCCTGTTAGCACCCAGGAGAGCGGATAGACCAGCATGAGCCGATGGAAGCCAGGCCACACGGGGCAGACGGCGAAAACCCACACCATGCGGAGCAGGCAGGTGCCGACAACCGTGAGAAGGGCGGGAAGGAGCGAACGCCCCATTCCGCGCAGGGCGGAAGCGGAAATCTCGTAGCTGCAGGCTATCCACTGGAAGGCTAAGACGAGGTGCATGCGTGTCACGCCATAGGGAATGATGGCCTCTGAGGAGGAGAAGATGCGAAGGAAGAAGGGGGAGAAGCAGGCGAAAATACCGTTCATCATCCCGCAAAATATTACGCTGGCAATCATGCATATCCAAAAGACGCGGCGCACGCGCTGCATGAGTCCGGCACCGTAGTTTTGCGCGATGAAGCTGATGGCGGCACCGTTGAAGGCTTGGATGATGAAATAGCAATAATATTCGAAGTTGAGGGCGGCGGAGCTGCCGGCAACAGCATCGGCGCCAAAGGTGTTGATTTGCGACTGCACGACGACGTTCGACACAGAAAAGACCATGCCCTGGAGCCCAGCGGGCACGCCTATTTTGAGCATGCGCAGGAGTTCGCGACGGTCAACGTGTAAATCATGAAAATCAAGACGGAAGGGGACTTCTTCGCGGCGCAACAGGCGCACCATGAGGAAGGCACTGAGGGCGTTGGCGATGGAGGTTGAAATGGCCACGCCTTCTACGCCCATGTGGAAAACGAGGACGAAAAGAAGGTTGAGCAGGGTGTTGGCGATGCCGGCCACGAAGAGGATGTAGAGGGGGCGGCGGGTGTCGCCCTTGCTGCGCAAGATGGCGGCACCAAAGACGTAGATCATGAAGAACGGCATGCCGAGAAAATAGATGCGCAAATAGAGAATGGCCATGTCGAGAACTTCGGGGGGCGTGGACATGGCGCTCAGGATGGGGCGTGCCAGGGAGGTGCCAAGCACCATGAGGGCAAAACCGCTCACAAGGGCCACAACGGCCACCGTTGACACGGCATGACGGATGCGCGTGTGGTCGCGCTGGCCGATAAGCGTGGAAATAACGGCATTGGCGCCCATGGAAATGCCCATGAAGAGGTTGATGAGCAAGCCAATGACGGGGGCATTGCTGCCGACCGCCGCGAGCGCGTTGCTGCCGACGAAATGACCGACGACGGCGATGTCGACTGAATTGAAAAGCTGTTCCAAAAGACTGCTGGCGGCCAACGGAAGGCTGAACCAGAGGATTTTCAGCAACAAGGGGCCATGCAGCATGTCAACGCCCGACATGGCGGATTCGGATGTTTTTTCTGACATTTGGTTGGAGAGATGGGCTTGCCCATTTTTTTAGTAGGTGTTCAAAATTAGTTTACTATAAAATAATTTTGAACACCTACTTACAAACAATCATTTTTAGAACTCGAGGCTCAGGCGCAGATTGAGGAGCAATCCTGTCAAGTAATTGGGCACGGCATATTGCGTGTTGCTGATATCTGTCACCCAATAGTAGCTATTGACGTTGCTGATGCCCCAGAGGTTGAAGGCGTCAAGACCGAGCCAGGCGTTTTTGACGTTTCTCCATGCTCTTCTGCGCTGCTTGGGGTTGTCGCCTCCGCAAAGGCGATAGCTCATTCCGAGGTCAATGCGCTTATAGGCCGGCGCACGGAGGGTGAAGTTTTCCTTCGAGGAATGGGGCGCCCCAAAGGGCAGCCCGTCTGCCAGAGCTGCCTTCAGTGTCACGCGCCAGCGGTCGGTGCCGGGGAAATAGTCAGTAAAGAAAAGAGAAAGGGCATACCGCTGGTCGGTTGGACGCGGCACCCATAAGTCTCCGATTTTCTCTTTGGTGCGCATCAGGGAGAGGGTAACCCAGGAATCTGTTCCCGTGACGAACTCGCCGAAGAGTTTGAAATCGACTCCAGCCGCATAGCCCCTGGAGGAGTTGCCACCGGCATACACGATGCGCATATTGTCGACCGTGTAGGGGATGAGGTTGGAGAGCGCCTTATAGTAAGCCTCTGCCGTGAAACGGAAGGGGCGGTTGTTCATACGGAACGTGTAGTCGCCTCCGATGACGAAATGGACGGAGCGCTGCGAGCGAATATCTTTGAGGAGGGTGACGGTGGAAAGGCCAGCACGGATGACAGTGTCGCGCAATTCCTTGTAGAAGGGTGCCTGATAATAATAGCCTGTTGCGAGACGGAAGGTCCACCGGTCGTTGAAGGCGGGCAACAAGCCCAAGGAAAGGCGCGGCGAAAGAAGCGTTTCCTTGTTCCAGTCCCAATGGGAAAGGCGCAAACCGTAATTGAGGTTGAAGAGCCCTATATCCGACTTGATGCGCCACGTGTCTTGCAGATAGGCCTCAAGGCGGTTGGTGGTGATTTCGTTTTTCGAGCGTTCGCTGTAAATGAGCATCAGGCGGTCGGGATCTGTCGGGAGGGAATGTCCCATAGAATCGCGCATTTCCCACTGACTCGCATTCTCGCGTATGTGTTCGCGCTTATAGTCGAATCCCAGTTGCAACGTGTGGGCCGTGAAGCGGGTTCTGAAACGCAGTCCAACGTCAGACACCCGCGCCTGCAAGCGGTTGCGGGCGTGCTCCATGTAGGTGCCGACACCCAACTGCGCATTAGACTGCGACTCATTCAGCCAATATTCTCCTTGAATGTCATAGTTTTCCTGTTCGTGGGTGGTGAAGGCGGAATATTGCAAGGCCAGGAAGGTGTTGGCATTGAAATGGCGCGTCAGGGAGAAGGCAGCAAAATAGGTGCGGAAGAAGTCTTTTTCCTGTCCGTCGAAATAGACACGGAAATTCTTGGCATCGTTCATGGTGCCGAACTTTGTTTCGCGCTCTTCTGGCACGAAACGGTAGTTGTTGTCGGAAATATTTCCCAAGGCATCAAAGCTCCAATGTTTGTTGGGACGCCAAGAGAGAAAGGCCTGATAGTCGAGATATTTAGGGCGATATTCTCCCTTGGTGTCAAAGGTGCCCAGGAGATAGCCCGTCGTTTTGTATCGCACGGACGTCATGAGGCTCACGCGCTTGTTTCCCCACCCCACATAGGCGCCGGCTCCGAGGAAGGAGGCCGTAGCTGTGGCTTCGAATTTTTCGGGACGCTTATAGGTGATGTCAAGAACGGAGGACATGCGATCGCCATATCTGGCCTCAAAACCACCGGAAGAGAAGGCGATGCCCTCGACCATATCGGAATTGATGATGGAGAGACCCTCTTGCTGGCCGGAACGCACAAGCATGGGGCGATAGACCTCTACACCGTTGATGTAGACGCAGTTTTCATCGAAGGAACCGCCGCGCACGTTGTATTGCGAAGAGAGTTCGTTGTGGGTGGAAACACCGGCCTGCGTGGCAATGATTTCCTCCACGGCATTGCCTGTTGTTGATGGCATGCGATGGGCATCTACGGGCCTGATTTTCTGCGTTGTTCCGGTTTGGATGCCTTGCCCCGTGACAACGGCTTCGCCGAAGGTGGTGGCACCATATTGCGGCAACATGACGTCAAGACGTACAGAATCGCCACTGGCAACGACTTGCCGGCGGCGCGTTTCATATCCAATCATGGAGAACACAACCGTCAACGAATCGCCGGCATTGGCATGGAGAGCATAGTGGCCTTTGAGATTGGTGACCGTCAGATTGGAAGTGCCTTGTATGCGGACGGAGGCCAATTCGATGGCGCTGCCTTTTTCGTCGCGTACATTGCCGAATATCCTGCACCGTTTTTGCGCGGAAACGCTGACGGCGAAGAGAAAGAGCAGAAGCAGCAACGACTTTAATTTGTATCTGAACTTTAATGGCATATATATAAGTGTATGGAGGAAGGGTAGATATAAGTAGGTGTTCAAAATAATTTTATAATGAACACCTGTTTACATTACACATTTTATACATTACCCCTCCCCGTCCTTGCGACATCAGGGCTTTGAAACTGCGGGAGGTCGACCATGCGCTGCAAGACGCCTTCGAGATAAGGATAGCTGATGCAGACGCCGTCGAGCAACTGGCGACGCAGATTCTGGATGGCTGGGGGAATACTGTTGAGAAAATAGGTCTTGCGCTCAAAATAGCCTCGCAGTCCGTAGGTGCCCAACACCTGCAAGATGCGGAAGAGAACAAAGAGATGGAGTTTGGAGCGGAAAGCATCTTCGTCAAACGAACAGATTTGATGCAGTTCTGCGAGGTATTCTCCAATCATGGTTTCTCTGAGCATTTGCGGATAACGCGCAGAAGCCTGCCAAAGGAAGGAGGCAAGGTCGTACTGCAATGGCCCTATCTGTCCGCCTTGGAAATCTATGAAGCAAGGTGAAGCGTCTGCCTGCCGCAGCATGACATTGCGGGCTTGGAAATCACGATAGAGAAAGGTCTTGATGGGCTGCCCCGCATAGTCGGCGGGCATACCAGCCACGCAGACGAGGTCGCTGGCGAAGCGGTCGAAATCCGTCTGCAAGGCGACTTCATTAAAGGCCAAATCGGTGGTTTTCAGAAAGCAATACTTGAAATAGTTCAAATCGAACATGGCTGCCTGCTCGTTGAACACGTTGGGCGAAAGGAGACACTGCTCGTCGAGCCCATCGGCACCCTCAACCTGAAGATGCGGCAGGAGGCGGATGACGCTGGAGACAAGGGCTGTTTCACGCTCTGAATAGCTGCCTCCAGAATCGCGCCCCGTTTTAAGCGCGTCGTAAAGCGACTGGCGTCCGAGGTCGGTTTGAAGATAACAACTGCCGTCGTCGCTGACGGCCAATATTTCTGGCACGGGGAGATGGCGCTCCGAAAAATGTCCGCTCAAATAGATGAAGCAGCGGTTTTCTTCAACGTCGTGGTTGACAACGCCAATCACGCTGCCACCTCCAAGGCTTGTCAGCCGGAAGTAATGGCGATTGCTCCCTGATTTAGGAATCTGCTCTATGTCGGCAGGTTCGTGCCCACACCACGTTTTATATAATTGTAACAATCTCTGCATATCTGGTAAGTAGATGTTGTCTTGGCTTGCAAAACGCTTCCCCAAGCAGCAGGGCTGCAGCGCCTACTGCATTTTTGCCACATTGGCCAAATGAACCGCTACCAAAGCGGCCGTTTCTGTGCGCAGACGGCTCTTGCCCAAGGATATGGGCTTGAAGCCTGCCTTGAAAGCCATTTCCACTTCCTCCGGCGCAAAGTCGCCCTCTGGCCCGATGAGGATCTGCACGTCTTTGTCGGGGTCTATTGCCTGCGGGAGAAAGACGGTGTGGCGTGCCTCGCTCTGCATAAACGCCGCGTCGTTCATCGAATCGCCGTCGTCCATATCATAACAATGGGCGATGAAGCGCTGCCCACTAAAGGGCTGTTTGAGAAATTGCACAAAAGGGCACATCTCATCGACAAGGGGCTTCCATGCTTTATGGCTCTGCTTCATGGCAGAGACCACTATGCGCTCAATGCGCTCCGTTTTGACAACGCGGCGCTCGGAGTTTTTGCAATCGATGAAGGAGATGCGGTCCATTCCAATTTCGGTGGCTTTTTCCGCCAGCCACTCCATGCGGTCCATATTTTTGGTGGGGGCAACAACGAGATGGATTTGCCCCTTCCAGGATTTCGTGTCGCGGTGTTCGCGGTCGACTTGCAGCAGGCAGTTGGAACGCGAAGCCATCGTGATGGTGCAGTCGTAGAAATTCCCGACGCCATCAGTGACGCGCAACTCGTCGCCTTCTTTCATGCGCAACACGCGTACGGCATGATTGGAATCGTCAGACGGCAAAGCCGCTGAAAGGGGAAAATCGGGCGCATAAAAAAGATGATATTCTTTCATTGTCGTTTGGGTTCTTAGTGGTGGTGATCACGCAGGAAATCAACGGTTGAGGATGAACTTGAGGCTCACGCCAAAATCCTGTGTCGTTGTCGGATAGGATGAGGATGTCAAGAGCGGACGATTCATCTGCCGGTCATAGTAGGCCGTCAGCGTGAGATAGCGACTCAGGGCGTAATCGGCAGAAAACGACACCTGGACGGCTTTGTTTCCGCTCGTGGCCTGTGACAGCACCGTGAGGATGTCGCGGCAGATGGCACTCTGATTTCTGAACGAAATGTCGAAGCGCAAATTCAGGTCGTTGGAGAAACCGCGACTGCTGGACGTCTGTTCGTTTTGCTGATTACTTGAACGGTTGCCGCGGCGGCGCGACTTCACGGTTTTCTTCGGCGCGAACAATTTCGCACCAGAAATCTTGTAGCCAGCACCGATGACAAAGTCGTTGGAGCGCGTTTCGGTGAGCTGCTGAGAAGTCATACTGAGGTTCAGCACGCGCGTCTTCCTGTATTCAACCTTCGTGGAAATATTGTTGTTGAACGTCATGTCGACACCAATCAGTGGCGAGAAACTCTCGTTGATGCTGACGGTTGAGATGTCGAACTTGCTGCTCGGCGTTGGCATGCCGGTTGAGACGTCGCTGATGAAGCCGAGTCCGCCCATATATTCTTGGAAGGAGGTGAAGGTGTTGTACGATCCTACAGAATATACGCTCTTATAGGCATGCGTGATGGTAAAGGCACGGAAGAGACGACGCATGCGTTTCAGCTTGGCCAGACCGTTGTAGTTGACAGTCCAGTTGGGCAACAGTTTGGAGAGGCTCGGGAAGATGTCGAGCGAAGTGCCGCCAGAGGCATAGGCGTTGAGGAACGCAGGAATCATGACATCGGCCGAGTATTTACCAACTGTTCCGTTGGCGGGGTCGAAGGGTTTGCCCGCCAAAGCGGAGCCTGCAGGATAAACGGCACCAGCATACTGCGCTTCAACCCGCTGCTGATAGGAATCGAGCGAGCTGACGAAACGCTGAAATGTTTTGCTCCGATAACCGTTGTTGACAGAACCACCCTTCTCGAAAGCCGAGCGGATGGATATCGTTGTCATAGTGAAAGAGCCGGTCTCGGTTGTCGGCATACCAGAGAACATGTATTGGATGCTGCGCGTCTTGTTGGTGTTGCGCGACGCATTCAGGTCGATCTTCAAATTCGGAATCGGCTCCAGGGTGGCGCGGATTTGGAAATCCTCATTGAGATTGGTGGTGGCCGGCGTCACTATGCTGTCGGCCGTATTAAGCCAGCCGTTAGACATGGCTTTCTGAATATAGCTGTCGCCTGTGAATCCAAAAGCGAAATCGAGTCCTGGCTGCAGCCCTCCGCCACTGTGCTGACCGAAATAATCACCGACACGCGGCATGAAGCCCGGCAGGGTCATGTTGTAGCGGTTGGTGTAAGACACGTTGACACTGCGCACCATCATGAGCATTCTCGTTCCGAATTGCAGCGCCTTATACCAACTCTGGTCTTCCGTGTTTCGGCGAGATGTGACGGTGAGTTTCAGATGTGTGGTATCGCGCGAAGAAATCTCAATTTTATTATTGTCTAAAACTTTATATTTCAACGCATAGCGTGAGCCATCCTGACGTATGGCCACGACCCGCAAACGCTTCGACTTTTGCCCGTGTTGCACGACAAGCGTGGTGTCTTGCTTGAGCTGTATTTCCTTTACGAACTTCTTGGGCGCCGTTGGCTTCACCGCAGAGAAACTTGAAGCGAATTTGCGGTTCACCTTCTTCAGGAACGGCACATGGTTGTAGAGCGTCTCAAACTTCATGCGCACATTGGCAGAAGTGGTTCTCGAATTAGCTATGGTTCCTGCCATCTGTGTGCCGTCGTCCAGGTCAGCTCCGCGTTCCCAATTATAGGTGGCGGCGTATTTCACGTCAGAGGTCACCCAATCGAAAACTGGCAATTTGTTGATTGGCAACTGCCATGAGGCATCGAAGCTCTGCTGATAGTTGAGCGGAGTTCCCATATTGCGGATGCTGCTCCAGACAGAGTCTTTCCACGCCGTATAGCGGTCGGGATACAAATCTTTGTTGATAGCCGTGTAGGGCTGCTCAATCTCAGCGTTCGTGCCAGAAGAGAAATTGGCATGCAGGCTTTTTGTCAGGTCCCAACGGAGTGTGAAACTTCTGTTCCATAAGAAATCGCTCGACCACGTCAATGGCAACGTCGTGTTGTCGAGGTTTTCCATATCGCGCTCCTGCAATTCGAAATAGCTGCGCGTGATGTCGGAATTGAAGCCGATGTTCTGAGGCAGATAGTTGAAATTCAATTCCTTTACAATTTTCATCCATTGGCTCTTGCTCTTCATTTTCTTGAAAGGCTCGAAAGCCTTGTAAGAGGGCGAATAATTGTAATTGAAATTCCACTTCCAATTCTGGTCTTTCTCCCATGCTGTTGTCTCTCCCGACGTGTGACGGCTGCTATGGCCGTAACTGAAGGAGAAGTTGGCGGGGTCGTAGGGCATCGGATGGCGCTTGGTGGAGATGTCGAAACGCAGGCCGGAAATACTGATATTCTTGTTGATCACCACCGTTTCGGCAATGTTCTTCAAAGAATCTTTCTCATGCTTGGTGGCGAGGCCTTCCAACGATTCGTCCATGCTCATGTCGGTGTCAAGCGGATTATATCGCGGCGATGTTCTCTCCTTGCTATAGGTGTAATAAATGGGGGCTTTAAGCTTTATTTTGTCGGGCAAAAAGCGGCCAGCTTCAACATTGGTTGTCACGCTATATTGGAAGAGGTCGTTGTCGCGACGCTGACTGACACCTTCTTCGAGACCGCCAAATCCGTCGGTTTCGATATGGCCGGAGAGATTGACGCTTGCCACATCAGACAATTGCATGTTGAGCGTGCTCTGCGCAGCCCATCCGCCCTTGTTGCTGAAATTCTGCAAGCGCAATTCATTGGCCCATACTTCCACGCTCTTGACGGAACGGGAATTGTTTCGGACACCAATCATGATGGTGCGCACTTCTCCTAAAGAAGGATTTCCCATCACGGAAATTTTGTTTGCCGGACGGTTTACATCATATTCGCTATAAAGCTGGGCATACCCCGTTAGGCCCAATGATTTCTGCTTGTTCCTGTTTTTCTTGACATTCGTGAGCACAGTCAAGTCGATATCGAGCATATTTTCAACTGGCCACACCTTGGCAGGGCCGGTTCCGGAATTGGGATAGTTTCCCTCCGGAGTCACCTTCAACGGGATTTCGTATTCATAGAAATTGTTTTTGTAGTCAGAGCCCAATCTGATGAAGATGCTGGTCTGCCCATCTTCCAGAGACGCATCGCCAGGCAGACTGTTGGCATGCGCGAACATCTGCAAATGGCGGTAGCGACGCAAATCGAGTGACGTATTTTTGTAAACGGCGCGGGCGTCGCCGGAGGCGAGGTTCTCCACCGTCAGCGCCAACGACTGCTCGTTGTCCTGAAGAATCTGCTGCTGACCGGGGTCGACAACGCGACTGATGCCGGGCGGGATGACATAGTTGACCGGTGTTTTCTCGTTGTTCTCTTCGAAACTCACAGCCGACACGCTCAAGTTACCGCTCACGTCGGGCACATGGTTGGCATAAAGCGACTGCTCATAAGAGCGCCATTCTCCGTGAACGAGGTTGAGGGTGGCAAAACGGAGCACAACTGGTTTTTCAAATCCCGTCATGAACATACGCATGAAGCGGATGCTTGAGAAATCACTGATGTTTCCCTCGCGCTTCTCATATTGTTCAACAGGGATGCGGAAGAGATACCACTTGGTTGTCAAGTGGTTGCCATCACGCGTGGTGGTGGTATTCTCGCGTTTGTCAACGATGAAATTCTGCCCCACATTCATCATGTCGGGCGAAATGCGCACGCGATACTGATAATATTTTTCGTATTCGTTCAGCGTGTAGTCTTGGTTGATATCCTCCACATCTGGCGTGGTCTTATAGGCCGTGCTATACTTTTCCGGAGAATGCTCAGCGTCTACGGAATTGCCGTTGGGATTGTTGATGCGTTTGTAGCGCTCAAGAATCGACGTCTGTGCATTGTCGAAGTCTGTGCCACGAAAATAGTGGTACTTGTCGGCAGAAGGCGAGGCAAGGATGGAATCGTAGACTTCCGGACGGACAATGTTGCGGATGCTGTTGAGATACTGCTTATAGGCGGGAAACTCCGCTTCATCCTTGCTTGAAAGACCGTTGAAACCGACGTCTTGCTTCTGGCGTGCGCCGCTTGAGGTGTTGAACGCATAGGTGATACTGTTTTGCGTTGGTACACGTCCCCATACCGTTTCCGTGTATTGCGAAGGGTCGTCATCAATGGGCAGTCCGCTTTCATAGAATTTTTTGCCGTCTTTGAGGATGTCTTCGCTGATCTCTCCGAGGTTGAAATAGAGGTCGCCAGAGAAGGCCGCTGCATTGTCTTGCGCGGTGATGAAAGGATCCATCAACCAAAATTCGATGTAGCCGATGTTAGCCGTCTCGAAGTCAGAAACGTCAATCTTGCGCATCATGCCGCCCCATCTCTTTGACGGAGAAAGCAAACGACCGTTGGCATCCAGCGAGGGGTCGAGATTATACGGGCCACGCTCGTTGGGATAGTACGCCAGGTTGAGGACGTTCAGCGTTGAAGCCTCACTGAAATTAATCTGACGGTTGGGAAACAATTCGTTTTTATAGATTTCCCTGACGCGGGGGTCAGACAGCTGTTTGAGGTCGCTCTTGATATGGCCTGGTGTCAAAGAAGAGGAACGTCTCGTGAAAAGAGGGTCAATGTAATACCATGCTAACAAGGCGCGGTTGTAGCCGTAGCGGAGGTCGTTGGTCAATTTCGATTCGGGGAACATGCTCGGCACGGAACTCAGCGTCCACTCCGTCGGATTCGAAATATCGATTTCGTTCTTAGCGTTTTCAAAATCATCGATATATGAAGCGTTGCCCTGGGCGCCCTGAATGCGTCCGGCAATGAGCTGGGCAAACTCAGCGGAGAAATTGATGCTGGAAGGTGCCGTGCAATGCAACACGGGCAGTTTGTCCAGGATATTGGTAAGCCACTGGCTTTCCTTCTTCCAAGACATATTGAGCCCCCACATCGTGTTGTTGAGCGGTTCGCTTCCCATAGCCACCTTCGTTGTCAATGGTTTTTCGCCCAAGTGCATAAAGGTGCCCCCCAAAGTGAACGACTTTGAGAAATCATATTGCCAATTGAATCCGACAAGCGTTTTACGCTGCATGCCATAATTGGTGTCGCTCTCCGTACTGACATTGATGGGAGTGCCTGCATCCAAGATGCTCTGATTCAAGATGGTGACGATTCCGGAACTATAGTCCACACGGTAATCGGTGCCTTCTGCCAGCGTCATGCCTCCAGCTGTGACCACCACAGAACCCTGAGGGATATTCATGGAGCCCAACTGAATTTCGTTGTTTTTCGAAGCCTTATACTGGCCCGTTATGATATATTTGTTTTTCTCGGCAATCTGCTTGGCCACAGTTTTTGTCGAATCATACAACTCCTGGAACACATATTTACCACTGACGGCATCATCCCCGATAACGCGCCTCAAGTTCTCGCCAAACGGTTCTGCCACAGGGAAATAGACACGGCCGTTGGCTGCGTCGATGGTGTAGCCATCAACATAGTCAAAATAGCCGTTAGGGTTTCTCTTGTTGTTGTTGTCCAAGCGGTCGAGGCCAACGAGCGTCAGAATTTTCTTGTTTTTCAAAGACGGCTCAGGAAGATATGAAAGATAAACGCCCGTCGTGTCGCTCAGATATTTGATATTCAAACGAAACTTGTCGCTCTGGAGAGAAGTGGCACCAAGGGAATAGACGTTTTTCATCATCAAATCCCAGTTGCCCATCTGAGGCGTACAGGCCGTGTTCTTCAGCGCTTTCACATAAAGCACCTGCTGGTTGTCTTTGATGTCGGAAGAAAATTCACCGACCTGGAAAGTCTGCCCTTTATAGGTGTACTCATAAGCCACGGCGAGCACCTGGTCGGGTTGCAACGTCGACTTGAGGGAGATGTAGCCCAACGCTGTATTTACCTTATATTCAGAAGAATTGAGCAAACGCGCCGTCTCCAGTTTCTCATAATCATTGCCGCCGACCAAGCCTGCCGCGTCAAGCACAGACGTGGCCTGCGTGATATTTCTCGCGCCGGAAAGCGAACCATTTAAATTGGAATAGAGCGTGTTGGAGTTATTGTTGGGCGCTGCACTACCGTTGGCGGTCCAGAGGTCTGAGATTTTCTTCTGCTCGGCCAGATCCGTAAAGGCCACGATATTACGCGTGTTTGTCGTCACACCGCTCTTGTTGGTCACCCACACTTCGATGCGGTTGATGGTCACCCCAGAAAAGACATTGGGCAGTTGCGACATATTTGCATCATAGTTGTCGCGAAAAAAGCGAGCCAGGAAGAAGTGGCGGTTTTCTTCATAGTTGTCGGCAGTTATCTCAAAATCTGTGAGTTGCACGCCTCCCTTTGAACTGACGCTCTGGCTGCTCGATTTCTTTTGCGACACAACCGTTTGCAGTTTCAGTTTGCCAAACTGCATATCAGCCCTCACGCCGAAAAGCGAAGAAGCGCCGCGAATCAAAGAAGAGTTGGAAGGGAGGGAGACATTACCCGCCTCGATGAGTTTGAAAATTTCGTCTTCCTTGCCTTCATATCTGAGTTTTATATTTTGGGTGTCGAAATTAAACGTCGCCTCCGAGTTGTAGTTAAAGTCCATGTTCACCTTGTCACCGACTTTACCATTCACGCTCAAGTTGATTTTCTCGTCAAAATCAAAACCAAAGACACGCCGATTGCGTTCCGCCAACGATGGGTCGTCAACGAAACGTGTGTTTGCTCCAATCTTCAGTTCTGCGCTTCCTTGGATTTTTATACGCACACCACCGGGGCCGAATATTTTATTGGCCGGTCCGAGGTCGAAGTGCATATCCGTGAAATCAAACTGCTCTTTCCCTTTCGACTTAAATTCCTGGGAATTCCTGTTCATATAATACTCCCGCATGGACTTCTTCATCATCCACCGGTCATACTCCGTCTCAGAAAGAGCATAAGGAACATCCAGAAAATAATTGCCCATTTTTGTCCCCAAAAGGTATTTCCCCGTGGTCTCGTCATAATAGAAATCCGTTTTAAGATTCTCTGGGTCTTTCAGGTCGGCGCTCCGCTGAACTGGCACTTGCTCCTCTTGCAACACCGTTTCTTTCACAAGGAACTTCGGCACAATGGTGTCCTGCGCGATGATCGGAGCGCGTCCCAAAGCACTTTGGGAAATGGCATCAGCTGGGACTGCCGCGCATTCTCCAACTGGCAAACGCTGCAAGCGTCCGCCATAAACCATATTGGCTGCCACCGACAATGAGAATGTCAGTAGCAGCAATGCAAGAACACGTATTTTTGATCTAAAATTCAAATTCAATTCTTTTGAAGAATACACGAGATTATTTCAGGCGCACCCCACCCTTTCACACCAAGGATATTTTCCTTTTGAAGCGGCATATATTGGGCAACCAGTATTTCTTTCCCGAAACAGACAGCCTTAGTAATTCAACACCCCTAAAGCATTTTCAGCGCTTGCTTGATGATCTGCTCAACAGCAATATCGGGGGTGGCTTTAATGATTTGATGAACCGCCTTCTGGCTGGGAGCCGGAGAGAAGCCGAGCATCGTCAACGCGGCAATGGCTTCGTTGGCAATTTCCTTTTGCGCACTGCTCATGGACGCACCGCCCGCCCCTGCTGGTTTGTCGCCGGCCACACTCATGTCAAGCGAAATTTTGTCCTTCAGTTCCACAACGATTCTATTTGCCGCCTTCGGACCGATGCCCTTGATGCTTTTGAGCATGGAGATGTTTTCATCGCGGATAATCTCCGCCAATTCCGACGGGGAAAAGGCCGACAGCATCACGCGGGCGGTGCTCCCGCCAACGCCAGACACACTAATCAGCAACAAAAACAACTGACGCTCCAGCTTCGTTGCAAAGCCATACAACTGGTATGCGTCCTCGCGAATGGCCTCATAAACAAAGAGTTTCACCTGCTCCTTGCCTTGTATGGCAGTATAGGTGCCCAAAGAAATCGTCAATTCGTAGCCAACACCGCCAGCTTCAACAATTGCCGTTGTCGGATTCAAGTCATCCACGACACCTTTTATATAATCAATCATAGCAAATTTTCAATTTTAAACGTCCTAAACGGGCAAACGCAAGGACCTATCAATTCGCGGACATTACGCCCTGTCGGATATAAGTAGGTGGTAAAAATAATTCTGACCACCTATTTATAACGAAAAAAAGTGGTTCTTATTGTATCTGAACGCCCCCTTTATCAAAACGGCGCTTCCTCCGTTGGAGGCGCAAAGGGGATGGCGTCAGGCGGTGGCAGCTGTTCGTTGCCAATGGGAGGTATTGCGTCAGCCGTCTGGCTGATCATGGCAGTCTCCTCGCCTGGAACCGGCACAACCATCTCATCGTCAGGATTTTGAAAACGGGCATACTGTCCCTTGAATGTTAGAAGCACATCGCCGACAGCACCATTACGATGCTTAGCGATGATGATTTCAGCCTTTCCGCGCAAATCGCGCCCTTTGTCATCAGTGAAAATACGATAGTATTCTGGTCGGTGTATGAACAACACCATATCCGCATCCTGCTCGATGGCTCCAGATTCGCGCAAATCCGACAATTGCGGGCGCTTACCTTCGTTGCCTTCACGGCTTTCAACACCACGATTCAACTGCGACAGGGCCAAAATCGGAATATTTAGTTCCTTGGCAAGCCCTTTCAAAGAACGGCTCACGGTTGACACTTCTTCCTGACGGCTTCCGAAACTCATGCCTGAAGCGTTCATGAGCTGCAAATAGTCGATCATGATGAGCTTGACACCATGTTCCCTCACCAGTCGCCTGGCCTTTGTTCTAAGTTCGAAAACGGAGAGCGAGGGTGTGTCGTCAACAAACAGCGGGGCGCCGTAAAGATTCTTTATCCTGTGGTCAAGCTGTCCCCATTCATAAGGCGCCAACTGTCCGCTCTTGATTTTCTCGCCAGTGATTTCGCAGACATTGACAATCAGACGGTTCACCAACTGGACGTTCGACATTTCCAAGGAGAAGAAAGCCACTGGCACCTGCTGGTCAACGGCAATATTCTTGGCCATGCTCAACGCGAAGGCCGTCTTTCCCATTGCAGGACGTGCCGCAAGAATGACGAGGTCGGAGTTTTGCCAACCGCTCGTCATTTTGTCCAACTGGTGGAATCCGCTCGGAATACCGCTCAATCCGTCGCTTCTCGCCGCCGCTTTTTGCAGCATGTTGTAAGCATCGTTGATGACGGGGTCAATCTGCGTATAGTCCTTCTTCAGGTTGCGCTGAGAAAGTTCAAAGAGCTTTCCCTCAGCCTCCTGCATAAGTTCGTCAACATCCTGCGTATTGTCGAACGCCTTTGTCTGGATGTTGCTCGTGTAAGAGATAAGTTCACGCGCCAGATATTTCTGTGCGATGATTCTCGCGTGATACTCAATATGGGCGGCCGATGCCACCAAACCGCTCAATTGCGTGATATAGAATGGCCCGCCAACGGCCTCCAGATGTCCGCTCCTCTTCAGCTCGTCTGTAACGGTAAGGATGTCAACGGGTTTCTGCTCGATATTGAGTTTTCGGATGGCCTCATATATCAGCTGGTGTCTGGGTTCATAAAAGCTCTCCGGACGCAAAATCTCGCTCACGAGAGAATAAGCGTCCTTCTCTATCATCAAGGCGCCCAGCACCACCTTCTCCAAGTCGGGCTCCTGCGGTTGCAGATGTCCATAACCGTCTTCTTCCGGAACGGCGTTTTTACGCCCCTTGCCAGATTTATAGTTTGCCGTATATGTTTTTGGTCCTGCCATTGTTATGCTTGTTGTTGTTCGTAAGTAGATAAGCCTGCCCAAGCAGAGGGTCAGAATATATCAGTCATTTTTCTTCACTCCCCTCTTCCGCCTCCAGATGCTGCAAACATCCAATATCAGAAGCATCGCCGTCCAGTCGGCTTTTCCCGTTCATGTCCGTCGGATAATACTGCCTGCTGATTGCCACATCGGCATTGCCGACAGCCTGGGATTTCGCGTTCAGCGTAAAACTGAAGATAAGACGCTTGAGGTCGAACGCCGGCGAAAAATTGTCCTCACGCCACACCTCATTTCCTTCTTTCTTCCTGTCCCAGAAGCAGTTGACGATTCTTTCGTCTTCAACTGGCGGCGTGTCAAGTAAACAATTTTGGAAGAAAAATTCAAAGGGTGCATCGGCATGCTCCGCAGAGGCGTCACCAATGATTTCGTCATCAGAATAGCCCGTCACGATGCAATTGAGAAAAGTCGCCTTGTTTAGAGGCACCACCTCCTCGCCCATGTAGTTTGAGTAATGCAGCGCCTTGCCGCGGCCGCCCGCAAACACATAGAAATTGCCGATGGTGGCATGAACGAAAGTGTTATCGCCCCCCAACAGCGTGACGCAGTTCCCGCCACAGTTGGTTATCTGGGAGTTCCCGACAAACACCTTCGAGGCCTTGGCATACAAGCCATCGCCGCTCATATTGTGCAGAATGGTGTTTTCCATCTGCAATTTTTCCTGAGAAATATCGTCCCCACCTTCACATCTGATGCCGTTCTCTCCGCTGTGGATGTCACAGAAGTTCAAGCGGTTGTCATGGCTTTCCGCCTTAAACACCACCCCGCCCCATTGTCCTGGAACACGGTCGTACGGTTGGTTGGGAAACATATAGTCAGTGCGCTCACCGCGCATCAAGACCTTCGCGGTCAAAGTGCCTTCGGCATGCAACGTGCCGCGAACAATCAGCGACGCGCCGGCGCTGAAAAACAACCGACATCCCGCGGGCAAAGTCAGCGTTGCGTTCTCGTCGACAACCAGACTGTCTTTGACGATATAGGGCAACGCACTGGAAAACACCGTGTCCTTGTCCAGCACGAGGGCATTCAGGCGCCTTGCATCCTGGCTACATGCCTCCAGCACGATACGGTCTTCCGCACCGCCTTCCGTTTGCAACACCAGTTTGTCTTCCCATTTCTTGACATCGCTCGTACCCTGGTCAGCGATGTTCGCCATGACAAAAATGCGTATGGAATCCCTTGCAGGTATCTCCACCTCCGAGCCCGACAGACGTCCGTTTTCCAGGAACACACCGTCAACATTCACGCGAAACACGGAATTTCCCTCTCCCTCCAGATACACATTTTTCAGTCGAATCGATTTTCTCGTGGGATTATACACTTCAAAAGAGCTCGTCGTGGTTGGCTGGCCGCTAAACACCGTGTCGAAACTGACGGTGTCTGCAGAAAAAGCCAAACGATCGGCGGGCGACATGGAGTATTCATCGTCGCTCATACACGCGCCCAGCAGCATTCCACATAATACGAGCAAGGAGCCACCCCTCTGAAAGAAGGACAGCTTCAGCTCCATCACATTGTGTGGCAAATGCTTGTATAAGTACACGTTCAAAACAGATTAACCCATGCACTCCGACCGTCATTCTTTTTCACACGTCGAAGCGCAACGGGATAAGTAATCATTACTCAACCGGGAGATGCTTCAAAATATCCAGCAAGTGGTCCCAAACCATCTTGACTGTCGGGATGAGCAGGCGCTCCTCAGGAGAGTGCACGCCGCGAAGCGTTGGTCCGAAGCTGACCATGTCGAGCTCGGGATATTTCTCGCTGAAAAGGCCGCACTCCAAACCGGCATGGATGGCCAGAATCTGGGGCTCTTTGTTGAACACCCTCTCATAGCTTTCCTTTGCCACTTTGAGGAGAACACTGTTCGGATTCATCTTCCATCCAGGATAGCCCTCATTGGTCACCACTTCCGCGCCACCAAGTTCAAAGGCTGCACGCACCGTGGCACTCATATTTTCACGCGCACTGGCCACACTGCTGCGCTGACTGGTCACGACCTCAACAACATCTCCCTTGCGGTTGATGCTTGCCAGATTTGACGATGTTTCCACCAGCCAGTCCAAATCCTGACTCATGGCAAACACGCCGTTGTGAACAGCACGCAAGGCGAGCAACATGCGACGCGCGGCCTGCTTTTCCATTCCAGTTTCAACGGCAGGCACGCTCTGCATGTCGATGGAGATATTCTTTTCCGTCTGATGGAATTCCTCTTCAACGTCGGCAGCAAAGCGATTGAGATCCATGCGAACCGCCTCCTTCTTCTCGAACGGCACAGCGCAAACGGCATAGCCCGCACGAGGAATGGCATTATGCTTGCCGCCGCTCTGGATGTCTATCAGACGCAAATCCATCTTCTCCATCTCATCGCAGAGGAATCTGACGAGAATCTTGTTGGCGTTGGCAAGTTTCTTATTAATATGGTCGCCAGAATGGCCGCCCTTCAAGCCGTCAACAGTCACCTTGAAAAAATAGTAATTCTCTGGCAGCCTTTCGCTTTCATAAGGGAAAGTGGCCGTTGTTCTGGCACCGCCCGCGCAGCTCACGAAAATCTGCCCCTCGTCTTCCGAGTCAAGATTGATGAGCAACTTTCCCTTCATGAATCCCGGCTTCATGCCGACTGCGCCAGTCAGCCCCGTTTCCTCGTCGCGTGTAAACACACACTCAAGCGGTCCGTGCTCGATGTCGTCAGCCTTCAGCAGCGCCATTTCCATGGCAACGCCGATACCATCGTCTGCGCCCAGCGTCGTGCCCTTGGCCTTCAACCATTCGCCGTCAATATAAGTTTCAATCGGAGAGTTCTCAAAATCAAAATTCGGGTCATTCGATTCACACACCATGTCCATGTGGCTCTGAACAGCCACCATCGGCAAATGTTCCATTCCCTTGGTGGCCGGTTTTCTGATAATCACGTTGCCAGTCTCGTCCACCTCCGTTTCCAAACCGTGCTTACGCCCGAAATCCTGAAGGAATGCAATCATCTTTTCTTCATGCTTTGACGGACGCGGCACGCCATTGACTTCCTTAAAACATTCAAACACAGCCTGAGGCTCTAACTTAATCGAATTATTCATGAGTTTTATTTTTAAATAGCTTTATACACGTGCGGCACGGCCAGCAGAACACGTCCAAACGAAGGCCAGTCCGCCAGCAGAATATCCCGAAAAGCCCATACGTATCTCCGGAAAACCGTAGCCGATGCAAATACCATCGCAATTTATTTGCTCCTTTGCCAGCTTTGCACTAATTTTGTGCCATTGATCACCAGCGACAAGAGCAACACGCACACGGCATTCATCAGCAAAATTATAAAGAAATGTGGCACATATTCATCCTTACATTGTTAATAATTGCAATCAGTCTCATCTTTCTGTGCGTCCGTCTTTTCTTCGGACGGAAATTCGTTCACACACACGTTGACGGGAACAAAGCCATGCACGCACGCGGCATCCACTGCGCCCAATCGCTGGACGCGGAGGAACGCCGCGAAAACAGATTCAAAGTTAACGAAAAAAATTCATAAAACAGGCAGGCAGGCCGAAGCCATTTTGCCTACCCCATAAAAAACAGCAAAAACATGACCATCAAACCATTCTTACTCATCCTCCCCCTCGCCGCCCTCACAGCGGCCTGCGGAGGCGACAAAAAGAACAACCTTGAGGCGGCAAACGCCACGGCCTCCAGCGCAGCGACAAAAATCGCCTACGTTGACGTAGATTCCCTGCAAAACAAATACCAGTATTACATCGACGCGAAATCCCAACTGGAAGCGAAAGTCAAAGGATATCAAGACGTCATCCGACAAAGGGAACAGGCCCTGCAGCAAATGCAAGTCAGCCTGCAGCAACGCATGCAAAACGGAAGCATCACGAGCGAAGCGCAATACAAAGCAGAGGTGTCTAAAATCCAGCGCCAGCAGGAGGCCTACGCCAAATACTGCGAAGAGGCGCAAAAAGAGAAAGACGCGATGGAGGCGCAGTTTAGCAAGGCCCTGCAAGACAGCCTCGACAACTTCCTCTCGGAATACAACAAGACGAAGCACTACACGCTGATTCTGAACAAGGCCGTTACGCTCTATGCCGAGAAGGGCATGGACATAACGGACGAGGTTGCAGCGGGGCTCAACAAGCGCTATAAGAAATAAAACATACGGCAAGCAGGCCGCACGCGACTTTATTTGCCGCCCCGCCGCGCCAGCGCCACGCGCATAAAAATAGCAAGCCTCCACACCTATTTTTCAATGGGTGTGGAGGCTTTTTGTCTTCCACACGCTCATTTCGGACTTACAGTTCTCCCCAAATAGCAAGCACATGAACGCGACGGATTCAGCGAGACTGCAGAGGGGAGCGGCGGCATTCGGTTTTTTTAAAAAAAGATGGAGGAGGGATAAAAAAGAGCTGCATCAAACCTAAAGCTGGAGGCAAGTCGGGAAGGCTGTTTCAAGTTTGCAAAGTCATTTCATTGCCGCTGAAAATTTGCTGCCTGCGGCCGAAGGTAGCGCGAACTACGGCCGCGAGTAGCACGAACTGCGGCCGCGAGGAGCACGAATCGCGGCCGCGAGGAGATAATTTGTAAGGCACTTCTGAAAAACAGGATGTTTTTCTTCTCTCACCAAACTGACAGATTAAACTCATTTATACTGACTGACTTTTCCTGTAGCCTAAGTAATGTTGAAAAAATAACTTCCACAATTTTGCCGATGGCAAGTAATATTTTTTCCTCACCTGCCTTTTCGGCTCTCTTCGAACTTATTCTCAGTCACAATGCTCGCATTGCTCCTTCGAATAAGCTCAAAAATAGCTCAAAAATGCAGGTACAAAATTGTGGAATTTATTCTTTCAACATTACTAAAAAGGGGCAAGACCCATTGTCTCGCCCCTTTCTATCTAATAGGCTATCAGAATGATGCGAAATGCCGAAGCATTGATTTATAAGCCGCGTATGCCGTTGTCCAACCCGCCAGTGCTTTCGGTTCCTCCATAAAGCACCGTGGCATGGTTCTACAGACAAAAATCGGGCGCACAATAAATGTGCGCCCGCAGGTGTATTCAGTTTTTATCGTTACAGTGTATTCTTGACCTTCAAATCTGACACCTTGCTCTTGAAGTCGCCCGAATTTCTGAGCGGGAAGACCAGTGTGCGCTGATAGAACATCTTGGTGCCTGGATTGTACATCTCGGGCTTCCACGCGTTGGCGTCCGTGTCCTGGAAGCGCGTCTTATCTGATGCCTTCATGGCATAGATGGTGAGTGGGCCGAGTTCTTCCTTTTTCTCGCCGTTGACGAAGAGGCGGGTCATCGTGTTGTCGCCCTGAATCTTGATGGTGACTTTCTGTCCGGCGGGGATTCTGTAGTTGAAGGTATTGAGATAGCCGTCACGTTCAAAGCCGAGCTTACCCTCTACGGGGTCTGCCAAATAGAACTTGGCGTTTTCGGAGGTGAACAATGTGGTGCCTTTCTTTTCAGCTGCGCCTTCAACGGTAAACTCTACGGTGTAGCCATAACCGACTTCCTCAACGGCATTTTTCTGATTGGGTTTCACCTCTGCCAATTTGTATTCAGCACCTTCGGGGAAACGGCCGTATTCGTTGACGGCAGGGGCTTCACTCAAACGGGCACGGCGGCTGTTGAACTCTGCATAGGGGAGCGTGGTATTTTTACCTGTCCAGCATTTGACAGAGAGGGTCTGCAGGGCTGGGAAGAGACGATCGTGGATGTCCTTGACGGAGATGCCGTTGCCTGCATGGTCGTTCCACACGGCAAACATGCCGCCGAGGATGGCGGGGTCGTTTTCTTCAAACACCTGTCCGCCGATGTTGGCGGGCGTCCAGTGTTCGTAAAGGTACTGGCAGTTCAGATAGTCGTAGTAGTAGCCGGCGGCGGGAACGATGTACATCAACCCGTCGGAGATGCTTACGAGCTTGTAGCCCTGTTCCTTCATGTCTTTGGGGTTGGCATAGCCGTTGTACCAGCAGTCCATGATGACGTTCTCCGATTTCACGGGGGTGTCGCCCTTGGCGTGTGTCAGTGCGCCCCAAACAACGGCCTGCTTGCCGAATTTCTCTACGTATTTGATGTAGCGGTCGGTGAAGTAACGGAATTTCTCAACGACGTCTTTCTTAGCGTTTGAATATTCGTCGGTTCCGATGTGCACTTTCTTGCCGCGGAAGACGGGTTCTTTGCCTTCGAGGTATTCTTTGAAGAGGCCGTCAACAAACTTGTAGGTCTCTGGGTTGAAGAGGTCCAGATGGTCCATTCCGTATTCCTTCGAACCGATTTCGGGCTTATAGTGCGTGAAGGCCAGAGAATGGGCTGGTACGTCGATTTCGGGGATGATTTCAACACCGTATTCTTCCGCCAGCTTCTGAAAGTCGATAAATTCGGCCTTTGAATAGGATCCGTCTTTGGCGGTCAGACCGGGATAGGTGGTGCTTTCGAGGCGGAAGGCAGCCTGCGTTTTGTTCCAGTCGTCACCGAAGAACTGGCGGAAGCCGTTATCGTTCAGATGAACATGGAGTGTGTTCATCTTATAGTAAGACATCATTTTCACGAGGTTGCGCAAATAGCTCATAGGGATGAACTTGCGTCCGCAGTCCATCATGAAGCCACGCAAGGCGTATTCGGGTTTGTCGAGTATCTGCCCTTTCGGCAGGGCTAAATCAGCGCTTTTGGCGGGTTCCGCTGCGAAGGCTCTGGCTGCCACACTGTTTTTGTCGGAGATTTGCAGAATTGTACGCGTTCCCCAAATCAATGCCTGCTCGGTGGAGGCGGTGACGGTTGCGGTTTCGGCGATGTCGAGGGCGTATTCTTCACTGCCCATTTTCTTGTTATTCTTCAACTGGATAACGAAGTCGCCCTTGCTGGCTTTTCCGCTAACAATTGTCAGAGTCTTGCCAAACATGGCTTTATAATCGCTGGCAAACAGCTGGGCCACAGCTTTGGCTTTCGGGCCTCCTTTTACTACGATGCGGCCAGAAGGTACGAACTGCCCTTCTGCGCCTTTCCATGACTGGATTTCTGGAATCACGAAGGGCTTTGGATTGACATCTGCATAGGAGGCAACAAAAGCCATGCAACACAGTGCCAGAGTGCACAGGCGTTTCACGCCAAAAAATGTTTTACACATAAAATAAAATCGGTTTTATAAGATTATCTGTTTTCTGATGTTTCGCGCAATGCGGCATATTTGGAACAAGCCCGCCCGCTTTCTCTGGTTGGTTTTGACGTTCAAGGCGGACGTTGCAGCCTGGTGTTTTGATAGTAGAGGAAAACGAGCGCAGAGCGTCAAGCTCGCTCCAAACGCTCTACTCTCGGCCTTGCATTATCTTGGGCAAAGATAGTGCGAACCGAGCGCAGAGCGTCAAGCTCGCTTGAACGCTATGCCGAGGTGATGCCTATCTTGGGCAAAGATAAGATTAAAAAAACAAGTACGCAATCTTTTCTATCAAAAATTGCGTACTTGCCACAGGGCGCTAACGGGTTGTATGCCCCAAGCGCGTCTTTACAGAGCGTTGGCAGAAGCCTTTTCTGGGCTTTTACTTATCTGCTACTTTTCTTGAAACGGAGCAATTCGGCTCCTTTGCTGTCTTGCAGCACCAATTCGCCTTCCTGGACGGACACACGCGCGGCGGCATTGAAATTTTCCATGAATGCCCGTTCGAGTCCGTTGTCCTGACACATCATGCGCGTCATGCCCAATGTGCCGAAAGAGGTTTTTCCCTGAAGAAGAGCTTTGAGGTTGAAGGAGCCAGTCAAGCGGTTGCAGCCGGTGAATCCGGAGAGGGTCTGCCCTTTGACGTCGAAGGTCAGCGTGGGGATTTCATCTTCTGCCTCTGGCAACTGAAGGGCTTTTCCAGCCACCAGCACCCATTTGCCGTTGAGGGTCTCGGGAGTGAGCGCATTTTTCAGCGTCAACTCAATAAGGGATTTGCCGTTGCCATCGGCCAAAAGCAACGTCATGTTGTCGTGCATCTTGACCTGCTTCACCTTGCCGAGTTCCGACATAAAGATGGTTTCATACGTGTCTTCAGGACAGAGCATCATGGTGCTCCCTACGTTCGACAAGTCGATTTTCCCGTTTGCCTTGAGTTTGTAACTTCCTGTCAGACGGTTGCATCCGTTGAATCCCCAAAGAAGGCCATCAGATTTAAAACCCAAGAAGGGCGTTTCGTCTGACGGAGTGACCGTCTTTTGCCCTAATTTCACTACCTGCCATTCCTGGCCGTCATTTCCTCCCAGCATTTCCATCGTCATGTTACCTGTCGATTGGCATGCCATCATCCCGCAGGCAGATACACCTGCTAAAATCATTTTTGTAAGTTTCATAATTGTGTGTGTTTGACCTATTTATTTTTATTTAAAAGCATTTCCAAATATCCTGTTCTGGATTTCAAGAGAGCAATTACATAGAACTCTCTCTTTACATAAAAATGCCAAACGCTGCACCCTATGATGTCGCGTCTGGCATTCAATTTCCTTATATCAGAACCTTTCAGAACTTATATCCTAACGTAAACAAAACCTGATGGCGGTTGAGGTCGACTTTTGACGGAGCCAAACGGTTTGTCACATTAGAAGTTTCTGTGGGCACATGAAAGGCGTAAAAGTCGCCCGTCTGCTTCTGGAACTGATAGGCCATATCGAAATAGGCGTGTTTGCCGCGATAGCCCAATCCGCAAGTGAAGCGGTTGATGGAAGAGAGGTTCAGATAGTCGGTGTTTGCGCTATAGTAATAGGAAGGACTGCTCGTGAAAAGATTCAAGAAAGCATCTTTCGACATGGGCGCAGACTCCCAGTTGTAACCCGCACGCAGATAGAAATCATCGGCCGCACGCAACTCGGCTCCCACCTTGATGGTGCTGACGGGCTTGAGGTATTGCTGGGCTTCATTACACAGCGCTTCGTCTTTTTCCCCGCTCGACCAGTTGTCGTCATAGCCAGGATAACGCACTTGACTGGCACCGTAGTCGCGGTATTCATATTCGGCATTCAACGCCAAGAAGCTGCCAACAGTGGTGGCCATGCTCAAATTGAACTTCCACGGCGTGCGAATCTTGTAGTCGTTGTCGCCCACGTTGAGCGACTTGTCGGTATAGTTGGCAACGAGGTTGCCGTTGCTGTCGTAGTTCTTGAACGGAGAATTGACATAGAGATACTGACTTGAGGTCAAGTCATAGAAGACAGGAGTGTGTACGGCCACACCGATGCGGAAGGGAGATTCTTCAATGGGGCGCAATATCACACCAAATTTAACGTCAAAACCTGTTCCGGTCAATGCCTCAGCATTGCTGGTGTTGTATTCATGCAACTGGCCAGGGTTGGCGGGGTCGATTATCATTTCGGCATAGTCAGTGCGATTGTGGACATCCACATTATACAGGCCGAATGTCATACCGGCATATACCTGGTCGCAGAAGTTGAACGAGAGGTTGAAATCGTATTGCTGGATGCCTCCCCACTGCGCACGGCGATAGTTGTATGATTGCGAATCAACGGGATCGTATCCGGCCACTGTTCCATCGGCATTTTTGTTCATATAGAGCAACTGCGTGTCATACCCCAAGAGGGTAAGTGGCGTGGTGTATGAACGATCTTTGTCTTTCGTCAGGTCAAGGAACCCGTTGTTGACATAAGTGAGGTCAAGCATCTGATGCGTCTGGGAAAGTCCGCCCGTATAGAAATCATCAACGCCCACAAAGCTCTTCATGTTGCGACGCTTGTGGTAATTGAAACCGAGATTGATGAACCGCAGATTGTCGTCGGACGACATACGCGCAGCATAGACGAAACCTGCCTGGTCAAACGAAGCACGTGTCTTGCCACGATTAGCAAAGTCAAGCGCATTTGGCTGCGAGTTAAGGCCTGCCGACATGGCAAAATCACTACGGCGATAGAGGGCTGTGCCCGCAGGATTGGTTCCCATGGTTGAGATTTCAGCACCAAGAGCGCTCATGGATCCTCCCATGCCGACATAGCGGGCCGTTCCATTCAAATCCTCGCCTGCAAAATTTTCCATTTTATAAATATCCTGGGCACACATCGGCAACGATGTCAGTCCAAGTAATCCCAAAGTCAGTAATTTGTTCATATCATCATGTTTTTGCGAACGTCTGCCTCTGTCGAAAGCGTCAGCCGCCATTCGTTATGTCTCAGAGGCGGTTTGGCAGCATGTTTCTCCGTCTGTCTCTGTCGGGATACAGAACGTTCAATTTATATTCCCACTTAGTAATGGTGAAAGAATAAGTTGATCAATTTTGACCTGTATTCTTGTTGGTTTTGGAATTTGGAAGAGGGAGCATAGCGAGCTATGTGACAGATGACAAATTTCAAAAACGGCAAGAAGACAGGGCATAAGAAATTACTCCCTGCTCCTCAAAATTGTTCAAGTTATTTTTTACCATTACTATTATGGACCATTACTTATCTGCGTCCGCCAAATGAGCGACCGCCGCCGGAATTGCCGAAGGAGCGACCACCACCTCCCGAATTGCCATAAGAACGCGACGGCATTGAGGGCGAAGACACTGAAGAGCGCGAAGGGACGCTATTTCCGTAGCTACGTGAGGGGCGCGTTTCCGTGCGTGTATTAGTGCTGCCGGAATTGCCATAACTGCGGCTCGGACGCGTCACACCAGAGTTGGGCACCCGTTGGCTACCGGCCGAAGGACGATAGTTCTCCCGTGAAGGACGGTAGCTGTCGCGCGAGGGGCGATAGCTGCTGCTTGAGTAACGGCCATCGGATGAATTGTAACCACGCGACGGACGATAGGCTGTCACACGGCGGGAGGTGTCGAGATAACGACCTCCTCCTGGTTTGGGCGCCCATCCTCCCCAATGCCAATGGTCGTACCAGCCGGGATGCCAGCCCCAGGAATAAGACCACCAGGGGTCGTACCATCCATAGCGCCAATAGAAAGAGCTACGGTAATAATATGGACTTAAGCCCCAACCGTACCATGAACTGTAATAAAAATCAGCATCCCAAGGCGTCAGCCAAGGGTCGTAACAATCAACCCAAAGTCCGTAATAAGGACTGCTCACGACCACTCCGACACGCGGAGAATGGAAGCGAATTAGGCGCGAAGTGTACACGCCTTCTTCGTCATATCCAGCGTCTGGCACATAAGACGTGTCTGGCGTTGCCTGTCGGCGGTTGTACTCATCCACATTCCGCTGCCCAACGCGCCCAGAAGCCCAGTTGTCGTTGTCGCGGAAGGCGTCTGCGCCATAGCCCTGATTTTGGATATATTCGTAGTCGGACTGCAACCGGCGTTGCTGGCGTTCTTGCAACTTTTTGGCCTCAGCGGCCTTTCTGGCTTTCGTCGGAACGAAGTACACATCGTCATCTTGCGCAAAGCTCCACGAAGCGAAGCATGTGGCAAGAATCAGGATTGCAAATAAACGTTTCATAATAAACCTCCTTTATTTTCTTAATGATAAACAGAGGGCGGACGAATGCAGAGCATCAAATTCGCTCGCTTGTTTTATCGAGTCGCCGCCTATCTTATGATGCAAAGATAGTGCAAACCCATAAAAACGTCAGACCATTAAATAGTTTTCTAATTCCTTTTGAATATTATTAACGAAGCACACGGCTGACCACTCACAAGGTGAACACTTATTTAGAATTATCGGTTTTTAAAAATACCAATTCATGACTCACTTTATACCTCTCTCGTTGAGGGCCTCAGCATATTTCCGCGCATTCGCAAGATGTTCCTCATAAGTCTTGGCAAAATTGTGCGTTCCCGAGAAGTCTTCTTTTGCACACATATATATATAGTCATGGTGCGCGAAGTGCAACACGGCCTCGATGCTCGAAAGCGCAGGGATGGCAATCGGGCCGGGAGGAAGTCCCTCATGGCGATAGGTGTTGTACGGACTGTCAACTGAAAGGTGTTCGTGAAGAATACGCTTCAAGGCAAACTGCTTTAGGGCAAACTTCACCGTCGGGTCGGCCTGTAGTTTCATGCCTTGGTGAAGACGATTCAGATACATGCCAGCCACCATCGGTTTTTCTTCCGAATTGGCCGTTTCCTGGTCAACAATCGATGCCATGATTATGACCTCGTTGGGCGTCAGTCCAGCAGCCTTAGCCTCTGCCTTGCGCTTCGAAGTCCAAAACGCATTCGACTCCTTGTGCAAACGCGCCATCAAATCCTTGGCAGAAATATTCCAAAAAACCTCATAGGTATTGGGAATAAACATACATCCGATTGTCGTCGTGTCGTATCCCAACTCCTGGCACAACGCTTCGTCGGAAAATGCCGAAGCGAGCTGCGCAGAATCAAGTTCCAACTGCAGGGACAAGCGTGCAGCAAGGTCTCCCAGCGTGCGGACATTGGGAATGGTCAGTTTGACCGGCGTTTGGCGTCCGCCCCGGATATTCCGGAAAAGAGCCAGCGTGCTGATGCCGCCACCAGCGATGTAGCAGCCCGGCCGCACCTTCTTCATCCCCACAACGCCAGAAAGGATGCGAAACCCGAGCATCTGGCGCGGCGAAGCCACGCGCTCGAGCTTGGCTTGTATGGAATCGCAATTGTCATCACGGTCAACGCGCACCATGATTTCTTCCTTCGCAGAAGAAAAGCTGCTCAGGAAAAGCCAATAGCCAGCAATGCCCAAAATCAGGGCCATCAAACCTCCATAAAAGATGGTTCTTTTATTACAAAACTCTTTCATTTCTCTGTTTCTCTAATAATCTTGGGACAAAATTACAAATTTATCATGCACAATGCCCCTACGTATGAGTAATTTTTCTTACTTTTGCACACAAACACATGCAATGTGCTTTTCTGTTCATTTGTTTTTTTAACCAAACATGGAAACATACAAAGATTTCATCGGATATATAGAAGAGACTGTCAAGGCTCATTGGGATCTTGACGCACTGACTGACTACAAGGGCAGCACGCTCCAATACAAAGATGTTGCACGAAAGATTGAGAAGCTACACATCATGTTTGAGAACGCAGGCATCCAGAAAGGCGACCGCATTGCCCTCTGCGGACGCAACTGCGCCAACTGGGCGGTGGCATTTTTGGCCACACTGAGTTATGGCGCCGTGGCAGTGCCCATCCTCCACGAATTTAAACCAGAGCAGGTTCATGGCATTGTCAACCACTCTGAAGCCAGACTGCTTTTCGTTGGCGACCAGGTATGGCCGTCTCTCAATGCAGACGAAATGCCACATTTGGAAGGCATCATCAGCAATCTCGACTATGCCCTACTCGTGAGCCGCACAGAGAAACTCACGGAGGCCCGCGAACACCTCAACGAATTCTTTGGCCGTAAATATCCCAAGAATTTCAGAGCGGAGCACGTGGGATACAGACATACGACAAGCGGCGACGATTTGGCGCTCATCAACTATACTTCTGGCACAACCAGCAACTCCAAGGGGGTGCTCATCCCCTACCGCGCATTGTGGTCAAACCTGCTCTTCGCTCGCGAAGTGCTGGGCGACAAGGTGAAATGCGGTGACCCTATCATTTCGATGCTGCCGCTGGCCCACATGTATGGCATGGCCTTTGAATTTCTCTTTGAATTCATGCACGGATGCCATGTCTATTACCTCACGAGAGTGCCATCGCCAAAGATTATCTTCATGGCCTTTGCCGACATCAAGCCAGTTGTCGTGGTTTCCGTTCCGCTCATCATTGAGAAGATCATCAAGAAATCTGTTCTCCCCAAATTACAGACGCCGAGCATGAAGCTCCTGCTCAAACTGCCGCTCATCAATGCCCGCATCTGCGAAAAAATCCGCGAACAGCTGGTGGCGGCCTTCGGCGGCAGATTTTACGAAATCATCATCGGCGGCGCAGCCTTCAACAGCGAAATCGAAGAGTTTCTACACAAGACAGGGTTCAACTTCACCGTCGGCTACGGCACGACGGAGTGCGCACCGATTATCAGCTATGTCGACTGGCATGATTTCCGCCCTGGTTCGTGCGGCAAGGTGGCGCCACGCATGGAAGTGCGCATCAATTCAAATGACCCGCAAAATGAAGTCGGAGAAATTCTGGCACGCGGTGCCAACGTCATGCTAGGCTACTACAAAAACCCAGAGGCAACCGAAGCTACCATTGACAAGGACGGATGGTATCACACGGGCGACCTCGGCGTGATGGACGAAGACGGATATATCTACATCCGAGGAAGAAGCAAAAACATGCTCTTGGGCTCATCAGGCCAAAACATCTATCCTGAAGAAATTGAAGACAAACTCAACACACTGCCTTACGTCTCTGAAAGCATCGTCATCCAGCGCGGCGAGAAACTCTACGGACTTGTACACCCCGACTATGACGAAGCGGAACGCGACGGATTGGGAGAAAACGAGCTGCGAAACGTCATGGAGCAAAACCGGAAGGACCTCAACCAAATGGTGGCCAACTACGAGCAGCTGACACGTATCAAGATTTTCGAAAACGAATTTGAGAAAACCCCGAAGAGAAGCATCAAACGCTTCCTCTATGAAAACGTGGAACTGTAAGATGCTTCGCCCCACCAGGCGGAATGGTATGCAACAGTTACATATACAAGCTATTATACTTATATATATTATATAGGTATATAATCCCCCTAAGAAAGCACCGATAGCAATAAACGCTACCGGTGCTTTCTTTTGTTTTCAGAGACGAGGTGATGCCCAGCAAACTGACAAAAAGCCCGTTTATTTCTGACTTAATGTCTTGGTTTCTACGTAGAAAAGGCTTGACCGTCTGTCAAAAAGTCGGTAAGATTTAAAGGATGTTACGCCCAAACGATTGGCAAAGGCTTTGCCCGAATATGGGTGTCTTGCAAAAAGACGCAAGACAGGCTCCAAACAGGTAATCGGCTACCATCAGCCGGGCATGTGCGGGGCTTCACAACTGAATAAGAAAACTTAAAAATAAGGAGACTACAACTATGACATTTGACAACTTTACTATTAAAGCGCAACAAGCCGTTCAGCACGCCATTGACAAGGCCACAGGAAACGGTTCGCAAGCTGTTGGTGCCGTACATTTGCTTGCAGGTGTCCTCTCCGTCGGCGAAAACGTAACCCAATTTCTCTTCGGGAAAACGGGTGTCAACGAACGGACGTTGCAGAGCGCCGTTGACAACGAGCTCAAGAGCTATCCGCGCGTTTCTGGCGGCGGACAACCATATTTGGACAATGATGCCAACGAGGTGTTGCAGAAATCACAAACCATCGCCCAAAAGGAAGGCGATGCTTACGTGGGTTTGGAGCCCTTGTTGATGGCACTGCTTGAAGTAAAAAGCACGGCTTCGCAGATGCTCAAGGATGCTGGACTGACAGCCGATGCGTTGCGTGCTGCCGTCAAGGAATTGAGAGGCGGCCAAAAGGCCACATCGCAGTCGAGCGAAGACACATACCAGGCACTGGCTAAATATGCCCGCAACTTGGTTGCAGAAGCACGTGAAGGAAAGCTCGACCCTGTGATCGGACGTGACGAAGAAATCAGACGCGTGCTCCAAATTCTTTCGCGGCGAACGAAAAACAACCCAATTCTGATTGGTGAGCCTGGTACTGGTAAAACCGCCATCGTTGAAGGATTGGCACAGAGAATCGTCAGAGGCGACGTGCCTGAAAATCTGAAAAACAAGCAGCTATACTCTTTGGATATGGGTGCTTTGGTGGCAGGTGCCAAGTATAAGGGCGAATTTGAGGAACGACTGAAGAGCGTCATTAACGAAGTGACCAACGCTGAAGGCGACATCATCTTGTTTATCGATGAAATCCACACGTTGGTAGGCGCTGGAAAGGGCGAAGGCGCCATGGATGCTGCCAATATTCTCAAACCAGCTTTGGCGCGCGGCGAACTGAGAAGCATCGGTGCGACGACCTTGGAGGAATATCAGAAATATTTTGAAAAGGACAAGGCCTTGGAGCGTCGATTCCAAACTGTCATGGTGGACGAGCCGACACCAGAAGATGCCATCTCCATCTTGCGAGGACTGAAGGAGCGCTACGAGAACCACCACAAGGTGCGTATTCAAGACGATGCTCTGATTGCCGCCGTGAACCTCTCACATCGGTACATTTCCGACCGCTTCCTGCCAGACAAAGCCATCGACCTGATGGACGAGGCGGCAGCAAAATTGCGTATGGAGCGCGATTCGCAGCCGGAAGAGCTGGACGAAATCACGCGACGCCTGCGCCAGTTGGAAATCGAACGTGAGGCCATCAAGCGCGAAGGTGACGAGCAGAAACTCTCCAGCCTGAACAAGGATATTTCCGAACTCGAAGAGAAGGAAAAGAATTATCGTGCAAAATGGGAAGGCGAAAAAGAACTGCTCGGCAAAATCCAACAGGACAAGCAGCAGATGGAGCAACTGAAATTTGAAGCCGAACGCGCCGAACGGGAAGGCGACTATGGAAAGGTGGCTGAAATCCGCTACGGAAAACTGCAATCGCTTCAAAACGACATCAACCAGATACAGGAAGAGCTGAAGCGCAGACAAGGCACAGAGGCCATGGTGAAGGAGGAAGTCACTCCAGACGACATTGCCGACGTTGTCAGCCGCTGGACGGGCATTCCTGTCAGCAGAATGCTGCAAAGCGAACGCGAAAAACTGGTTCATTTGGAAGCAGAGCTTCACAAGCGCGTCGTTGGTCAAGACGAGGCCATCGAAGCTGTTGCCGATGCTGTTCGCCGCTCCCGTGCCGGACTGCAAGACCCGAAGCGTCCGATTGGTTCGTTCATTTTCTTGGGCACAACGGGTGTCGGAAAGACAGAACTGGCCAAAGCGTTGGCCGAATACCTCTTCAACGATGAAAACATGATGACGCGTATCGACATGAGCGAATACCAGGAAAAATTCAGCGTATCGCGCCTGGTCGGAGCGCCTCCTGGATATGTCGGCTACGATGAAGGCGGCCAGTTGACAGAAGCTGTGCGGCGTAAGCCATACAGCGTGGTGCTCTTCGATGAAATCGAGAAAGCTCACCCCGATGTTTTCAATATCCTGCTGCAAGTGCTCGATGACGGACGTCTGACCGACAACAAGGGCCGTGTCGTCAACTTCAAAAACACCATCATCATCATGACTTCAAACTTGGGTTCTGCATTCATCCAAAGCAAGTTCGACGAGATGAAGCGCAAGAACGACAGCGAGAAGGAAAAGATCTTGGAAGACACGAAGAACGGGGTGCTCGACATGCTGAAGAAAACCATCCGTCCTGAGTTCCTCAACCGCATCGACGACATCATCATGTTCCAGCCTCTCAACAAGGAGGAAATCGAGCAGATTGTCCGCTTGCAAATCAACGCCGTTGTCAAACGGCTGGCCGCGCAAGAAGTCACCCTGCACGTCAACGATGATGCCATCGAACTGATTGCCCGCGCAGGATTCGACCCCGAATTTGGTGCACGTCCTGTCAAACGCGCCCTCCAGCGCCTGCTGCTCAACGATTTGAGCAAAGCCTTGCTGGCTGGAACGGTTGACAAGAGCAAGACCATCGAGGTTTCTGCAAACGGCGACAGTTTGTCGTTCAGAAACTAAACATCGAAATCTAAAGAATTTTTAGACACTCTATATCGCAAAGGAGCGTATCAACAGACTGACTGTTTGATACGCTCCTTTCTTGTTTACATACACGAGATGTGGCACATACATTTACCCACCACAAAAATCATTATACATTCACATCAGGCAAATTATTGTAATCGCGACTGTAGCGCAGCATCTGCTCGTCATAGGCTTCGTCATAGGTCACCGTCACATCCACAACCCGTCCGTTTTCATCGAAGGCGGCATGATAGACGGGATTGATGAAGCCCTTGTAGGGAGAGAGATGCAGCGTTTCATATCGCTGCAAGATTTCCTGATGCAAAACGGGGTCAATCTTGACACCGTAGTTCTCAACCAAGTCACGCGCCGCGTCAAAGTCGCCCTCGCTCTTGATTCTCTGAATCTCAGCCAACAACTCGGCAAAAAGACGGCGCAAGGCAGGATAATCGTTGACCTTCACGTAGGTCTTCCCCTGCTTCTGAATGAGTTCCACAACATTTTGGCTGCGGCCTTTCTCATAAGCCCAACGGGCAATCAGGGCACGGTTGCGCATGTGGGCTTCCTCGATGACATGCCCTGGCTTGATGCGGACCATCTGCGTCAGGAGCCCGTTCATCATATACGAATAATACTGGCTTTTGTAGGCCTCTGTATTAGGGGTAAGCCCCAGTTCCACCAGTTTTTCGTCGGCGATATAATAAAGTCCGAAAAGGTCGGCACGCGCCTCCTCGATGGTCGAGCCATAAGCACGCAAGGTATCTGAATCCGTTGTCGGCAAAAGTTTTCCGCTCCCGTGTCCCAGACATTCGTGCAAATCGGTATGCAAGTCGTCACAGACATCACCATACTGGCTGATCAACGCCCGTGTTTCGTCGTCAACGACAAATTCGCGATCCATTCCACTGCCGTGGGAGGCTTTGTTGTAAGCATCCGTTATATTGCCGATGGTGACGCTCTTCGAACCATGTTCACGCCGAACCCAATCAGAATTGGGCAAATTGATGCCAATGGCCGTTGAGGGGTAAAGATCGCCTGCCAAGATGGCTGCCGTTATCACCTTTGCCGACACGCCGCGCACCTTCTCTTTCTTGAAGCGGGCATCAACGGGGGAATGGTCTTCAAACCACTGAGCGTTTGCCGAGAGTTTTTCCGTGCGCTGCGTCGCCGCTATGTCTTTGAAGTTTACATAAGCCTCCCATGAGGCTTTCATGCCAAGCGGATCGCCATAGGTCTCCGTGAAGCAATTGGTGAAATCAACGAGCGAAGCGGTGTCCTGCAACCAGGCAATTGAATATTCATCGAAGGTGTGAAGATCGCCAGTGCGGTAAAAATCCACCAAGAGGTCGATGACCTTCTGCTGCGCTGAAGTATCAGCATAATCACGGGCTTTTAGCAGATTGGAAACGATTTTCTCTATAGCTGGTCCGTAAAGCCCGCCGACTTTCCACACGCGCTCTTCGAGTGTTCCCTGCGGGGTGCGCACCAATCGGCTGTTCATGCCAGTCATCACGGGACGCGGATTTTCGGGGTCTTTCTGCTTGGCATAAAACGCCTCAGCATCCTCCTGAGAAATGCCCGCGCCGTAGTAGTTACAGGCAGAAGTGGCCACCAAGTCTTCGCCGTCTTTCTGGTTGACGCGCATGGACATAATGTCGGGATTGAAAATAACGGGACACAATTCGTCCAAAAGTTTGTCGACGGCCTGTGCGTCAGTCAGATTGAATTGCTGCGCAGGGATGGCCTTGACGGCGGCCCGAAAATCAGCCTCCGTAAAATCTGGCACAAACTTCTCGCAACCGTAATGATGATGGATGCCGGAAGAAAACCAGACGCGCTTCAAATAGACCGTCACGGCTTGAAAAAACGCGCTCTGCCTGTCGCCAATAAAATTCTGATACAACGCTTCGAGCACACGGCGAATCCGCAGATTGTAGCGCCCGTTTTGGTCAAACAGAATGTCGCGCCCGTGGAGGGCGGCTTCTTGCAGATAGTATATATAGGTCTTTTCCTTCAGAGAAAGTTTTTCAAATCCTTCCACCTTATAGCGCAACATCTGGATGTCGGCAAACTGCTCGTCGGTGTATTTGAAGGGATGCATAGCCTGCATTGTTTCGCAGGAATCGTTCTTTTCCATTTATTCGATTTTTGCGGTTTACGTTTTTACCTATTATTCTGAAGAGAGAGAGGGCTATAATTCTCCCGCCTGCATAATCCTATGCACCCTCTCCTCTCCCTTTATTATCTGTCAGCGTCCTTGTATTGCATGCTCTGACACGTATTTCTGCACAGCGTCTTTATAGGAGTCTGAGATGGGAAGCACGAAGTCAGCGATGGCGACACTGTTTCTGTCCACCATGCTGACGCGCTTCATGTTGACGATGTACGAACGATGTATTCTCAAGAAGGACGTGGAAGGCAGCGTGTTTTCCAGTGTGCGCATCGAGACGAGGGACACAACGGCACGCTGGGAAGAAGCCAAATGCATTTTCACATAATCTTTCAATCCCTCGATATAGAGAATGTCCTGACACGATACACGGACATACTTATAATCGCTCTTCACGAAAAACATACCATCTTCCACAGGCAAGACCGCATCTGTATTGTCGTCCTCCGCAGGGAGATTATCGGTGACTGTTTTGGGCTTGCAGACGACCTCTTTTGCCGCCTGACGGCCAACAACAGTCAAGACGCGCTGGGCGGCTGAGAGGAAATCGGTGTATGCAATGGGTTTCAAGAGATAGTCGATAGCGCCCACCTTATATCCGTCGATGGCAAATTCACGGAAGGCCGTCGTGAAGACCACGTGAATGGAAGAGGGAATCATGCGGGCAAAATCCAAGCCAGTCAAATCGGGCATCTGTATGTCGAGAAACAGGATGTCGACAGGCGATGTCTGCAACGCATACATCGCTTCAACCGCACTGCCATAGGTGGCAACGAGGTTGAGAAAAGAGGTTTTCTGCGCATAACTCTCAAGCAACTTCACGGCCAATGGTTCGTCGTCTATAATTGCACAGGTCAGTTGTTTTGCCATAAGCAGGAGTTGAAGTAATCAGAAATATATTTTTATTTGAGAACTATATGTGGCGCCGTCATTTTCTGTTCCATAAAGCCATTCATAACGCCCCGGATAGGAGTGTTCCAGACGTTGCAGCACCTGCTTCAAGCCGATGCCGCCAGGACTTTTGTCTTTCGACGTCTTGGGATGGTTGCTGTTTTGGCAGACAAAGACCAACTGGCACTTGGAAGAATCATAGTCCACTCGTATGCGAATGAAACTCCGCGAAGTGGGACTGATGCCGTGCTTAAAAGCATTTTCCACCAAAGAGATAAAAATCAAAGGGGCCACAAATGCCTGACCATCGGTCTTGACTGCATCGAAATTCGTTTCAACACTGACCGATGAGGGTAAACGCAGACGCATCAGTTCCACATAGCTCTCCAAAAACTCGATTTCCTTTTCCAGCGTGACGGTCTCAGACTCGTTTTCATAAAGCACATAACGCAACAGCCGGCTTAACTCTTCAATGGCCCCCTGGGCTTGTTGCGGGGAAAACGCCGTGAGCGCATAGATATTGTTGAGCGTGTTGAGGAGAAAATGGGGATTGATCTGGTTCTTCAGGTTCTTCAACTCTGCTTCACGCCGGCCCAGCTCGGCCTCCGAGCGTGCCCGCTCTGCCATCTGCCACTGAACACTGAGACGGACAGCCACTGCCATGAATGCCAAAAACGCCAAAGACAAAAAACTGCGGAAATGAAACAGCATCCATGCCCAAAACGGCGGACAAAGATGCACCTTCCCGCCATCAGCGGCCTTCGGCGGAGGCAGAAGCTGCACATATAGTTCCCGACTGAAGAGCAGCAGAGAAATCAAAACGATGTTCAACAGTACGAAACGCAACACCCTTTTCCTCTCGTCCAAAAGCAGGCGCGGAACAAAATAAAAATAATTGGCATAAAACACCAAGCAGGATGATATCGGGAAATACAAACGCTGAAAATAAGACAACCAATCAACAGAATCTTCACGCCGCCCATAGAGCAACGGAAAGGCAAATATGTATGTCCAGATGCAAACATGGATAACAATGGCCACGTTGCGCTCTGTTTTCTTGTTGTCTGTCATGATGTTCTCCCCCTTTGGTTTCTGTATGTTACGCAAAGGTAGTTTAAAGTATTCACATAACTGCATCTTCACTGCTGATTTTTAATAAGTAATGGTGAAAGAATAAATTGATCTATTTCGACAGGGCATTTGAACACCTACTTACCATTACTAAAGGCCTGACGACACCACGCAGGATTTCTATCAGGCCTTTCAGACGGCTGGGGATTCAGCAAATTCCACACAACAAAGCACCTACTCCTTTTGCAGAACTGTTTTTGCCAACCGCCAACTTATTACATACGCTTTCTTCAAAAAAACTTATTCATAACGAATGGCTTCAATCGGGTCGAGATTGGCTGCCTTCTTTGCTGGATACCAACCAAAGAAGATACCGGTTGCCGTACACACAGCGAAACTCAGGACAACGCTCCACGGCTGGACCAAAACGGGCCAATGGGCAAATACATTGATGGCCCATGCAGCACCGAGTCCCATCAGAATACCAATGACGCCTCCAGCCAAACTGAGAAGAATGGCTTCGATGAGGAATTGTGCCAAAATGTCGATGCCGCGGGCGCCAACCGACATTCTCAAGCCGATTTCCTTGGTGCGCTCGGTGACGGAAACATACATGATGTTCATGATGCCGATGCCGCCGACAATGAGGGAGATGCAGGCCACCACCAAGAGCAACACCGACATCGTGTCGGAGGTGGAAGTCATCATCTGCGCCATCTCTTCCTGAGAGCGAATGGAGAAGTTGTCTTCGTCCCCCTCTCCCAGTTTGTGCGACTCGCGCAACAAGGAGGTGATTTCTTCAATGGCCTGGTCGGTCATGCCCTCGGTGATGGCAGAAGCATTGATGCCTTGAAGATAGGTGACGGCAAGGATGCGCTTCATGACGGTGGTGTATGGTGCCAGCACGATGTCGTCCTGGTCCATGCCAAAGGAGTTGTAGCCCTTCGACTTCAACACACCGACGATGCGGAACGGCGTGGTGCCGAAACGGATGACACGTCCAACGGGGTCCTCGCCGTTGGTGAAGAGGTTGTCGGCAACGGTTTTGCCAATCACGCAAACCTTCGCGCTCGTCTTGACATCTTCCTCCGTGAACATCTCTCCGTCTTCAACTTTGAGTTGACGGATTTCCAGATAGTCGGGCGAGATGCCATACATGGTCGACGGCGTGTTGTTGTTGCCATTGACAAACTGCCCGGAGGAATTGACCGACGGACTAATGGCTGAGAGATAACGGGTGTTTTCCTTCAGAAGTTCATAGTCCTTGAGCTTGAGCGTCTGCATTTCTGAAGCATCCTGACGGGCACCTCCAGGCCCCTTGTCCTGCCCCGGATGAATCATGATCATATTGGAGCCCATCTCCGAGATGTTCTTCTGGATGCTCTGCTTGGAACCTTGTCCGATGGCAATCATGGCAATCACGGAACCGACTCCAATGATGATGCCCAACATCGTCAGAAAAGAGCGGAGTTTGTTTGCACCAATGGCACGTACAGCTATTTTAAACAGATTAGAAATATGCATATTTATATATAAGTAAGTATTCAGTTAAGTAAGCAGGTGTTCAAAAATAAGGATGCCGACCGGCACATCAGATAACGATGCGACGTTTCATTGAATGACTATGACAACACAAATCCATGACACACACAAAATCACAGACACGCAAATCCACAAACACATCCCTGTTCTGAACACCTGCATTACAAAATACACATGAGAGACACACACGCACTAATCGTCTGCCGGCGCTGGCAGAGCAGCCAAAGCCTCCGCTGCCGACTGGATGTTGCGGTTGACAACGTCTTCACGGATTTTCCCGTCTCGCAAGACGATATTGCGGCTACTATATTGAGCTATCTCCGGATTGTGGGTCACAAAGATAATCGTGCGTCCAGCACGGTAGAGCTGTTGGAAAAGCACCAGAATCTCAAAAGACGTGCGGGTGTCCAAGTTGCCGGTTGCTTCATCGGCCAAAATCACGGCAGGGTCATTGACCAAAGCACGCGCAATGGCCACGCGCTGCATCTGTCCGCCCGACATCTGGTTGCTCTTGTGATACAAGCGGCTGCCAAGCCCAACCATTTCCAGGGCTTTTATACTGCGCTCGCGCCGTTCCTTAGCCCCGACAGAGGCATTATACATCAGTGGCAGTTCCACATTTTCAACGGCTGTTGTCTTCGGCAGCAGGTTATAGTTCTGAAAGACGAAACCGATCTTGCGGTTTCTGAGCACCGCACGCTCCCGCCTTCTCATCTTGCGAACCGGCACACCGTCGAGCAGATATTCTCCTGAGGTGGGCGTATCCAGGCAGCCCAACTGATTGAGAAGCGTTGACTTTCCGGAACCAGACGTTCCCATGATGGTGACAAACTCGCCCTCGAAAATCTTGAACGAGATGCCGCGCAAAGCATGTACCACCTCATCGCCCACCAGAAAGTTGCGCTTCACGTTCTGAAGTTCAATCACGACCTTGCGGGTATCAGCAGCCGCCATGCCAGCCTCATTATTTGAAATCACTTTTTGATTATCCATACACCAAAACGATTATTAAAGTAGGTGGTCAGATTGGCTATTTTTTGTTCTTCCTCGGGCCTGGTGCAAAAGGACTGCTTTCAGCATTGTCGCCCGCGCCCTCCTGTTCTGCGTCGGCAGAGGCAGCCTTCATTTCCACGATTACCTCAGCACCTTCCTTGATTCCGCTGACAATTTGAGTGCGCGTGCCGTTGGTGATACCGGTTTTCACGGCATAAGCCTTCAGCGTTTTTCCCTCACGCACCCACACCTTGTGAGCGCCCTGGCAGTCTTCGATTTTCTCCCCTGGATTCAGCATTTCCTTGGTCGGCGTGAAGCGCAGCGCCTTTGTCGGCACGCTCACGATGTTGTTGCGCTCCAGAGTGAAAATAGTGACGTTTGCCGTCAGTCCGGGTTTGAGTTTCAAATCTTTGTTAGAAGCAGAAATCACCACCTCATACGTGACAACGTTGCTCTCCGTCGTTGCTTCCAAGCGCACCTGGGTGACCTTACCTTCAAAAGTCTCGCCTGGATAGGCATCCACGGTGAACGACACGCGCTGTCCGACTTCAACCTCGCCTATGTCTGCCTCGTCAACGTCGGCAATCACGCGCATGTCCGTCAAGTCTTGGGCAATCGTGAAGAGCGTCGGCGTGCTATAGCTTGCAGCAACCGTCTGTCCCTCTTCCACGGCCTTGCTGATGATGATGCCGTCAATCGGCGAAGTGATGATGGCATATCCCAAATTGGTCTGCGCCTTTGAAACAGCCTCTTTTCGCTGTGCATAAGTACTCTCGGCCTGACGGAGCGAGAGCAAGGCGGTGTCGTACTCATTGCCGCTCACGAGTTCCTTGTCATAAAGCGCTTTGATACGCTTATAGTTGGCCCGCTGGTAGTCCAAATCACTTTTCGCCCCTGCTAAATTACTTTTCGCACTGTTCAGTTCGCTCATGAGATTCGTCTTGTCGAGTTCGGCAATGATTTGTCCCTTATGAACGACGGAATTATAGTCGACATAGATTTTGTCGATAATGCCACTCACCTGCGTTCCAACTTCCACCTTCGTAACAGGCTCAATCGTACCAGTGGCCGTTACGCTGTTGCCGATTGTTGCCTTTTCAACGCGCGCCGTTTCATAATCCATCACGGGTGCCTCTTTTTTGCCCCCCGTCAGCGCATATACGATTGCTGCCAAAACGACAACACATGCGACGATGAGCATCCACTTTTTCTTGTTCATATCTTTCTATCTTTAAATTTCAAATTGACATTACATTGTTTGCATAAAAGTCGAGCAGCGCCTTGTTTAACACCGTCGTATATTTGTCTTGCAGCATGCTCTGCTTGGCAGAGAGCAGATTAGCACGACTCGTCAGCAAGTCGGAAATATTTTTTAATCCCAGGCGAAACTGCTCCTGAATGAGGTCGTAACTGGTTTGAAGGGCCTCCACGTTGTCTTTTGCCGCCTTATATTTTTCCTGATTGTTGGTAGCATTCAGCCAGTAGTTTTCAACCGTTGAATAAAGTTGCTTTTGATTTTCCAAGAGGTCGAGCTGGCTCGTGACCTCCTGAACGCGAGCTTTTTCAACGGCACTCTTGTTTTGCCGGTTGTCGAATATCGGAACAGAGACCGACACGCCAAGCGTTGCGTTGAAATTGGTTTTCATCTGTTTCGCATAGCTCGTCTGCGTACCCGTCAGATGACTGTCGCCCACGCCGCCCGTCAAACTGACCGTTGGCATATATCCCGCCCGCGCAATCTTGGTGGCGAGTTTGCTTTGCTCAATCGATGCCAGGCTCTTCTTGATTTCCGGCCGCTTGTCGAGCGCCGCGGCATAGACACTGTTTTTTGCAGGAATCGCAGAGAGAACGCTCTCATCCCCCACCTCAACATCCGCGATGTCAATGTCAGCGTTGTTGTCGATTTCCAGCAATTGCTTGAGCTGCGTCTTGTAGTTCTCAATCTGCGTTTTGACATTCACCACGTTATACCTCCCGCTGCTCACTTGCGCTCCCAGCTGCGCCAAATCGGCCTTGGACATCTGTTTTTCCTTGACCATCTGTTCGCCACGGGCATACACGATTGAATCCTGCTTCAGCAGTTGCGTATTCACCTTCAGGGCCTCCTGCATATAGAGAATCTGCACATACAATTGTGCAATCTGCTCCTGGATGCTATTGGCGGTGGCGGTCGTCGTGTACGATGCCATCTGCTGCTCGAGCTCGCTATTTTGGACATTCAAGCGGTTCTTGCCGCCGTTCCACAGCGTCCATGAAGCATTGATGCCATAACTTCCGCTCTGCGTGGCCTTGTCGGCCGCATTTGAGGCGATACCACCGTTCACGAAGTTGCCGCCGCTTTCTTGAAAGGGGCGGTACGTCACGCCTTGATTCATCGAGGCGTTCAAACTCGGCAGCAATCCCGCTTTGGCCTGCAGCACACCGATGGCTGCTGTTTGTTCCGAAGCCTTGTTCTGCTGGATTTTCAAACTGTGAGTCAGTGCATAGTCAATGCAATCCTTCAAATTCCACACTTCCGATTGCTGCGCAAAAGCAGAGCCCAGCGCCGCAAAGGACAACAGAAGCGGAATGATCCATTTTTTTCTCATGCGAATCTCCTTTATTTCTTATTCAACAATTCTGATTATGCAGACGTACTCTCTGGCGGGCATTCCACACACACGATAGCGCCACCGATGAACGCCACACCAAACCCCGTCGGCTTACAAGTGCAAAATTACAACCGTGTCCCTAACGCTGATACCCGTTAAACATCTCTTTGGAAAATGAAATCGACGAATCCCGCTTTTTCTTCGGCAAATGCCTAAGTAGACTTTTCAGCGAACGCGGGACGGCGTTCGATTGCGTCTCGTCCCACGTTCGATTGCGTCTTATCCCGCGTTCGGTTGCGTCTCGTCCCACGTTCGCCAAAAAGTATAGGCACTGAATTATAAACTCCTATCCCGCCTTTGTTCTCACCTTGGTTCTACACTTTTTTCTCTGTCATCTTCGTCTGAATTACGGGATAACTTTGTTTTCTGGAAAATAAAAATCCGGTAAATCCGCAGCTTTTTATTCAGCAACGGATTTACCGGATTTGTTATTGAGATTAATTTCTCAGGCGTTGGACATACCTGATTATTTAACCATCACCTTGCGTATGCTGCCATCCTCCATACGCAGGATATTGATGCCACGCTGTGGTGCTGCGATTTGTCGACCGTCAATCGTGTAGCGGGCTTTGACTTTTCCGCTCACGTTGGTGTCGAGTGGAGAGGTGATGGACGTAGGGTCAAATTCTTTGAGTTCCACGGTCATGGGTTTGTCTTCCTCAACGATAAAGTCGGCAGCGACATGATGCTCTACGTCATCAACGAGGAATACGCACGACACAGAATAGGCACCGGGAACAAGGTCTGTATATTTACGACGCTCAAACAGGCTGTAATTATAGGGTATTATCCGTGTACGTTCCTTGGCAAAGAATAAATCAAATTGGCGCAGACTATTAATCCATACCCCAGCCACCTGTTCGTAAGAGAAAGTGACACGAACCGGCTTTTGGCTGTGAGCAATGACTACAGTGTCGGCACTTGAAGGGTTGATGCGCACAATGTGGGTGTTGCCACTATTTCTATAGAACAATACCAAATCAGCCTGAGAGTTTTTCGACACGAGGATTGCGCTGTCGCCAGTTGTGGTCTCTTGTTTTCCGAGGCTGTTAATATTGGTACGACCATAATATATGGCACTGGTGTGGAAAGGATTCACATCATCGGCATCAATGAATAATGGAGATTTCAGCGTATAACCGATAGACGCGTCGGCCTCTTTTTCGATTTTCACCTGCCGATAGTCAACGGAATATTCATTATAACCGTTGTGCAAAGGGATGGTTTCATCGGCAAAGACAACACTGTTCTTCGACAAATCACACTTGTAATATGGGAATGCCGTGGGGAGATTCTTGCAATACGTATAGACATGTTCAAGACCGAGGTCTTTTATACGAAGCAGTGTGTAGGCCTCTTTTGGGAGAGGTTGCACGAGGTCGTCAGTGGCCGTAAGGGTGAAGTGATGAAAGGGAGAAGAAGCCTCTGATTCTTCGTTTTCATTGAGACTATGCATGCGCCAGATGTACTGACCTTCTGGAAGTATGAGGATCAAGGTGTCGTAGGGCACAGGATTTTCTCCCGTTCCAAAACTTTTGGCGCAATCATTGCGGTGCGTGACGGAGGTGGAGACATCGTAGTAGTCGTCTGTCTGGTCCTTGCCATATTTACCACTCAGGTGCAAGAGATATTTGCCGCCTTGCAGCAAATGGCAGGGGATGATGAATTTCACGGGATGCAACTCACCAAAAGAAAGATCTTTTAAACCTTTAGAGAAGTCTTCCTGTGTCAAGTGGAATTCCGTCCGCTGGTCGGATGGACTTTCATAGATGTAAGTCCATCTTGCTACTGTAGGGGCAAACGTTTCTTTCTCGTAATTAGAAGCTCCAATCGAAATAGACGGAAAAGTGCTTCCTTCAACCATCATGGTAACGATGAGGTCAGTGCCTTTTATTTCACGGCTGATTACATTGACCGGCACATTCATTCCCGTATTGTCACGCCAGGCGTAAGGGCGGCTCACGTTATTGGAAGCTGAGAAGAAAATATAGTCGGCGAACGGGGCTGCATCGGCCAAAGTAATTGTCACCTTAAGAGGTTTGCTGCGACCAAGCGACAAATTGACAGGTTCAGTGCTCTCTGGCACGGTCAGCTCTTTTATAACGTAGAAGCCATCAGCGTTGTATGGCATGAGAAAATCAGGGTCTGAAGTTTTCACAAGGGGCTTACATATCTGAAACGACTGTGTGCCTGGCAGTACATAAGCGGCACAAGTGCCATCGGGAGCGGTAAGGGTTAATTCGCGAGCAACGTTATAAAACCCATAACCATAGAATTTCGAATTCGTTGGTTTCTTCCATTTCTGCTCTTTGTAGTACACAGATTGTAATGTGCCGTCCACGGGACATTGCGCCCCCTTGCTGTCGGTGATGTAGAAACGACATTCCACAGCCTTACGATAGTCGGTGGTGATGGTCTGTTCGGGAGTGTCAGCCACTGTAATAGAGTCGACATGCAGCGCGAGTTCGTTGCTTCTTGGAACCACGAGGTAGCGCAAAATGTCACCTGGCAAAGCGTAGAGCGCCCAAGGAACATTGAAGTAAGGTTCCATGTTTATTACATTATTGCTGTATCCGTAGCAGGACCCCACACGGAGGTCGGGGGCGAGCATGGCAGACACAGGAGCACCATTGCGATCAATCACTGGTCGGAAAACGACCCGGCGGGCTGAAACCAAGTCGTTGCGGGAGATGGTCACGTTTTCATCATCCGACAGGAGAATCTTTCCCGTAATGATACGGTTCAAATGCATGCTGTAAATGCGGTAGTAGGCATAATCTCCTGATTTACAGTTAATGGCTCTACATAAAGAACGCATATCTATACTTGAAATCCCCCACCATGCAGAGTAATTACCGTCACCATTGTAAAAGTTAAGTGTGAATCGGTAACTATGGTATCTATACTGATTAGCATCTCCCTGATTGTAATAACTACTCAAAGGGAGGCATTCATTGGCATAGTTGCTGAGATCCTGAAATGCAGGATTGTTGGAAAACGTGATTTGAAGGGAACCTATGTCCGAATCCAAGGTTTCTGCGTCTACGCCTTGAGGGGCATCGAGACGGACACTTAGCCTTTGTGCATACAAAAATTGCGAGTGGAAGCAAATGCACAACAAGGCGGCCGTGATTGCGCGACGGAAAAAATGTTTATTTTTCATCTTGAATAATTTTTGATAAATTGTTATAAGTAGACAGGATATAAAAAGCATGTACTGGTTTAAAGTCCATTTTTGTATGTGCAATGGCGCACAAGGCATAGATGCCTTTACCGAAAGTAGTCATCTTATCATAAATTCTTCCCTGATACGTGTCGGGCGCAACCTTTAAATGTTTGAGTTCTGAATGCTCCAAAGTTACAAAAAATAATTTTACCCCCCCGATAGCACAATCTTTAACACTGAATTGGAGGAAATTTCTTTGTTATGTAATGCTAAAAGAATAAGTTCCGCAATTTTGTACCTACATTTTTGAGCCAAAATGCCCTTGTGAATCGCATTGCTGCGAGCGGATTATGCTCATTTTGGCGATGCTGACGAAAACGCCCGCCACCATATAATTCCACAAAGAAAACAAATGGCATAGGCTCTGAATCGGTCATGGGAATCTCTCGGCGTCGTCATTTGTCGTTTTCAGGAATATGGGCAACTCTGTTTTCTTGAATTTAAAAATCCGGTAAATCCGCAGCCATTTATTCAGCTACGAATTTACCAGATTAATCCCTTAAAAATAAGACTCAAGGTGTGGGGCATCTACTTATTTGACTAAAAATTCGCCCCTACTAATACACTATTCTTAGATCATTTTGCTGTTTCCTGCCTTGCATTTTATGCTTTGCCCTCCAATATCTCCAAGAGTCTGTAGATTCTGCTTGAAGGATTCTGAAAGTCTTTAAGCGCCTTTGCTCTATCAACTGCATCTTTAAGGTGTTCTCTTAGAAATGTCTTTTGTGTATCAGTATAGACAGACTTGTTGTAGCTGTTCCACACAGAGGCACTCTTTTTCAATTCCTTGAGTACAGCTTCCGAACTCAATGCCGATTTTTGTTCCTTTGCATGCAGAAGCAACCATATCTCAAAACAAGGATTACTCAACAACAATTCGGCTTTACAAACCATGAGTTTTTCGTTGATGGCAGGCACGTCCATATCATACATGAGGAACGTATCAACCTTGTCCTTTGCTGATATTTTGAGTCCTCGTTCATGCTTGTCAACAAGTGCTTGAGTGATTTTTGTACCTTCAATCCGAGAAACTATGCGCACTGGAAATTTATACCATTTCTTCATCAAATTGATATAGTTTTCCTCGGTTTCCCCCTCGCAAATCACTAAGACAATTCTGCGCATCCGCTTATCTGGAGCTTTCTCTCTTTTGCTTACCATGATTAGCCCTCCAAAAGTTGTTTTATGCTGTCAACAGAAGAGTCAACATATGGCACAGCGTCAAAGCGACCTTGAATATACCCTTTCTCTGCGTCCATATTTTCACGAAAGTCCTTAAAGTCATAAAGAGAATACACCTCAGTTGCTCCATCTTCCGTCTTATTGACAAAGACAATCTGATCCCTTCTCAGTCTTTTGACATCAATCAAATTGGTATTGTGCGACGAAAAAAGAAGTTGGCTTCCATCTGAAGCATGTATCAAGTCGAGGATAAAATCCGCCAATCTGGTATGCAGCCCCATATCAAATTCATCCATCATTATTCCTTTCCTGTTCTTGACTACATCCAAGAGGCGTATCAAAATCTGGAAAAGCTTTTTGGTTCCGTTTGATTCTTCAAGATCCAAATCAAACATCACGTCTTTATTGCCACGATGAAATGTCTTGAACTTGAGCACATCCATCAATTTGAAGGAAATTTCTCCCTGACCTGGAGCAACGACTGGGGCAGGAATCTGTTCCTTTCTCACTTCAATGTCCGTAATATCCGTGTCACATACCTCAAGAGCCTTGAGGATGACACGCTTATAGGTGTTGAAACCATCAAGAACCATCACGTCATTCACATTTACCAGGCCCAAGAGAAACTGATTCATGAAGTAACGATAGAGCATTTGAGCAATCTCTCTATTCATCGAACTGGCTCTGCTCAAAAAAAGGTTCTTGTCGCTGGTGTTTAAAACCACATCCGCAGGCTTACTAATTACTCCCGTGCCAAAACTATATTTGCCATCGGCATTGCGAACGAATATCTTGGCTCGTCTGCCAAAAGGAAAATGATAGAGACTTTCCGAGAGAATCTTGGTTTTTGTCAATTCAAAAGAGTATTCATACTCAACATTATTACACACAAAATCAATCAGGAAACAACTCGGTTTCTCTTGCCAGCCATCAAATTTGAATGGCTCAAAATTGAATACCACACCTTCGTTATTCAAGTGTGAATCCAATATCATGCGACAGCAGAAGCTAACGGCTTTCAGAATGTTTGACTTGCCAGAGGCGTTGGGACCAAACAACCCCACAGACTTCAAGACCGGAACGCCGTTCCAATCTATAACATTGTGCCTCAATTCACGAGCAAGCGTGGTATTGATATTGGCTGCCCTAAAGTCTATTCTTACTCTATCTCTAATGGAGAAGAAATTTTCAAATTCTATTTTTAATATCATCAGAGCTTTATTTTTTGTAGTGTTGCTACAAAAATAGCCATTTATTTCATATACACATCCTAACATAGTGTTAAAAGGTTATTCCACAATAACAATTTAACATTTACAAGGGCGCTGACAAAACGCGGCCACCACGAGAATCTACAAACAAAACAAACGGCAAAAGATACGCATGAAGCGCGTGTCTTTTGCCGTTTGCTGTTGGAGGAGAGATTACTAAAGTTCCCCTCGGGAATGAAAGCGTAATTATCTACGGAACGGGATGGGAGAAGAAACTTCTGCCCCCTCTTATTTCGATGTCTTTTCAAGAAGATTGGCGCTCAGCATGTCGGCTGTGTGCAAGACGACAACCAAAGGAGAGCGCTCTAAGGCCGAACGGAAAGCGAAGCGGGTGCTGCTCCCCTGCTCTCCCATTTCAAACATGCCCATGTGCCATCTGATGGCCAGCAGTTCGTCTTGTTTCAAGCGCAAGAACCATCCCAAGATGATACACGACTTCTCGCCGTGGCCGAAAGGAAACTCGTCCTGAATCTCATAACCAGAATAGCTCTCCCAACGACCCTCTGCATTCTTGCGCCAACGCTCTGTCTTACGATAGATTTTCGTCTTACACAAATCATGGAAAAGCGTTGCGATTGCCAGACTCTCCTGGGAGATTTCTTCCGAAAAAGGCGCAGTCTCAAGCTGCATTGAAGGCGCATAAACATGCTCCACGAGTTTCATCGCCACATCGTGTACATTCAAAGAGTGGCGACACAGTCCCCCGTCTTCATTCAGATGGAAGGAGGTTGAGGATGGTGCCGTAAAAAAATCTGTTTTGTTTTCAAGATAATCGAGCAGTTTGTCGATTCCTTCGCGGTGGATGTATTTCCGGCAGCGGTTGAGATATTCCTCCTTGTTGGCCATTATAACATCAGTTGTCATACTTTTTGATTATGCGTCAAACAATTGTTTTATCCTTTCTGTATCAAGAAGATACTGTATGTTCTTCCCATTTGGCGTGTAATGCGGATTTTCAGAGGCAAACAACGACACGACCAAATTGGTGATTTCGTCTCTTCCAAGAATCTGCCCCACGGGCATGGCCGCCTGTTGGGCCAGGCGGTTGGCAATGATTTTGGCAATGGTTTCTTCTGCCTTTGGCTTGCCCTGCATAGTCTCATCAAGAATTGACTGCAAGAGCGAGATGACGTCAAGGCCTTCTGTGCCCGACGGAATGCCCAATATGGAAAAGCTACCTGCGCCAAGCGGCGAAATGTCAAACCCAACGAAGGCCAGTTGCTCCATGAGGGCTTCGAAATGCGTGGCAGACGACAAGGGCAACTGAAGAAGTTCTGGGAAGAGCAGTCCCTGACTGACGCCTTTGTGCATCAGCAGCTGATTGAGAAACATGTCGTACAACACACGTATGTGGGCGCGATGCTGGTCGATGAGAACCACTCCTGACGAGGAAGGCAAAACAATGAAACGGCCGTTATACTGGAAGGCAGAGGCTGAGAGTTCCTTCCAATCGTCTTCCTCTCCGCCATTGTCCCAAAGCATTTCTTCGCCCGGCATCTGAGTGTCTTTAGGGGACATTGACGCTGCATCGAACAAGGGCGTGTGTGTTTGGGCATCTGAGCCATGCACAAAATTCGCAAAATCCGAAGAAGACTCTCCGCTTCCCTCTGTCTGCGAATCGGAGCCTCCGAGCGGAAGAGAGAAATCCAAATTCGAAGGTTTTGCAAAGGCGTTTTCCCATCCTGAGGCGCTGCGGGAAAAAGCATCACGCCTTGCCGCGCCGCTTCCATTCTCCGAAAGCGGCGTTTCCTGCGGCTGGTCGAAAGGATTGAAAGAGCTGTCTAAATGTACCTGGGGTTGCTTAACCTCGGTGTATTCTGGATTGAAAGCAGGGATGGAGGGGCAATTTTCCGTGTCGAAATCCAAGGTCGGAATGGCATTGAACTTGCCCAATGCCTCGCGCACGGAGGCAAGAAGTATCTGCCAAATCGCACTGTCGTCTTCAAACTTGATTTCTGTTTTCGCAGGATGTATGTTTACATCTATCTTAGAAGGGTCTACTTGGAAATCAATAAAATACGACACTTGTTCATTGTCGGGAATCAAACGCTCGTAGGCTGTCATGATGGCCTTGGAGAAATAAGGATGCTTCATGTAGCGGCCATTGACGAAGAAATATTGATGAAAACCTTTCTTCTTAGAACTCTCAGGCGTTCCGACATACCCATTTATCTTCGCCAAAGAAGTCTCTACACTGACAGGAAGAAGTTTGCTGTCGACATTTTTCCCGAAGATGCCCCTGATTCTTGAACGAAAATTGCCCGCGGGGAGGTTTTGCAGCACACTGTCTCCAGAATAGAGTTTGAACGACAACTGCGGATTGGCCAGCGCCACTCTTTCAAACTCCGTCAAGATGTTTGACATCTCTGTCTGGTTGGATTTCAGGAATTTTCTTCTTGCTGGGATGTTGTAAAATAGGTTCTTGACCGAGAAATTCGCCCCCACGCTGCAAGCGTCGGGCTGCTGGTCGATAACCTTACTTCCTTCGATTTGCAGGCACGTACCAATTTCCTCGTCGGCCGTCCTCGTCTTCAGTTCCACCTGCGCCACCGCTGCAATCGAAGCAAGCGCCTCGCCGCGAAACCCCATGGTCTGCAGATTAAACAGGTCCGAAGCTTGGGTGATTTTTGACGTGGCATGCCGCTCAAAAGCCAAACGGGCATCAGTCTCGCTCATTCCCTTTCCGTTGTCAACCACCTGTATGCAGGTCTTTCCCGCATCGACAACGATGACCTGAATGGACGTTGCTCCGGCATCAATGGCATTCTCAACAAGTTCCTTGATGACAGACGACGGACGCTGGATGACCTCTCCCGCTGCAATCTGATTGGCAACAGAATCCGGAAGCAGTTTTATTATGTCGCTCATACTGTTTTTCTATTCTCGTTTGTAAGTAGGTTTGACCATTACCTAAAGAGGGGGGGTAATAAGTAGGAGGTCACTTCACGTTCAACTTCTGCAACGGGGCTTCATGACGCACAGAAGGCTTGAGTTCTGTCCCTTTCTTTTTCGGCCGCCACCCGAAGATATCGTTTTTGTCAATGGGACGAATATAGTCAAACCAGGCAAAGCCTGGCAGCAGGGTCTTCTCCTGCGGCGCCAGTCCGGCCACATAAAACGTGCCCTTTGACCCTGGTGCCCACAAGCGTTGCATCTTGCCGTCCTTCATCGTCATGCGAATCTTTGCGGTTTCGGTGGCATTCTGATAGATGATGGTGCTGTCTCTTTCCAACGGATAGTTGACCACGCTCGCATTGCCGTCAACGCAATTCATTTTGATTTTCCCATTTTCAAAATAAGAACGCATCAGGTTGCCGCTAACCTGGTTGAAATGCAGGGAATCCAAGCGTTCCACAAGCATGGCCTGCCGCATGACGCGCACACTGTCGATAGTGGAGTCGTTGGCAAAAGCGTGAATTTCCTCACCAACAATCTGGCGGTTGTCGCTCCAAACGATGGGGTCTCTATAAAGAGACAATGCTCTGCTTTTGGTTGAGAAAACAAGCGAGTCGGCCACAGCTTGTATGTCCGCACGGTAAGCACGGGCATGAAAATATCCGTGAACAACGCGATAGATGCTATCGGTTTCCATATTGTAGGTGAACACCTTCATCGTGTCGGCATGCACATAGAGCGTGTCATTGCCGTCGGAAAAATATTCCGCCCAAGCTTTTCCCGTTGCCAGTCCCTTTCCTGAGTGCTCATTATAATGGCAGAAATCGCCATACATATTGTATTTCCCGACCGTGTCGCGATAGACAACGTTGTTATATCCAAGGGCCTCCCCCGTTTTTCTGTCATAAAAAACGCTATCGCCTTCCATCATCCCCGTTTTGTTGTAGATGATAGGGTGTTTATAGAGTTTGGCCTGTTCGCTCTCCGTATTATAGCTACCCTGCTCAGTATAGATTCTGTCGTCGCCGCTATAGATGTTGGACGGGCCGCAGACATCTACCCACTTGGTGATGATGTCATAATTGAGCGTATCGGTGATGATTCTGAATTTGGGGTTGTTAAGTTCGACGTTGTAGTTAAACACCGACTTGCGGGTGTCTGTATGATATTCTCCCCAATCAGACGTAAGCACACTTTTGCCGTCAACGAGTTTGCCGCCGTCGAAGAAATAGGCGAAGGCGTAGAGGCGGTCGTAGTTGAGCGAATCGGTATAAAGGGTCTGCCCACGATGTTTCATAATGACATTCTGGCGCACCTCGGCCATCTGGTCGTCGCCGCGATAATAGAGGCGCTCACCCGTTAGGGAGAGGGTGTCGCCCTGTGTCATGCGCACATGCCCAAATGCCTCAAAGGAATTGCTGGCCTGAAAATATACGGCACTGTCGCAGCGCAATATCATTCCGCCATGCTGAAATTTCACGTTGCCGCTCAAACGCTGCGCACCGGGAATTTCATATTGGTCATACACCCAATTGTCGGCGTGCACCAAATGCAGACGGTCTTCTTTTTTGTCGTTGGAAGACGAGAAGGAAAACACTTTGGCATGACCGCCTATAACGACAGACAAGACGAAGGCCCAAATGGCCCACGTCTTGTTGCTGATAAAACTATATCTGTGTTGTTTATTTTTCAACCTCATTCAAATTGCGGATTACGAACTGGTTTTTACGCTTGCCTATATATGCCGCCGTCTGGCACTACGATGCAGGATTCCCGGTGATAATTTTCAGCACACCGCTTTTATTTCACCCAACCTGGATATTTGAAGTCACAATGTTTCCAGTTGTCATTGATGCGGATGTACGTATTCTTCTGCTTTTCGCGGATCCAATCGTCAACCACAGCCTCGCAACGCTTGCCGTAGACGATGTCTTTCAAAGTCTGGAAATCCTCGGTCATGCTGGCGCGGTGTGCATCGGTCCTATTTTTGAGGCGCACGATGGCGCAAACCTCTGCACCACTGCTATTTGTCATTCTGAATGCCTTCGACACCTCTCCCACCTTGAGATGTTCCACCACCTTGGCCACGTCGGCTGGCAGCTGCGACATTTGGAATCTGGAAGTGACGAGTCCCGTCTCCATGTCGGTATAGGCCATGATGCCATTGTTGTTTCTCGTGTCTTTGTCATCGGAAAGCAGCGGAGCGGCCTCGTCGAAAGTGAACTTGTCGTTTCGGATGTCATCGGCGATGGAATCCAAGCGGCCTAAGGCACGCTCATATTCGCTTTCCTCAATTTCTGGTTTGAGCAGGATGTGGCGCACGTTGATTCTGTCGCCACGTTTGTCGATAAGCTGGATGATGTGGAAGCCAAATTCTGTTCTCACAATTTTCGACACCTTCTTCGGGTCGTTCAAACTGAAAGCTACATTGGCAAACTCGGGCACCCACTGGTTGCGACCAGAATAGCCTAACTCTCCGCCGTTGCGGGCAGAACCGTCCTGGGAATAGATCTTGGCGAGAGTTGAAAATTCAGACTCGCCGCTGTTGATTCTCTTAGCAAAATCGCGCAGGCGCGACTCAATGCGTTCCACTTCCGCACGGCTCACTTTAGGGACAGACGTGATGATCTGCACCTCTACCTGTGTGGGGATGAGCGGCAAACTGTCCTCGGGGAGGCTTGAGAAATACTTGCGCACTTCTGCCGGTGTCACCTTGACGTTTTTGGTGATATTCTCCCTCACCTGACCAATCATCAGGTTGTTGCGGTACATGGTTTTCTGCTGTTCGCGATATTGGGCAATCGACTTGCGTGCAACGGTTTCGACATTCTCGCGCGAACCGAAATTCTGGATGGCGCGGTTAATCTGCTCGTCGGCTGCACGGATGACGCGTGCCTCATCGACTTCCACACTGTCGAGCGCCGCCTGATGCAGAAAGAGTTTCTGAATGGCCAACTGCTCAGGAATCACGCAATATGGATTGTCAATATGTTCGCCATACAATTCGGCGCTAATTCGTGCTTCTTCGACATCGCTACGCAAAATCGGCTCGTCGCCAACCACCCAAATCACTTCGTCAACGACGTTGGATTTCTGAACCTGCGCGAAGGCGCCGGCAAAGCCGAGCGACATGAAGGCCGAAAGCAATAAATTTCTTTTATTCATTGATGCTTATGAGTTATACTTAGTAATGGTGAAAGTATAAATTGAGCTATTTTGACAGGGCATAAGAAATAAATCCTTACTTACAAAATTGGTCAAGTCTTTTTTTGCCATTACTTAGAAACAGGAGAATGACTTTTGATCGTGAATTGATTATTCCTGCGCGCTCCACGCTTAGTGTTTGTTCACCGTGGCGAGCACAGCCTTATCTATTTCAACTGGGAACTGCTGACGGAGCTTTTCAATCCAAGCCTTTTCGAGACGTTCCTGCAAAGTGGTTTCCACCTGCGACTTAACGTCGGCATAAGTGGCAGGCTGCTTAAGTTTTTTACCCTGCACGCCAGCAAACACAAACGGGGCTCTCGTCTTCACTTCGTCACCGCCGAAAATAAACTGGTCAGCCAATTTGTTTTCGCCTTTCTTGACCAAGACGGGACCAACAACGCGGACCTGCACAGAGTCTTTGTTCAACTGCTTCTTGATTTCGGCCTGCCATTCTCCTTCGCCATACTTCTTGAGCAACTTCTTGGCCTTCTTCAGCGCCTGCTCGCTCTTGGCTGAGATGACAAAGCCCTTGAAGCGCGGCTCGTCCCACGCATAATTCTTCTTGTTCTTCTTGAAAATCTTAGCGAGTTCCTGCTTGTCGTTTGAAGCCGGGTCCCAAATTTCCTGTTTGCTGATTTCGTAAAGCAGCAGTCCGTCGTGGTATTCCTCAATGAGGTACTTCAAATCGGCATTGGTGGCGACCTCAGCATTCATCACGCTGTCGAGCACCGCTTCACGGGTCAGTCGTCCGTGGCTTGCCTCCACAATCTTGCCAATACGATAGTCGGCCGAATTTTCCTCGATGTCCTGACGCTTAAGTCCTTCAACAATCATGGACTTCAACTGGGCATACGGTTCGAGTTGCTTACGTTCGAGCATCTTGATGATGTGGAATCCCACGGAAGTCTTGACAGGGCGCGACATTTCGCCGTTCTGAAGGGCATAGGCAGCATCCTCAAATTCCTTCAAGGTCATGTCCGGCCCAATCCAAGGCAGTTCGCCGCCCTTGGCACGCGTGCCCCTATCGTCAGAAAACTGCTTAGCCATTTCAGCAAAATCGGCACCATGCTTAAGGGCATCGTAGATAGAATCTATGCGGTGTGACGTGAAGTCAACCGCGCCCTGTGTAGCATTTTGCGGTACCATAAGCAGAATGTGGGCCACGCGCAACATATCTTTCCCTTTCAACTGCGACTGGGTCTGGGTGTACACGCTGTAGGCAACGGAGTCGATGAAGGCGGAATCAACCAGAAACGGCTTCAACTGAATGTCGCGATATTGGGCAAATTCGCCTTTGAAACTTGAAAGCGTATCCATGCGCATCGCTTCCGCAGCTTCCACCTTGAGTTTGTAATTCACAAACATTTCGACGTATTCGTCCACCGTTTTGTGCTCCACAGCACCTTCGATGTTGCTGTTCTTGTTATAGGAATACTCAAACTCACTCCGAGTGACGGGCTTGCCGTTAATGTGCATCAAAACAGGGTCATTGCTTTGGGCAAACGCGCCCAAAGAAAATGCCAAGGCAAATATGGGTAAGAAAAACTTTTTCATTGAGTAGAAAGGAATATGTTAAGGTGTCATGAAAACCCAGGGGCTGAATCCGCACCCAGATTAAGGGATGTTCTATAAATTAGTTTTAATGGAGATTCCTTATTTAGGATTGACTTGGCCGCTTTTACAATTCTCACTCGCATCTTGCTGTATTTCAAAGACTCACATAGCTCGCTATGCTCGTCTTTGAAATACAACAATCTGCTTCGCGATAAATGTAAAATCGGCTCAAGCTAATTTATAGAACACCCCTAACTGAAAAATGCCACTCTTCCACTATGCCTAAAGATTCGCCTGAACCATAACACACGCGATGTGTACATGGACAAGCCACCATGGATTCACAGTAGAAGGGTGACATTATTTTATATATAATCCGTCAAAACGAATCGCATATTTTTTATTCAGAGCGGCTATAGTTGGGAGCCTCGCTTGTGATGGTGATGTCATGCGGATGGCTTTCCATCACACCAGCACCCGTGATTCTTGTAAACTTGGCGTTGTGCAACTGCTCAATAGTGCCGGCACCGCAGTAGCCCATACCTGAGCGCAAACCGCCGACCATCTGGTAAATAACCTCCTGAACCGAGCCTTTGTAAGGAACACGTCCAGCTATACCCTCTGGAACGAGTTTCTTGACTTCAACAACGCCCGACTGGAAATATCTATCCTTAGAACCGTTCTCCATAGCCTCCAAGCTGCCCATACCACGATAGGTCTTAAACTTACGGCCGTTAAAGATGATGGTTTCGCCTGGACTTTCTTCCGTTCCAGCCACCAACGAACCAATCATAACACAAAAGCCACCAGCTGCAAGCGCTTTGACAATGTCGCCAGAATAACGCAAACCACCATCAGCAATCAAGGGCACACCTGTTCCCTTCAACGCCTGGGCTACATCGTAAACGGCCGACAACTGAGGCACACCGACACCTGCAACCACACGGGTGGTGCAAATAGAACCCGGACCGATGCCGACCTTGACAGCGTCAGCACCAGCCTCATAGAGCATGCGTGCAGCATCGCCTGTGGCAACATTTCCCACCACAATGTCAACACCTTGGAAAGAAGCCTTGGCCTCGCGGAGCTTTTCAATCACGTACTTTGAATGACCATGCGCCGTATCGATGACAATGGCGTCGGCACCTGCCTGAATCAAGGCTTCCATACGCTGCAAAGTGTCTGCCGTCACGCCGACACCTGCGGCCACGCGCAAACGTCCCTTGGCATCCTTACATGCCATCGGTTTATCCTTGGCCTTGGTGATATCCTTATAAGTAATCAAACCGACCAACTTGCCGTCCTTGTCAATGACAGGAAGTTTTTCAATCTTGTTTTCCTGAAGAATCTGGCTGGCGCTCAGAAGATCGGTCTGCGTATTGGTGGTCACAAGATTCTCAGAAGTCATCACCTCGTCAATCTTCTTGTCGAGGTTGCGTTCAAAGCGCAGGTCTCTGTTGGTCACGATACCAACCAGGTGCATCTGGTCGTCAACGACAGGAATACCTCCGATGTGGTATTCGCGCATCAAAGCCAGCGCATCCTTAACTGTACGGCCACGCTGAATTGTTACGGGGTCATAAATCATACCATTTTCTGCACGCTTCACAATGGCCACCTGACGCGCCTGGTCTTCGATGCTCATGTTTTTGTGAATCACACCGATACCACCTTCTCGCGCAATGGCAATGGCCATTGGTGCTTCTGTCACAGTGTCCATAGCTGCTGTCACGAAAGGAATCTGCAAATCGATGTTGCGAGAAAATTTCGTTGACAGACTGACGGTACGCGGCAGTACTTCTGAATAGGCAGGGACCAAGAGGACATCATCAAACGTCAAGCCCTCCATAACAATTTTGTCGGCAATAAAATCTGAGTACATAATGCTAAGGTGTTTTTTTATTGCATGCAAAATTACTTTTTTCATTTCACGCAGGCAAGTTCTGACGCCACATTTTTTCACGGCAGACGTGTTAAGTATTAATAAAGAAGAACAAGGAGCCGTGAGAAGAAAGGGTTTAACTATTTTGGGAAGGGGTTTTAAAGAAGATTATACAACATCCGCCCCCAGTACACTTCAGCGACATTCAATTTCCAAACCATCATAAGCAGCATGCACGTTGTCGGGCAAACATTCTTCGAGCGAAACGTGGAGTCCGGCATGATGGCTCATGTGGACGAGATAGGTGTGCGACGCTTGCACACGGCGCGAAAAAGCAACAGCTTCTTCAATGGTCTGATGGCTGGCGTGCGGTTCAAAGCGCAGCCCGTTGACGATGAGTGTTTCCACACCTTCCAAAAGAGGGAGACTCTCGTCGGGGATGGTTTTCATATCGGTGATGTAGGCCGTGCGGCCGAAACGATAGCCCATGATGGGCAGCTGGGCGTGCATCACCACAAAAGGAAGGATTTCCTGCTTTCCAACGCGGAAAACTTCACCGGGACGCACGGGATGTAGCGAAATCTTGGGAACACCAGGATACCTGTGCTCCGCAAAACAATAGGGCATGCGCTCACGCTGGTGTTCCAGACAAAGGGCATCGCCATAGACGGGGATTTCGCCAAAAACGCAAAAGGGGCGCAAGTCATCGATGCCCCCAACATGGTCGTAGTGTTCATGCGTGAGGAGTACGGCGCTGATGCGGCTAAAATGATTGAGAGAGAGCACTTGCTGACGAAAATCAGGGCCGCAGTCGATCAAGATACTTTCGCCGCAGTCGGTCTCAATCCATGCGGAAGTGCGGAGCCGTTTGTCGCGCGGGTCTGCCGAGGCGCACACCTGACAGCTACACCCCACTTGCGGTATGCCCGTGCTGGTACCTGTTCCTAAAAAACGTAACTTCATCTTGAGCGGTTTGGGTTTTACCAAGCAGGTGTTCAAAATTAGTCTATTTTGCCTTGTCGCATACTCTTCCGACATTGACAGTATAAAATATTTTTGAATACCCGCCTGATTATATAAAATTGACCTCTGGATGGATGTCTACGCCGAATTTTTTTGCAACGTCAGCACGCACAGCGTCACTGAGGCGCACGATGTCGGCCCCCGTAGCACCGCCGCGGTTGACCAATACAAGGGCCTGTTTTTCGTAGACCCCAGCGCGGCCGAGGTTCCTTCCCTTCCAGCCGCATTGCTCAATCATCCAGCCTGCGGGGATTTTTACGCCATTTTCAACGGCATAATGCGGCATGCCAGGATATTGCTGCTGCAGCTGACAGAATTTTTCGCTTGATACAACGGGATTGACAAAGAAGGAACCAGCACTGCCAATTTCAGAAGGCTCTGGCAATTTGCCACGGCGCACATTGATGACGGCCTGACGCAGAGACGCTGCCGTCAAAGTCTCCACGTCGATGCCTTGCTCCTGAAGGGCACGCGTCAGAGCAGCGTAGGAGAGATTGGGGCGGAAGACGGTTGAAAGGCGATAGCAGACGGACGTCACGGCATAGCGCCCCTTCAATTCATGTTTGAACGCACTGCTGCGATAGGCATAATGCAACTCTGAGGGGAGGAAAATGCGGAGGGAACCATCGTGTAAATCAACGGTCTCCACCTTTTCTATATACTGGCACACTTCGCAGCCATAGGCACCGATGTTTTGCACAGCGCTGGCACCCACTTCGCCAGGGATGTACGACAGATTCTCCAGACCATAATAGCCCTGCTCAACGCAGCGGGCCACAAAGTCGTCCCAATTCTCCCCTGCTCCAGCCTTGACCACCACTTCCCGTCTGGCCGCATCGCTCATTTCGACTTCCACGCCTTTGATGGCGGAGTGCAGAACAATACCTGGGAAATCAGTGGTGAAGAGGAGATTGCTTCCGCCGCCGATGTGCAACAGGGGAAGGGAAGTTTCTGAAGCAGTATCAGCGAGCCTGCGGGAGATGAAATCCCGGAGTTCGTCCACCGTTTCATACTCAACAAACTGCCGGCAACGGGCATCTATGCCAAAAGTATTGTGGGCCGACAACGAATAGTTGTTCTCTGTCTTCATACGAATTATATTCCTTAAAAATATGCAACTTTTATATCAAACGGACATTCCGACACCCTCTTCTCTTAGGCATCAAAACGGCGCACGCGTTTACTGGACGACCTGCCGGGGGCGCTATATGCTCTCCATCCGGACCAGCGTCCAAACGTCTCTGTGCTTTCTGAAGCTTAACGTGCAGCTCATTCCCGCCGAGGGGCTTGTGATGACCAACACGCGCTGCCCGTTGTTTGAATACCGCTGTCCGTAGTTGATATTCGTGATGCGTCCGGAGGGCATATCGGGCTTGAAGTCGGGCCACTGCGCCACGTCGAGCACCCCATCGATGGCTTGGAAATTGTCGGAGTCATACGTCTTGAACTCAAATGGGTTGGCAATATGCGCCATCTGGAAGTCGGGGTCGGTTGAAAAGCGCTTGTAAAACTCAAAGAAGTCGCGGTTGGCATTCCGGCCGATGTTGTGCGTGTCCAAACGGAAGAGCCTCCACTGGCCTTTTTCTTTAAAAAAATGATATTGCTTGACGCGCCCCTTGTCGAGATAAACCCATTCCACGATGACGTGGTGGACGCTCGTGTCCTTTTCGCTGGTCACGCTTTTTTCGTCATCGAAAAGCATGGTGTAGACCTCCTCACGGACATATACGGGGTCGAATTTCCACGCGCCCTCTGCTATGGGTTTGTTTTTCCCGTCCACGAGGTTTTCCAAAGGAAACTTAATACGTTTCTTTTGGAACTTCCTATTGCGCATGAAATTATACATAAAGTCGTCGAAGAGACCGTCGGCCGCCACTGGAGGCTCCGCGGTGTCAGCGCCGAGGCTGTCGGTAGCAAGGCTGTCGGGAACGGAATCCTCTGAAACTGTTTCCGCTGTTTCTGTTTTTTCTCCCCGGCAGGCACACAACATGAGTATTGCCGAAGCGACAATCATCAAATAATACTTCATAAGATTATCCTGAATTATATATGGGAACGACAGGTACGGGAGGAAGCCTCCACGTCCGCCGCCCTGTTCTTGATAAAACGGCACGAAGTTACTGCAAAGCAGGGAGAGGGCAAAATGATTGGGCATTTTTTTGCTAAACAAAAAACGGGAAGGTCAAGCCGAGATTCAATATGCCTTTTTACAAGCTAATGACGGAGAACGGGAATTGATGGAAAGCAAAGCGTGAACTACAGCACATAGCCATAAGTCCTCAGCCTTTCAACCACCACATTCCAATAATCCTGCTCGATGAGCAGAATATAGTTCTCAGCCCTCAAAATGTGTTTCTTGAGACATTCGTCCGTCAGGATGACGTTCTGAAGGCGCTTGTCTTTGGCATCTATACGGCGGAGCATGTATTTCTTACCGACGGTTGCCAGCGGGGAGCAACGCAACAGAACGTCCTTAAAGAAACTGGTCCACACCTCCGGCAATTCTTCACCGAAATAGCGTTTGAAAAGCGCAATGCGTTCGTTGACATCATCCGCCGTTGTGCAACCCTCCAGGAAGGTGCCATAGTCAACACGATAGAGCGACGATGTGACGCTCTTCCCAAACTTTTCAAGCACGAAAGCATAGGGGCTTTTCGGATTGTTTAACTTCAATAAGAGACGCTCGTCGTCGATGGCGAAGTCCGTCTGAGTTCCCCCTTTTCCTGTTTCGTTATAATGGCCAATAAGACCAGTTACAAACTGACCGAGCTCTGTTATCCGCAAAAATTGCAACGTGTCGTATATGCTGGTGGCATTGGACGGCGGAACAGCGCTGTATGCAATTTCCACGATGCCGAGGCTCGCCAACAGGAACAAAAATGATTTCACAAAAGGATTTGACAAGTTGCTAATGACGTTGTCCAAAGAGATGATACTGTTTGTGAATCCGTTGACAAGTACTGACTTATAGAAATAATCTTCATAGAATAGCTCGTAGGTGCCTTCTGGCTGCTTAAGTTTGTCTGAAGCTTGCGTCCTGACGTTCACCAAGAAATAATCAACAGGCATCCATTTCTCTGAATCGAGTTGCGACAGCACGCCGCAAATATTTCTGATCAAATCGTTGACCTGACAGCCGTCTAACTGCTTGGACTTGAAACCGCTCACTTGAGGCAACAGGAGTTTGATCAACAGCGCACTCGGACAGGTGTTGATTTTTTGGTATATCTGACGAACCATGTCGGACGGCATACCAGGCGTTATGGAGAGCTGCGTTTGACTTCCAATAGCGGCATACACTCCCAACAAATCAAACGCACGCAAATTTGACATATACCAATCTATGCCGTCCTCGCCAAAAAATTCCCGCATTGAGGTCTCAGCGATGAGCTTCCGCCATGTTTTCGATTCTATTCCCACACGACTGGCTTTTAGTTTGCCGCATTCCGACAGCATCACCAGCAACGGTACTTCCTCCAAAGCACTTTGCTCGCCGTTGAACGTTTTGAGGCCGTCAGGCAAACACTCCACCTGCTGAGGGGCATTGCTGCGGTCGTACAGATGTTTCAGAATAACTCCGTAGAAATCTGGAACAGACAAGCCGATATAGTTTTCAATGCCAGAATCATTTAACGTTAACGTGTTTGCATTGTAGATGGAATTAGCCCTGCAGAAGCAGGCCAGTTCGTCAATCAGCCCATACCCGAACCACGACCATTTGTCCAAACACTTTCTGCCCATGATTTCTTCCGCCGTTTTCGCCCTCACGTAATGGTTTACAGCTATGGCACAAATCAGTTCCTTAATCTCTGACGGCAAGGTTCCATAAACAGCGATGAAATTTTCGGGCAAGAGAAAGGCGGCCAGGATTTCCATCAAGACATTCTTGTTTTTCCTTCCAGCCAGAAAACTCTCTACAGCATCCAGCAAACATTGTCCGCCCTCTTCATTTGTAACTTCAATGTGGTACGTGCGGAGCACGCTGACGAACGACTTCATCATATTCGTCAATTCGCCGACCGTGCGTTTGCCCAACAGATGTCGCTGAGTGTGGAATGCCACCTGGTTCGACAAATCCAAAACGAACACGGGGCGTGTCCCGTTGTTTTTTTTCATTATGTTCTTTGCCATGGCATGCGTTAGCTTAAAATAAAGTTGATGTCTTCCTCGCTTAACATTTTGGCAGATGCGCCGTCGCTGCCAATCAGTTCCTTAAACAATTCGGCTTTCTGTTGCTGCAGCAATTGGATTTTCTCTTCTATGGTGTTTTGCGTAATCATCGAGAAGCAAAGCACCTTCGCCTTCTGTCCAAAACGGTGTAAACGGTTTATGGCCTGCTCTTCTGCCGCCTTATTCCACCAAGGCTCAAAGATATAGACCGTGTCGGCCGCCGTTAGGTTCAAACCAACACCACCTGTTTTCAGCGTCATGAGCATCACTCTGCAACGGGAATCTCCTTGAAAGCGCTCAACCACCATTTTCCGGTCGCGTGTAGCACCAGTCATGCTCACATAATCAATGCCGTTTTCTTCCAACGCTTCTCCCAACAGTTCGAGTCCGGCAATGAAATTGAAGAACACAACGGCTTTGTGGCCGTTGGCAACGGTTTCAAGCAACGACTCCACGAGAGCGCCAAGTTTCGGCGAATGAATTTTCCCATCGGTCAGACTCTCCGGCACGGAGGCTATACGGCGCAACTCGCTCAACGCTTGAAACATCACAAACTGCGATTTCTGCACGCCGTCAATTCTTATCGTCCTATCAATCAATTCTTTGTAATAAGATCGGCGCTCTTCATAAAAACGCGCCTGCATATCTTCCATCTCAACATACAACGTCTTGTCTGTACGGTCGGGAAGGTCCTTTAGCACATCGCGTTTCAACCGCCGGAGCATAAAGGGGAATATTCTGCGGCGCAGGCTCTGCATGGCATCTTTGTCATTGTCGCGCTGTATCGGATTGGCATAGCGTGCATTGAAATCATCAAGCGTTCCGAACATGGCCGGATTCAAAAAGCGGAAAAGAGAATAGAGTTCCGTTAGGTTGTTTTCCACCGGTGTTCCGCTCAAGGCCAAGCGATGGCGGGCATTGAGCATCAAGACCGATTGCGTGATTTGAGCCGAAATATTCTTGATATTCTGGCTCTCGTCAAGAATGACATAATGAAATTGCTGCTCCTTAAACTGTTCGACATCGTTGCGCACAATGGCGTAAGTGGTCAGCACCAACTGTTGCTTGAGCGCTTCCGACATGTCGCGCGAGTTGCCATAATAAGTATACACTCTCAACTCTGGCGCAAAACGGGCTATTTCGCTCTGCCAGTTAAAGAGCAAACTTCTGGGCATGACCAACAACGTCGGTTCTTTTTCCTTGGGATAGATGAGATTGAGCACACTGATGGTCTGCAAAGTTTTTCCGAGACCCATATCGTCGGCCAAGCATCCGCCCATATTGTTATCGTAGAGATATTTCACCCATTTGACTCCCTCTTTCTGATACGGACGCAATTTTGCTTTCAGACGAGGCACTCTCAACGTTCTTTCCGACAGGAGATTAAACCCTTCATAAAACTCGCGATGATGGCGGAAAGCCTCGCCTTCAACAGGGCCGTTCACCAAAGCCTCGATTTCCGAAAGGTCGAAAAAGGAGACCCTCACACGGTCTTTGTCGCTCTTTTTAACCTTCTTGAAAATACGCTCCAACCGGCGTATGTAACCGGCATCAATGACGGCACGGTTCCCGTCTGAGAGCTGTATGTATTTCTTTTCCTTATATTGCGAGAGCAACTGCTGCAGAGTAAACTGCTCGTTATCCAATTGTACGGAAGCATTGCCTTCTAAATAGTCAATGCCAGCATTCAAACTAATGTTCAGACGGGGCGCTATGGCCTTCACCTTGTATTCTTTTAATTTTTCTGCACCCACCAATTGATAACGTCTAATCAACGAAGGCAAGGCATTCAGCAGGAAAGGGCCAGCAATTTCCTCCTGCAATATAAATTCGTTGCCTTCCACATAGACCGCTTTCTTGCTCTGGCGATTGGGGACATAGCGAAGGATTTCCTTGTGAAGCGTCTCAATTTCGGCTTCCAGGGGGAGCGGCTGCAAACGCCTCACTTCAAACTCGTTGTCGGAAATTCTAACAACAACTTTGTTCAAGCCAAACTTCTCTATGAAGTCCGACTGGAAACCGTCAACGCTCTTTGATACCCGGAGATATAATGTCTTGTCGGCATCAACCTTTTCAAAGAAGATAGTGGGAACTGGCACTACTTCGCCGGAAGAAAAAGAAAGACTGAAATCCTCGGCAACGACGTCAATCTGCTCCGTGTAGGAATGCAACACGGAGAGATAGCGCTCAAGCATATCTTCTGAGAATGGTTCTTCGAACACCGACAGATAATTGTAGTTGCCACCAATCGGCCGCACCTGATAAATGCCGTTTCCCGCCCAGGCGAAACGTTCGGAAAGCATCACGACAGCTTCCTCCCCTTCGCAGGCGGCAACGCGCACCGAAGGATGGAAATCAACGCCCTCTTTCTTCAAGCGCAACTGCAAGAAAGTCTCATCGGAATGGAAAACAATGGGCGTCATTTTCCCGTCGACGATGTTTTTGCAACGCACCAACTGATGGCACAAATACGGATGGTCACAAAGATTTACCGACTTGTCCGTTTCTTCCCATATAATGCGAAACTGACGCTCCCGCTGTATATGCTCAATGCTACGGATCAGCTGAGATTCCTCAGGTTCATAATAACGGCTGTCAACATCAACAAGGATACCCTTTTCGTTTACAACACTCAATGCCACGCCCTTTTCAGTCTTCTCAAGTCTGAAAAACACGCGCCCGCTTCTTTTGAGTTTCTTCCAGGAATTCTCTTCGGTTTGGAATTTTAATGCTTGCAGCTTACTCAGGAAATCCGACATATATTTTATTTATAGTAATGGTGGAACGGGGTTAGCCTCAACTATCCGTGTTCGATAATTATCCAAGTGTTTTTTCTGCGTCTCCCGCCGCGCTTTCCACACCTTGTTGCGTTTTTCTACGTCGGTGGTGCCGCGAACGGCGTGCCGTTTTGCTTGCTGCCGTTTTGTTCTCGGCTGTTTCAACCGAAGCCGTCTGCCCGTCTGGCACAGCGGTTTTGCCATTTTCTGGAACGACCTGCGGCGCATAGGCTTTCTTGGCTGAAGGCTTGCCGTGGCGGTTTCGGTTTCCACCCTGCTTCCGCCCTTGTTCCTTTTTTGCATCTCCAGAGCCGCCCTTTCTTCTCTTCCTGTCGGCATGGCGGCCTTTGGAAAGATCTGTCTGCTCCGACGGAGCCATGAAGCCCTCGGGGAGAACAGCACGCGGTATCTCGATTTCCAGCAAGTTTTCAATTTCACGGAGCGAAGGGACATCGCGCTCGCCCACTAACGTCACGGCGCTACCTTCGCGCCCTGCGCGTGCCGTTCGGCCGATGCGGTGCACGTAGTCTTCAGCATCGTGCGGCACGTCGTAATTGATGACAAGTTTGATATCGTCGATGTCTATTCCTCTCGCAACAATGTCGGTGGCGACAAGGATGTCAATGCGCCCGGCTTTGAACGCGAGCATGACTTCATCGCGCTGCTTCTGCTCGAGGTCGGAATGCATGGCCGCGGCGTTATAGCCTCGGCGGGAAAGCAGGATACCCAGTTCCTTGACTTTCTGCTTAGCACCAGCAAAAAGAATGACGCGACTGGAGCCGTGTGACGAAAGCACGTGTTTCACGAGCGCCGTCTTGTCGCTTTCCTTGCATACGTAAACGCTCTGGTCGATATTTTCAGCGGGCTTGGACACGGCGATTTTCACCTGCACGGGATCGTTCATGATGCTGTTTGCCAAGGCCGTTATCTTCTGCGGCATGGTGGCTGAGAAGAGAATGGTCTGGCGCTCGCGTGGCATTTCCGCAACAATCTTGAGGATGTCTTCGCTGAAGCCCATGTCCAGCATGCGATCGGCCTCATCGAGCACGAGATGGGTGGTGCGAGAGAGGTCGAGCGTGCCCAACTGCAAATGCGTGATGAGGCGGCCAGGGGTGGCAATGACCACATCAGCGCCAGAGCTCAGGCTTTTTCTTTCCTGCTCATAGCGCGTACCGTCGTTGCCGCCGTAGACGGCCACACCGTTGACGTCCATATAATAGGCAAAGCCCTGCATGGCCTGGTCTATCTGCTTGGCCAACTCACGCGTAGGAGCCATGATCAAGCAGTTGACGGCGTCGGCTGGATGGGGATTCTGACGGAGCAAGGTCAGTAGGGGCAAAAGATAGGCCGCGGTTTTTCCTGTACCGGTCTGGGCGATGCCCATGACATCACGGCCTTCAAGGATTGGGGGAATACACTGTTCCTGGATTGGGGTGCATTCGTCAAAGTGCATATCGTAAAGAGCGTCGAGGATGTCGTCGCTAAGTTCTAAATCTGAAAAATACATGGGTGTGGGTGTCGTTTTTAAAAAAATCGGATTGCTGTTTTAAGTAATGGTAAAAAAGTAAGTTGACCAATTTTAACCTGTATTTTTGTTGGTTTTGGAATTTGGAAGAGGTAGCATAGCGGGCTATGTGACCGATGACAAATTTCAAAAGCGGCAAAAAGACAGGACATAAGAAATAACTCCTTACTCCACAAAATTGCTCAAATTATTTTTTACCATTACTTAAGCGTGAAGGCTGGGGCTTTTCTTTCCTTCGCTGCCAAGTGCCCTTGTTTTTTTGTTGCAATCATGTCGGGGCGGCTGATGGCCGTTTCGTTGTTTTCTGTTTGTCAGCTGGAACCGTGTACGGCGCAAAACCCCAACGCGTTGAAAAGTTTTCAATTGCAAATTTCGTGAATTTGCCGAAACTGCCAAGGAAAAACCTTTATTTCTGCCAAATAATAAGGATTTTTGCAAGGTTTTAGATGCGTTTTAACGAATTATCACCCTTGTCAATAGAGGGGAGGCGACATCCTTCGCCATGATTCGTTGCCCTGCCTCCCTTGTTCGGCATAGTGTGGCATGTCGCCAGTTTCCTCCTTCCGCTGGACACCTACATACAACAAGGCGTGTCCCTCTGTGTGTCATTTTGGCAGTCATTGTGCGCTGTTTGGTTCGCCTTTTAAGGTGACCATATATATTCGATTAAAATTCTTGTTTTGTAATATCATACCTTGCAGAATGGCTTGTTAGCGGCTAAAAAACAATTAAGAATTTAGAACCGTGTTGGAAATTTCGTGTTTTGGCGGTACCTTTGCAAGTGATAAGAAGAAAAAAGGTTTTTATGAACCGCAGTTCGAAACGCGGGCTGCAAAAAAAAGACGATTATGAAAGAAGAAAGAAAAAATGAAATCATGATGCTTAAATATAGCATCGATCGCTATCAAGCAATGGGCAACGGCCCGATGTGTCAACTTCTGAATCAGAAGATGAGAAAACTTCAGATGAAGGGTATGGCTTGCAACTGATGTAGCTTATGTAATAGGAATTTTGATTAAACAATTGGATAAAGAGTTGGGGACGTGTCATGGCAACGAAATGACACGTTCCCTTTTTATTGTACCTTCCTTCCGTCTTATAGCCGCTTCGTTTGAATGTTGGAAGGTTGGGAGGGGTGGAAAAAAGCTTGGATAATGATTGTTTGCGCACGCGGGGCCAGACGCAACCGTGTCTGGGGCGAGATGCAACCGCATCTGCACCGAGATGCGACCGCGTCTGCACCGAGGCACGTTCGCACGCGGGGCTGGGTTCGCCAAGAGTCAGTAGGGCACGGTTCGTCGACAAGCCAACCATACACGCCCTGCATGGCGGGGCAGAACAACGTGGTGTAGGGTTGCGATTTCAAAATATGGGGGCTGTGCAGCTTGTAAACTGGTTTTCAAAAATTTGAGTTGTCGTATTATTCTGTTCCTCCTATAAACCTGGGGAGAGACATCCCCTGCTCCCTGTTTTTTCGTGTAGGTGCAAAAAAAATTGATTGTCTCCCGACAACCAATCTTCACTAACCTTAAATCTAATACCATGAAAAACAGTGCAAAAGTACATGAGATTCCCAAAACCTGCAAGCCCTATGACTGAAAACTTGCTTTTTTTAAAACTATTTTCTGTGGAAAAATGCTTTCTGGTAGGCAGCGGTGTCAAAAACGTGGAATAAGTAATGGTAAAAACGATTTGACCATTTTTTTGGGAGTAAGGTAGGGCGTTCAAAATTTAGGAAAAATCAAGATTGGTAGAGAGGCGACAGCACCCCTGAAAGATAGGGCGTTCTACCAACAAAAATAGTGTTTTTCTTCGGAAAAAGGTGTCCACTTCCCCCACTTAGGTGTCTACTTGGTGGGGGAAGTAGACACCTAAGGCATGATTTTATTGTATTTTTGCTCTCCAGACTGTTGGGGAGCAACCTTCTTTCTCTTTGAATATGCGATAGAGATAGGAACGGGAGGAGAAGCCACATTCGGCTGAAATGATGTCGTTGCTATAGTCGGGATAGTCGAGCATCATCTTCTTGGCTGCCTCGAATCGTACCTCGGCAAGCCAGATGCGGAAGGTGGAGTTCAGGCAGGAAGTGAAGTAGCGTGACAACTCGTTTTTGGAAATGTCCAGCGAGCGTGACAAGGTGAACATGTTTACAGAGGTGTCTTTGTAGCCCAAATCAGCACACCACTTGTCGAGCTTCTCCTTGATGACTTCCTGACGTTCCTGAGATAACGGCTGTAATGTTTCTTTACTATCGGCAGACTCTGCATCCTGCCCATCGGAGCTTTCAAAAGATGCCCCCCCCACTTTCTGTTTCTTCACCTGCTATGGCTGCACATTCTTCAGCCTCCTTATCCAAGAGTTCATCGGTAGGAACGTAATTGTAGCCCAATGCCACGAAACTCAGGGTGAAGAAAAGGGTAGAGAGCAGAGCCAACGGCCCTATTATATATAATAAGGTGGTGGAGAGGATGGCAAAAGGCATGGTAAGGGCAGAGAAGAACAGGGCGAAGACACTGGCATGGGCATATCGCACGTAGGGCAGCATGTCGCCACCAGTCATCGACTCCAGCATTTTCCTGCGTTTCCGCATCTCAATCATAATCATATAGATGCAATACGCTACGTCTGCGCCGAACAATACGAGCATCGCATAGAGCCAGTTGCCAATGTTGAGACTTCCGCTATTGTTGTGGCCTATGCAGAAAACCGCTATGATGGCGACATAAATGCAAGTGCAGACGATGCACATCTTTCGGCGGTTGGTATGGGTCGCCTCAATGTTGTATATGCCCATGGCGATAGTGGTGAAGCATGGGGTATAGACAAGGATATTGAAGATGGCTCCCAAGTCATCGCTTTTCGCACGAAAGCCCAAGAGCATCTGCAAGAGATATTGTATGGCAAGTCCCATCATGCCTGCAAGTATCATCCAGCGTGACCACTCATAGCGTCGGTTGTCCCACTTCATGTGCAGGTGGGTGATGCCGAGGATAAGGGCATTGATGAACATGAATATACAACATGCAAACTGTAGTAGATATAATGAATACATATTATTTCCTATTATGTTGTTACTTTCTTGTATTTCTGGTTGCTTGCTGTAGGATTTTCAGGGTTGGTCATCTGCAAATATCCTGCTGCGACAAGGGAGGTGATGTATTTGGCTATATTTTTTGTATGATAGACAACACCGGCTCTTTCCAAAATTTCCCTACTTGTTCTTGGCACGCTACAGAAGTTTACTATATCCTTCTGTTTCTTCGTCAATGGCACTCTTTTAGTGTCATAGTTAGTGTCATGGTAACTATGTATAGTGTCATGGTCTTCGACAAAAGTGTCATGGTCGGTGGCTAAGTCAGTGTCAGAGTGTCTAAGTCCAGTGTCATGGTCTTCGACTTGGGTACTTTTTTCATGGACTTCGTTACCGACTTGGTTACTTTCTCCTCTCCAAACCGTGATGACAAATTCCTGTACCTTGTCATTATTCATAAACATGACATTGATATCTTCGTCCAGAGCACGAGTGATGCCGCTACCTACACCAGTGTATGGCAGCAAGTATATAGCATTGTTAAAAAGGAACATATTGCGAGGCATGGAAGTTCCTGCCTTGATGTCATCAATAGTGAGTCCGTTAGGCAATGCACCAGGACTATGAATCTCAACACGATTGTCGAAAATGAAAATGCGAACAGGGGCTTTCATGTTCAACGAACGGTGTACAAGGCTGTTTACCGTGAACTCAACCAAACTGGTATAAGGTATTTCTAACTTACCCATACTGTTGAATTCATCTCCTACTTGCACATTATGCAGGTTACGAGTGAAGAAATCCATGATCGTGTCATATTGGTGAAGCAGATTTCCCTCCATATCTGCATCATTCACCTTGTCACGGAAAACCTTGCCGCCGATGCTGTTGCCAGCAAAACAGATGCACTTGGCAGTCATCATTGGCATCCAGCGCTGGGTGTATTTGCCAAACAGAAGCATGGCAGCAACGGTCAGTGTACCATCTGGACGGATAAATCGCAGGTTGCGAAGAATCTTCTCACAGTCATGCCCCTTAGCTATGGCAGAGCATATCATATCAAGTGATGCTTCATTAAAAGCGTCACCTGTCAAGCCTTTCTTCTCCAAAACTCTTTCAAAACGGTTACCAAGAAACTGCTTGATGGTCGTTGCATCAAGGTCGTTGACAGTTGCATCCCTAACACCAGCCTCGTCTGGAGCAAAACTACCGCAGTCGGTCATCATTTCTGCAAGTTCAGCATTATCGAACACTTTACGCTTGTCGGCACCATTCTTCACCCATACGATTCCCTTATTATCATGATAAGGCTTATTGAGTCCTTCCTTCACAGTAGCAATAACCAAGTTGCCATCCTCGACCTCAACAGTATCTATCTTTATCAGAATGGATGGCACTACGTTTTCTGAAGCAATGTCACTCAACAAGTTGGTTGTTTCTTGTACCTCAGAATACGACAAGGCATTGGTTCCTCCGGTCTTATCCTTTATTACCAACTACCAACTTGCCACCATGTGAATTACTGAACGCCACTAACTCACAGGCAATATCATATTTGTCGAGAATGCGTTCCTTGAACTGCACCCCCGACACCTCGCCAGCTTTTATCTGTTTCAATATATCGTCCATCATTCTTTGATACATTCTTTGTTCAACAAATCGTTTACATCCACTTTCAGCAAATCAGAAATCCGTATTAAGGTTTCCAAGTCTGGTTGGCAAGTGTTGGTGCACCATTTAGAAATGGTTGCTTGGTCTTTACCCAACATTTCTGCCAACCACTTGTTTGAGCGCTTGGTTACTGCCAACATAATCTTCAATCTGTTTACATCTTTCTTTGCCATACTTTTATAGATATATAATTCGTATGCAAAAATACAATAATTATTCTAAATATTGCTGTGATATTTCCAAAAAGTTTGTTTTAAGGGCTATTTATTGAAGATTTCGCCATTTTTAGATAAAACAGGGGTGTCTTATTATGATAAAAGCATCAAGATACCCCTATATATAATAAGGTGTCATAACCGACAGACGGAGCGTGCTTGTTTTCCAACTATGCTTTGTTCTGTTTCTATATTCTTTGTTTCGTGTTTTTCTGCAGTATCTTGCTCCTGTGGAGGTGCCAATTCTAATTGTATTTTTCTATCCAACGCCGCCAGTTCCGCTTTCAGACCTTTCAGTTCTTCCTCTTTCTTCCAAGTCTTGCCAGCTATCTCTTCCAGTTGCGGTATTTCCTTTTCCAAAGCCTTGCATCTTGAATCATACTGCTCAATGTAGCTTGGTATCTTCTGTAAGGCATTCAGAAAGTTGTTTGCCGCTGCTATCGGGTCCGACTTGGCAATGTGACCGTAGTTGTACTGGTACTTGTAATTGCCCTCGACAAAAAAGCGGTTGTCAACAAATGGAAGACCATTCTCGAAACTTGTCTCGCTGACAATCTTGACAGGGAATCCGTAGATTTCTCCAATCCGCTTGTATTGTCCGCCAGTTGTCTCTTTCTCCGCCAACATTTGCAGATGCTTTCCTATAACCTCTAAGTTCGTGGACTCCACACCATCAAGAGTGATGAGGTTGAGGATGTTGCCGTCCTTGTCTTTCCTGGCTTTGCCCATAAACTTGCCATAGTCCTCGGTCATTCCCTTGAGAGAGGCTTTGTTGTTGCCCAGCTCTGCCGTCTTTGACTGCAATTTTGTTTCTGAGTCACGCTTGCCCTTGTTAAACGATTTGCGCTCACCCTCCAGAGAAGCAATCTTCTTCTCCAGCTTCGCCTTGTCAAGCAAGTCGGTATTGCCGGAGAGAATAGCCATGTACTCTGAAAAATTCATGCCCGATTTCTAGTCCATTGCTCCCTCGTCAATGGTTCTCGCCCCCAAGGCTCCGCTTTTCAACTGCGAGATGAAGGTCTGCTTGCAGTGCAGGAGGTTGAACTTGTAAGAGTCAAGCGACTTTTCCACCGCATAGATGATGACATCCACCTTGTTGTCGGCATACAGCTTGGCAATCTCGTTGCCGGCACGCACCCCTCGACCGTCACGCTGTGCCAAGTCTGACGGTCGCCACGGTGTGTCCAAATGATGAATAGCAACACACCTTTTTTGTGCATTTACACCTGTACCTAACATAGATGTGGAGCCGAACAATACTCGTACCGAACCCTCGTTCATGGCTACTATCACCGCCTTTCTTGCCCTCTCGTTCTTGCACTCCTGAATGAAGCGAATCTCTGACGAGGGTATTCCATAATCCCCTATCAGCTTACGCTTGATTTATGAATACACGTTCCATTCGCCCGGTCGGTATGTTCCCAGATCTGAGAATACGAACTGTGTGCCCTTGTAATTGTCATAGCGTTTGTAATAGTCAGCTATCATCTTCGCACAATGGCTCGCCTTGTTGTCGGGATGGTCCTCACAAGTCGGGTTTATCATGCGCATGTCGAGAGCCATCTTTCGGGCATAGTCTGTGGCTATGAGCATCTTTGCCTTCTCTTCCGTTTCCGACAGTGGAAGTCTGCCGAGGATGGTGGCATCACCTGTCTTGGCAAACTCCATCAGCTTTTGGATGAAGTCCTCCTGCTCGGGTGTCGGTGGTATGTTATGAAGAATCTCGTTCTTCTGTGGTCTGTCCACACCAACCGCCTCCGCCGTGCGATAGTCGGTTATCTCGTTGTAGAAAGCAGCAAGCTCCGGTACCTTGATGAAGTATCGGAAACGCTCCTTCTGTACGATGTTGTTGGTGACGTTAAACTCGAAGTCGGTAGTCTTCTTGGCGAAGATTGCCGCCCACGCATCGAAACAGCGGATGTCCTGACGCTCCAGTTCCTTGGGGCGCAGGTACTTGAAAAGCAGATACAGCTCAGTCAGTGAGTTACTGATAGTTGTTCCCGACAGGAATGTCGCTCCCAAGTCTCTGCCTGTCCGCTCCTGTATGGTTCGGATGGCAAAGAGCATATTGAGTGCCTTCTGGCTCCCCTCGCTGTTGCCGAGTCCTGCCACACGGTCGTGACGGGTGTTGAACATAAGGTTCTTGAACTGGTGACTCAAATCCGGAATTCCGGATTTGTCGCATTATCAGAACTTTTGTGGATTTCCGATAAAATTATTCAATTATTTGGTAATCATTTGTTTTGAACCATAATTAGTTCTGATTATATTCCGTCTATAATTGTAGAATAACTTTCAAACAAGATGCGATTATGGACATATTTAATCTGAATGAAAAAGTCAAGGGGCTTGTTTCTTATTTACACGACACCGGTTATTCAGCCATGTACATAGACTATGTGAAGAAAATGGCTGAGTGGTTATCGGGAAATGCCGACCATTACAAATGGAAGAGCCTCGCCGATGTTGAACCAACATTAAAAGAATTGTGGTCCAACAAGTATACTTACAGAAACAAGGTACGCCTGTTACGTGTAATCTGCCAATATATCGAGAATGGATTATTACCCGATGGGCACAAACACTACATCAAACCTCACCACTACGAGTTGCTTGGCGAAGAATACAGGAATGTAACAGACATGGCTTTCAACGTGGTAGACAGGCGTTGCAAATTTTCAACAAACGTGAAGTATGCGCTATCCTCGTTCTTTTTCCGGTTACAGGAAATAGGTGTGTACTCATTCGAATCAATAACAGAGGATGCGGTGTTGGAAGTGTTTTCCAAAGATGGGAAACCGAAGATGGGCCATTCGCTTAAATATTCGGTGGAATATGGGCTGAGAGCCTGTTTGCCTCACTATGGGAAATCCATTGAACGTATAATCGCATATCTGCCGTCCATACCCAACATGCGGAAGAACATCCAATACCTTACGGAGCAAGAGCTGACGGCCATCAGGCATACTTTGGAACACGACGGCACAATATCCCTGCAGGACAAAGCCATCATAACCTTGGCCATGTACACGGGATTGCGTGGGTGTGACATCTCTGCACTCACGCTTGACAGCTTCGATTGGGAACACGACCTGATAAAAATCACTCAGGCAAAGACGGGACAGCCCCTTACATTGCCACTCCGTGCCGTGGTAGGAAACGCTGTTTTTGATTATCTGCTCAAAGAACGTCCCCAATGCCCTGAACCATATGTTTTTCTCACAGTACACGTGCCACACAGAAGACTCCACACAAGCAATCTTGATACCATATGTTCAAAAGTCATGTGCAAGGCAGGAATAAGGCAATGTGAAAATGAGAGAAAGAGCATGCATTTGTTTCGCCACCATGTGGCGACATCCCTGTTGCAGGGCGGTGTGCAACAGCCTGTTATAAGTGCCACCCTCGGCCATTCGTCCCCAAGCTCTCTCGACCGCTATCTCAGTGCGGAGTTCAAACGCCTGAAAGAGTGTTCGCTAAGCATCGAGGGATTCCCGGTTGGAAAGGAGGTGTTTGGCAGATGAAAACGACTTCATTCCTTTCCGACGCGATAGAAGGATACGTAAAATACCGCAAAGCTTCTGGGCGTGACAGCCACAGCTATATCAAGAACGTAATACTATTTGACCATTTTTGTGCGAAGGAATATCCCGGACAAACTGAACTTACCCAAGAAATTGTGGACAAATGGTGCAGGCAACGTCCATCAGAATGCACAAACTCCTGCGTTTCACGTGTATATCCTGTTCTGGACTTCATCAAATACATGAACAAACGTGGAATGACAAAAATAGCCCTGCCAAAAGTGCCAAGGACTTATATGCCGCATCCTTTCACACACGAAGAATTGAAACGCTTCTTTGACGCTTGCGACAACATAAAGCCAAGGCGCGGCATGCTTGCAGCCATTCAACGCATGACCCTGCCGGTGTTCTTCCGATTATTGTACAGTTCCGGAATGAGGACAACTGAAGCCATCTTACTGGAGCGCAATGATGTAAACTTTGAAAATGGCGTGGTTTCCATCAAGCGTGGCAAGGGATATGACCAACATTATGTCGTCCTCCATGATACAATACTGGATTTGATGCATACTTATGACAGGGAAATAGCAGGATTGGTTCCGCACCGCAGGATGTTTTTCCCTACACCCGATGACAAGCCCCATCCTCCTGCCTGGGTGACATATCATTTCCGGGTGCTGTGGCAAAGCTGCAATTCATCCCGCGCAATTCCATATGAGCTAAGACATAACTACGCAATAGAGAACATAAACAACGCGAGTTCGGGATAAGGATTGCGTAAAAAATAGGGTAAAACGAGCTAAAATAGTTCGTTTTACCCTTTGCTAATACATT
>OHOR01000018.1_pt1 | contig 115184 bp, 95 predicted proteins | sample 1569911 | NCBI WGS metagenome assembly OHOR01 (sample SAMEA3879517, study PRJEB24766) | human gut metagenome | biome: human-associated habitat; feature: feces | place: USA | collected 1985/1987
CTCAATTTTTCAAAGGACAGAAAAGGTACCGGATATGGAGCGTTTACTGACATCATTCGAGCGTATGCATTTAAAGAGGATTTTATTCAGACAACAGATAGATGGGTAAAAATCCAACAAAAGTGTAATATATTGTCTGGAAAAGTAAAATATACACGTGATGAATTATACTATCAATATTTTTTGTGTAATGTAAACAAAGAGATTGAGTATAAAATTAGTAAGTTATCAAATGATTATAAAATTAAGGAAGATGTTGTAATAGCGGGTAAAGAATTTGCTTCCGGTACATTTGTATGGAATCTATTTAAAAACGATAAGTTTTATTCTAATTTACTAGAAGAACTTGATGAATACCTTGATTTTATTGAGATCGTTGTTTCTTCAGAAACTGGAGGAGACGATAGATTTAAACAATTTTTTTATGATGAAAAGGGTAAATTGGTCGATGAAACTCGTATTTTAAATGCGCATACCATTATCAATACAATACTTCGGAATGATGACATGGTTCCTAAAATGATGGTAATGAAATATTTTTTTGAGGTTTTAAAACCTAATGCTGTTAAGTATAAAAATTATAGAATTATTAGTAATATAAATATTATAGCTACTGTATTTACGTTGAGTACGAAAAGGAAAGGCTCTGAGATTATAGCAAGCAAAGTTTTATTACAAGATTGGCAAAAAGGAATCAGAGAGTATTCAACAAAGATTTATTATGAAGTCCCAGAAGAAATTGGATTTGATAAGATAAATAGAGATAACGGCGTAGTTACAACTGATAGTGGATTACATGCTGCAAGAAGATATTTTTCGATGAAGGATTCGTGTTCGATTTCGTCTGGAACCCTTAGCATTGATGAGGAGAAATATAAAAATGAAAATATAACCTCGGGTGAAAAGAATATGGAGCATTTTATTATAAACCGAGATTATACATACACCTTATTTTTGGATGATGGGAAGACTGCTGATGTTGAATTAACAATACCTAAAAAACAGAAAAAAAACATAGCTACGATTGCTAATTATCTTCTTATGAATAGTGAAATTAATAAAGAATTAAAAAACAGACCGGTTTATGAGAAAATAGATATGCTAGAAGGTTTAATTGCTGAAAAAGGTATTGATACAGTGCTCCCTAGTGTTGAGAGTCAAATGCACTATTATTCTATAAAAAAATATATGCATGATGAAAGCAAGTATCCCCAAAAGAAGCTAATTGAGACGAAGAAAAAAAAGGATAGGGAGAAAACATTGAAGGCATATTATCAAACATATTTTACAGATGAATTTTCTCGTCTACTTAAGTGTCTTCGAAATGTAGATCAGCTTTTTATAGCTGAGATGGAATACAAGTTGAAAAAACTTGGATTTGAATATAAAGAAGATAAATTGGAGATAGATATAGATAAGGATTTAATGTTTGATAATATTGGTACTGAAATTGATGAAAAGCAACGGAAGTTAATAATATCAGCAGAACTTTATAATCCATTTTTTGAAGAAGACAATGGACAAGATAAATATGAGAATCTTATTGAACAAGTTTCAGAAATGTTTACTATGAAATTCGGGAAGGCTCCTGAAATACATACTAGTGCGGAATATTGTGAAGATTGTTATGATGAAAGCGTATGGTTTGAGTATACATTTGAACCTGATGTTCAACATATAATTGATTTCCTGGATGAATTATCTAGTATATCATCTAGAATTGAATAAATCATAAAAATAGTATACAAAGACTTCCAATGCCTAAAATGGAAGTTGTACTTTGAAAATTAATATTTCAGCTAACAAACAGAAAAATGTTATCATGGAGCGAACATGTCAAACGCCACCCTTACACAACTTCAAGAAGGACTTACAACTGCATATATTGACGGTACAGCCGCTGCCAATCTGGCATACAAGCCTGCTTTCGTGTCGAATAATCCGGAAGAGGGCAAGAAAGTTATTTCCGTCATAGAAGATGAGCTGATGAAGTGTGACCAATTCCAGATCAGCGTGGCTTTTATTACTATGGGTGGAATTACGCCGCTCTTGCAGACCTTGAAGGAGCTGGAGAAGAGGCAGATCCCGGGTCGGATCTTAACGACAAACTATCTAAACTTTAGTGAGCCCAGAGCATTGAAGAAGTTGCAGGAACTGTCCAATGTTACTCTGAAGATGTATGATGTGGATCGGGCAGATCAGGGCTTCCACACCAAAGGCTACATTTTTAAGAAGGAAGAGATTTATCGTATTATCATCGGTAGCTCCAATATCACTAGTGCTGCTTTGACGAAAAATAAGGAGTGGAATACCAAAATTGTTTCCACAGAGCAGGGTGAAATTGCGATGGAGATCGTAAAAGAATTTCACCAGCTGTGGGATTCTAAGTATGCGCTTTTCTATGATGATTTCTATGAGAATTATAAGCAAAAGTATGAGATCATCAAAAAGCAGAGGGAAATAGCAAAACGGGATGAGATATCTTCCACGGAGAAGTATAAGCTGGAACCGAATTCTATGCAGGTAGGGTTTATTACGAATCTTCGTAAGATTGTGGATGCTGGAGAAAATAGAGCACTGCTGATTTCTGCTACCGGTACAGGTAAGACATATGCGTCGGCCTTCGCCATGCGAGAGCTAGAATTTAAGCGTGTTCTGTTTCTGGTACATAGATCTACCCTCGCTAAACAGGCATTGACGTCATTCCGAAAAGTATTTGAAGATAAGAAGTCAATGGGCATTGTTGGGGCAGGATATTCAGATTATGAGGCAGATTATATTTTTGCTATGGTGGAGACGCTTCACAAAGCGGATAATCTGAGGAAGTTTGATCCGGAAGAGTTTGATTGCATTGTTTTAGATGAAGCGCATCATAGCCTGGCGAATACTTATCAGAAGGTCATGGAGTATTTCAAACCGAAATTATTCCTGGGTATGACAGCTACGCCGGATAAGAGGGATGATGGGGATGATTCCAGAAATGTATACGAATTGTTCCATTATCAGATCGCTTACGAGATCAGGCTGCAGCAGGCAATGGAAGAGGATTTGCTATGTCCATTTCATTATTTTGGAATTAGTGATATTTCCATGATAACGGATGAACAAGCCAAAGCGAGAAATATTTCGGAGGAATATTTTGGAAGATTAACCGGTGACGAGCGTGTAAGACATGTCATCGAACAGGCGAGATATTATGGATATAGCGGTGATCGCGTTAAGGGACTTATATTCTGCAGCAGGAATAGGGAATGTGAGGAGTTGTCTGCAAAGTTCAATAGACTGGGATACCGTACCGTAGCACTAAGCGGCAAGAATACCGATCGTGAACGAGAAGCAGCATTTGAGCGTCTGGCAATGAACGAAGCGGATGCAACAGATGAAATGCAGCCTTTGGACTACATTTTTTCAGTAGATATTTTGAATGAAGGTGTAGATATCGTAGAAGTGAATCAGGTGATCATGCTTCGCCCTACGCAGTCTCCTATTGTATTTATACAGCAGCTTGGCAGAGGACTTAGAAAAGCCGAGGACAAGGAATATGTGGTAATACTTGATTTTATTGGAAACTATAATAACAATTTTATGATTCCAGTGGCATTGTCCGGGGATAGAACTTATAATGCGGATACGATCAGAAAATATGTGATTTCAGGGAATAATACGATACCCGGAGCATCCACAGTACATTTTGATGAAATTGCAAAAGAAAAAATATTCAATTCTATCGATAAGATCCGAGGAATGAAATCGATTATAAGAGAAAGCTACATTTCTCTGAAAAATAGAATTGGACGAATTCCCCTGTTGTATGACTTCTATGAGCAGGGAGAGATTGATCCGTTGGTAATTATCAAAGAATATAAGACATATTGGCAGTTCCTGGAAGCTGTTGAGACGGGAAAGGACTCCTGTAAATTGAATGATCAGGAAAAGCTGATATTGGAATATCTGTCTAAGACCATTTTAAGTGGAGTCAGGCCTAGTGAGTTATGCATTTTAAAGGAATTTCTAGACAAAGATACCATCTCTACCAGCGATGTTCGAAGAGAACTTGAATATGAGTATGATTATTTTATAACGGATCAGGAAGTAGAGGAATCTGTCAAAGTTTTGCAAGGACATTTTGTTAGCAAGGATGATGAATACCAGAAATATAAATTTATGAACATATTGCGCCCTGACGGAGAACGCACTATGAGGAGTGTGGAAGCTTATCAGAGATGCTTGCAGAACGAAGAGTTTAATGCTCAGATCAGGGATATTATCAAAGTTGGACTGGCTAGATATAAGGATAAATATACCAAGGGTAAATCAGAAGATACACCTTTTGTATTATATGAGAAGTATTCCCGAAGAGATGTGAGTCTGTTGATGAATTGCGGCAAAGATCTGTCATCTACAATGTATGGAATGAGTCGGATAGGTGACGATGTATTTATTTTTATTACTTATCATAAAGAAGAAGCCGAGGAAGGTAAAAATTACGCAGATGGCAAGCCGGATTATGCAGATGCTTTTGAAGATAATCTGATTTTCAAGTGGGATTCTCAGATTGGTAAAGATAATAGCAGTCCTTATATGCAGAAGGTTTTGACGGCTCCGAGGAAACATCTGTTGGTGAAAAAGAGTGATGCAGAGACCGGTTTTTATTATATGGGACAATTTGACATTGTGGAATCTGCAGATAGCCAGAAGGAAGATAATAATGGTAAAATGAAACCGATCGCGAAGGTGACCATGAAAATGCATCATCCCGTACGCGAGGATTTATTAAGATATTTACAGAGCAATATTTCAAAGGAGAACGAGGCAGTATGAAAACCATTCGCGTAGTCGCAGCTGTGATCTGCGATTCTATAGAGCACAAAACCAAAATTTTTTCCACCGCAAGAGGCTACGGAGAATTCAAAGGCGGTTGGGAATTCCCCGGCGGGAAGATCGAAGCCGGAGAGACCCCACAGCAGGCAGTTGTCAGAGAGATCCGGGAGGAGCTGGATGCCACGATCAGGGTCGGAGACCTGATAGATACCATAGAGTACGATTACCCGGCATTTCATTTATCCATGGATTGTTTCTGGTGTGAGGTCGCTTCGGGAGAGTTGAAGCTTCTCGAGGCAGAGGCTGCCAGGTGGCTGACGAAGGAGGAACTGGATTCCGTGCAGTGGCTTCCGGCGGATGTGACATTGATTGATAAGATCAGAAAGTGCATGGAGTAGGCGTACAGCCGACGAAGAGGTAGTAACTATGCTATATAAATTGAACCCAAACAAGCAGGATTATACGAAAGTAAAACGTGTCACCTTAGCGGAGATCAGCTGGAAAGAACTGGATTTGCAGCGTCTGATGTCTTCGCATATTCAGGATTTTATTTATTCCAACGATCTGCTCACGATTTTCAATGAGCGTCCGAGGTAGGAGGAACCGGACATTCTTGCGATTGACAGGAATGGAGATTTATATATTCTGGAACTGAAGAGATGGAGCTCGGATAGGGAAAATCTCCTGCAGGTGCTTCGGTATGGGCAGTTATATGGCAGCAGCAATTACGATGAGTTGAATGAACTTTTTCAGAAATACAGCAAATCCAATGCAGAGTTGTTGGAGATACATAAGCAGTATTTCGATCTTCCGGATGATAAAGCATTGCGTAAGAGTGATTTTAACATGCACCAGCATTTCCTTATTGTTACCAACGGACTTGATCAGAATACAGTAGATGCGATCAGATATTGGAAGAACAACGGCTTGAGTATCGATGCTATTATTTACTGGGTGTTTGAGATCAATGGGGAACATTATATTGAGTTCAATATGTATTCTCCCATCGAGGGTTACCTGGAGTATGAAGGAAATAATTATGTTTTAAATACCAACTATTCCAATAATAAGAATCACACGGATGATATGATAAACGAGCAGAAGGCAGCGGCTTATTATCCGGGTTGGAGAGAGAAGATCGGGAAGCTCCAGCGGGGAGACACCGTATTTTTATACAAGAGTGGCTATGGTATTATCGCATACGGTACAGCGGACGGAAAATTGGAGAAGAAGGACTGCGATGGTTATAAGGATTATGAGTATTACATGCATCTGGATGATTTTACGGTTCTGAAAAAGCCGTTAAGTGCATCGAAGATGAAGGAATTAACAAAGCAGGGATTTCCGTTCCGGACGACGATGTTTTACATGAGTGAGGAATGTAAAGACATCCTTATGAAGGAGATTAAGAAAAATTATTTATAGACAATGAATATAGAAATGTAGAGAAAATGAAACTTTATGATTTGCAGTAGGTGAAGCAGATGAATATACAGATTTTTGGAACTAAGAAATGCAATGATACAAAGAAAGCAGAACGTTTTTTCAAGGAGCGTGGTATAAAGTATCAATTCATTGATATGAAAGAAAAAGGCATGAGCAAGGGAGAGTTTACTTCTGTTGCACAGGCTAATGACGGTCTTGAAAATATGATTAACTGGAATGGAAAAGACCAGGACATACTTGCTCTTATTAAGTATATTGCCGACGAAGATAAACTGGAAAAGGTACTTGAGAATCCGCAGGTAATTAAAACACCGGTAGTAAGAAACGGAAAGCAATCTACACTTGGATATCAGCCTGATGTATGGAAGGGATGGAATTAATGGTAAAGAAGATCATGCATGATCCGCTGTTTCTGGCACAGAAGTCAGTGGATGCAACAGAGGCAGATAAACAGATTGTGACAGATTTGCTTGATACACTTAAGGCAAATTTAGAACACTGTGTTGGTATGGCTGCCAATATGATTGGAGTAAAAAAGAATATCATTGTAGTAGCAGCCGGACCATTTCAGTTTGCAATGATAAATCCGGTAATAACACAGAAATCCGGAGCATATCAGACTGAGGAAGGATGTCTTTCGCTGGAAGGTGTAAGACCATGTATGAGATATCAGGAAATAGAAGTGGACTATCTTGATCAGAATTTTAAGAAACAGCATGGAAAATATTCAGGTTGGACAGCACAGATTATTCAGCATGAGATTGACCATTGCAATGGAATAGTAATATAAGTGCTGTGTTGACAAGTGCCGGAATTGTTAGTACTATAATCTCAAAGCATATATTCTTACGATTCCGGCAGCGAGAGCTGATCCACACATCTATATCATTTCAATGAATTCTATGCTTTTATACCACATTAACCATGCATGCACAGCATAGTACGTTGAATGACAAGTGGATAGGACGGGCGAAGTGTACCTTCTTGATTTCAAGTGCTATGGGAACAGGAGGACACTATGAAGAAACGCAGCTACGAATTGCTTATTGCTAACCGCAAATACAAGGATACTATTTTTCGATGGATATTTTCCCAAATCGAAAATTTGTTATCTCTTTATAATGCAGTGACAGGGAAACATTATCAGAACCCGGAAGAGTTGGAGATCGTGACTCTGGAAAATGCCATTTATATGGGCATGAAGAATGATCTGGCATTTGTACTGGAAATGGGATTGTACCTGTATGAACATCAGTCTACGTATAACCCAAATATTCCGTTGCGGGATCTGTTCTACATAGCCAGCGAGTATCAGAAGCTGGTGGATGAGAAATCCCTATATTCGTCTGGTATTCAAAAGATTCCGACGCCGAATTTCCTGGTGTTTTATAATGGGACAGACCGGGACGTTCCGGATCGGACAGAACTGCGGTTGTCGGATGCTTTTGAGAATCCGATGCAGGATCCGGCGCTGGAATTGAAGGTTACGATGTTAAATATCAATGCCGGACATAATGAGGAACTGATGAATAACTGCCATGTTTTATGGGAATATGCAGAGTATGTGGCAAGAGTCAGAAAGTACGCAGCGGAAATGCCATTGAATGAGGCGGTGGAACTGGCGATTACCGAATGCATTAACGAAGGAATCCTTACGGAATTCCTGCAGCACAATCGGGCGGAGGTGTACAAGGTGAGTATATTTGAGTATGACAAAGAAAAAGAAGAAAAGAAGCTCCGTAAGGCTGAGCGGGAGTGTGGGCGCGAAGAAGGACGCGAAGAAGGACGCGAAGAAGGGCGCGAAGAAGGACGCATGGAAGAGAGAAAGTCACTGCTGGCTCTGATCGCAAAAATGAGTGCCGGAGGAGATGCGGATAAGATTATACGATTAGAGGATCCGGAAGTAATGAATGCAATGCAGAAGAAGTATGGAACTGGCAAGGTGAACGGATCAACATGGAGAGGATTCTGATCAGATACCGGGGGAGAATGGTATGATTTACATAACGGGAGATACGCATGGGGATTTCGCAAGGTTTTCCGCCAAAAGATTACGGAGAGTCGGCATGGAGCTGACGCAGGAGGATTACATCATTATCTGCGGAGATTTTGGACTGTGCTGGGCGAAGGATAAAACCTTTGAGTATCATTGTAAAAATTTTGCGGAGAAGCCCTACACGATTCTGTGGGTACAGGGGAACCATGAGAATTATGATATGATCGGAGAATATCCGCTGGAAGAGTGGCATGGCGGGAAGGTGCGGCACATTATCCGGGACAAGGTGATATTGTTGGAACGTGGACAGGTCTTCGAGATTGAGGGCAAGTCTTTTTTTGCCTTTGGAGGGGCGTCGTCCCATGACATTCAGGGAGGGATCCTGGATCGACAGACGGTAGATTTTGCAGAGCAAAAGCGCAGGGCGGATCGGGCGCATCTGCCCTACCGGATCCTCCAGGAAAGCTGGTGGCCCCAGGAGCTGCCGACAGAAGGAGAATTACAGGAGGGGCTGCGCAATCTGGAACGGTATCACTATGAGGTAGATTATGTGGTCACTCACTGTTGTGGCAGCTCGCTGCAGGAACGGCTCAATGCCGGGACGGGGCGGCCCTGCGCAGCGGATCTGCTGACAGATTATCTGGAGATTTTGGAACAGAAGCTGCATTATAAGCATTGGTATTTCGGACATTATCATCGGGACTGCCAGCCGGATGAGAGGCACACTCTGGTATACTATGCGATACTGCCGTTGGAACAGAAGGAAAGTGCATCTGCGGTGCCGGTACCGGGACAGATGGGAGGAGAAACGGATCATGGCAAGGGATGAGAATATTAAAATATTTCAGGATACAGAAAAACGGGTAAAGGAAGATTCGGGACTGCAGGAGGCAGTGAAGCGCTCTGTGGCAGAACAGGTGCTGATCCCGGAGATGATGGAAGTCATGGATCTGATGCCGGAGCTTATACAGAATCGTGACAGATATGAGCAGGATGCGGAAATTATAGTGTCGAAGAAGCGAAGCTATGAAGCGGCTGCTGGATATCCGGGGGAACGTGTGTGTGTGCACAATTTTGCATCAGCGACGAATCCCGGAGGCGGTGTGACTAAGGGGAGCTCTGCTCAGGAGGAATGTCTGTGCCGTTGTTCTACGTTGTATTTTTGCCTGAATACGAAGGAAATGTGGGCTGGATTTTATTCTCCCCACAGATATGCACAGGATCCGATCCACAATGATGACTGCATCTATACGCCGGGTGTCATTGTATTCAAATCCGATACCGCGGCACCGGCACCGCTTCCGGAATCAGATTGGTATTCTGTGAATGTGATCACCTGTGCAGCACCGAATCTGCGTCTGCTCCCGGCCAATGGGATGAATCCCGGAGACGGCAATAAGACTGTTAAGATGACGCGAGCACAGCAGCAGGCATTGCATGAGAAACGCCTGACCAGGATCCTGGATGTGGCTGTGGCGGGAGACAATGAAGTGGTTATTCTGGGAGCGTTCGGCTGTGGAGCTTTTGAGAACGATCCGGAGGCTGTGGCAGCTGCGTTTTCCAATGTGATCGCTCGTTACAGAAGGTGTTTTAAGACGATAGAGCTGGCCATATATTGTTCCCCCCGGGATGAGCAGAATTATAATATTTTCAAACATGAGATAGATACGATACTGTGTTGACAAATGATAAGGAAGCTAGTACTATAGTACCAAACAGACCGTTGGATATTGAGGGAAGTAATGGAGAAGGAACAGGGAAAGCTTATTATAATTGTATCAGTCGTATTTGCTATAGTGCTTCTGTGCATGATCTGCACCTCAGGCAGTGTGCCGGAGGTAAAGTCATTACAGGCATGTACGCCGGACGCAGTCAGTGTCTTGGATGACGGCAGACGATGAAGCAGTCCTGACCAGAGAATCTATTCAATTGTTAACCATATTACAAAAAGAGTTGACAATTGAAAACCACCATGCTATTCTGACAGAGGTTTTTACAAAAAGATATCTGACAGAAAGGCATGGTTTTTTATTATGACAACACAGACAACAACTCGTAGCAAGACTTATGACATGGTATACATTGCAGTATTTGCGGTCCTGATCGCGATCTGCTCCTGGATCTCCATCCCGATGACGGTTCCTTTTACGTTACAGACTTTTGCGGTATTCCTGGCAGTCGGCGTACTGGGTGGTAAGAGAGGAAGCCTTGCGGTATTGATCTATATTTTACTGGGTGCGGTAGGTATTCCTGTATTCGCCGGATTCTCCGGTGGTATCGGTGTTCTGCTGGGCAACACCGGTGGTTACATTATTGGATTTTTATTCTCTGCATTAGTAATGTGGCTGATCGAGAAGCTGTTCGGACGTAAGACATGGGTGCTGGGTATCTCCATGGTACTGGGCCTGATCGTGTGCTATGCTATTGGAACTGTGTGGTTCATGGTTGTATATGCGCAGAATTCCGGAGCTGTCGGTCTGGCTACCGTACTGGGTTGGTGTGTAATTCCTTTCATCATTCCGGATCTGGTGAAGATCGCACTGGCACTGACTCTGAGTAAGAGACTGTCTAAGGCTCTGAAGCTGAACGGACAAGAATAAAGGATACATCGGATATGGAAGTAACAACAACTTACCGGATCCGTCCGCACCACGGTATGTGCCTGTATTTTTTCGAAGGGAAGGGATACAGTGAAGGGTTCACTAAGCATATGGCGGAGGTGAAGGAATGGCTTCTGGGGAAAAATGGACCGGCATCCCTGCAGCTGGTCGGAGCGACGGATGAGATCTGCAGCGCCTGCCCGCATAATAAGGGTGGCAGCTGCGAGTCTGCGGAGAAGGTAGACCGATATGATGCGGGTGTATTGAAATACACCGGATTAAAGGCAGGGCAGGAAATGACTTTTGCGGAATTTGAGCGGATCGTGGAAGAGAAGATTCTGCAGCCGGGATATGGCAAGGTCATCTGCGGCGACTGCCAGTGGAGAGATATCTGCCACAAATAGCCTGAATAGGATAAAAAAGCGCACCTCCCCCAGGTGCGCTTTTTTGTGCGTCTATAGCCGCACTGTTACCTCACGAAGAGATAAGCCGTATATGCAACATACAGAAGCACGCACGCAGCCCCCTCACTGCGGGTCATGCGTCTGCCGGTACGGGCAAATACGAAGAGCAGAATGGCACTGCCAAGGAGCAGTACAGTGTCGATGACGGACTCTCCGAGGACATGCAGAGGGCTGATCACCGCGGACATTCCGAGGATAAACAGGATGTTGAACAGGTTGGAACCTATGGCATTGCCTAGCGCCAGTCCGCTGTCTCCCTTTTTCGTGGCAACGATGGAGGTCACCAGCTCCGGCAGGGAGGTGCCGATGGCGATAATAGTCAATCCGATGAAGTTCTGACTGACACCGAAATTCGTAGCGATGATGCAGGCTTTATCCACGACGAGATCACCGCCGAAGATAACGGCAGCCAGACCTCCGGCAATATACAAAAGGCTGCGGGGCAGGGAGAGGATCTTGCCGGGTTCTCCCTCTTCTCTGTTTTTCCGGGCAGAATAGATCATAAATCCCAGATATACGATCATGCCAAGCAATAGGACTGCGCCTTCAATGCGGCTTAAGCTGCCATCTAAAAACATCAGACATAATACGAAAGTCACCAGGATATTTAACGGCATATCCCGCTTCAGAATCTCTCCGTGGGGCATAAAGCTGTGCAGAAATGCACAGATACCTACCACCACCAGCCCGTTGAAGATATTCGAGCCGACGACATTACTGATGGCGATATCATTACTGCCAGCCAGTGCGGCATTGATGCTGACGGAGGCCTCCGGAGCACTGGTGCCCATGGCGACGATGGTCAGACCGATGATGACGCTGGGGACCTTCAGGATTCCCGCCAGGGAGGAGCTTCCCTCCACGAAAAAGTCCGCACCTTTGATCAGAAGTATAAATCCTACGAGTAACAATATGTATTCCATAAGCTGTCCTTTCCTGCGGAAAGCGTCTGTATTCTTAGAAAAAAGTATAAAAATAGAGACTCTTACCGCATCAAAAATGATCGATAAAAGTCTCGTTGCTTACAATAATAACCGGTCCGACGGACGTGATGACGATTATCATTCCGGACAGCTTCATGTATCATTCGGTTACCATTCTAGGTTACCATTCTATCAGAAACCATCCGAGAACTACTCCCTCTTAACTGTGCCCTCATTCTACAAAAAAGGACAAACACTGTCAACAGACTTTGTAAATCTTGACACTATTTTAACACGAACTCCATCTTCACGGGATCATGGTCGGAGTAGGAATAGCCGGTGTTTACATTCTCATAGGACAGGCACTCGATATTGTCGGAGATAATAAATCCGTCCAAAGTTACGGTATAAGTTACACCGGGGACATATTCCATATCTGCGTTTCTGGCACTGTTCCAGAGCGCTGCCTGCTCCTCTGTACTTAACAGATCCAGGCAGAAAGCAAAATGCTCCGGCAGCTCCGTTCTCGGAAAAGGAAATGCCCAGGACTCGCAGTTCTCCGCATCCTCTTCGGAAGCCTTCAGGTCGTGGTTAAAGTCGCCGCCGCAGAGCACATAATTCCCGGCTTCGTATTCTTTTGCCATATCATTGCACAGCATCTCAATCTGTCCCTTGCGGATCTCATCACTGTTGCCGTAAGCGGACATATGCAGATTGAAGATCACCAGCTCTTTCCCGTTGTCCACCGGGATCCGGGAGACACTGTAGCAACGGTCCAGATCGAAGAACTTGCTGAAGGAAGTGGATATGGGGAAGCTTCTGCGCAGGGCGGAAGACACCGGATATTTCGAGAACAGTCCGAGTCCTGCCCGGCTGCTGCCGTGGGGCTGGGTAAACGGATAGAACAGGAAAGCAGAGTCATAATTCTGCGCAAATACGGTAGTATATTCCGGCAGAATGTTGCGCAGCATCTCGTACTCATCCGTATGATAGCTTCTGGTGGCATCCAGATCGATCTCCTGGATCAGCGCAAAATCCGGGTCTAATGATTTCACCAGTTCTCCCGCACCGTTTATGGCATATTGTACGGTCTCCGGGCTCTCCGCCCAGGAGGAGGTACCGCCGTCCATGAAGAAGCTGTAATCCGGCAGATAAGCACCAAAGCCGATATTGTAGGTCACTGCGGAATATTCTGTATCCGTAGCCAGCACCGCAGCCGCACCTGTGGTAGTATCGTCGACCGGTGCCTCCACCACCAGTTCCTGATTGTCCTCAATCCTGTAATAACTGGCATAGAGGTAGACGATGTAAGCCAACAGTGCGAGGATGAGGATCCCCAGCACGATACACATGGTTTTTAATAACGTTTTACATAAATTTTTCTTTTTCATATCCTTATTTTAACAAGCCTTGCGGGAAATGGCAAATGTTAAAATTTCTATGAGAAATAGGCACTCGCATGCCGTTTTTGTATTTAATGGCATCATTTAATATACGAATGGGACTTGTACCTGTCATTATAGTGAATAATGTTTAAGTAATGTTGTAATAATGTTTATATAATGTCATATATTATTTAAAATCCTTATCCTACTGTATCATAGGCAGAAATGCAAGTAAATTTTCACCTATGATGTAATTGTAATGTTGTTGTAATGTTTAGTAATGTTTGATATAGTTATGCCAAGAACATTATTATATGGAGGAGATTCATGAAAATCAAAGAGCTATATCCAGATGTTATTACAGAAGATACAAGTTATGAATATAAAGCAGTATTGAATCCGGATAATCCCATTAAATGGGCAAAAACTCTTATTGGATATGCAAATGATAAAGGAGGAACCTTATTTATAGGTGTATCAAACGATGGGGAGGCCTTTGGAATTGATCTTGAAGAAGTTGATAAAACAAAACTATTAATTTCAAGGATTAATGATAGACATATTTTTCCACACATTAAGATTTCATATATGATGAGAAGTGTGGATTCTAATGCGGAACATTTTGTATTAGCTGTTAAAGTTGCTCCTGCAGATTCTGTAATAAGATATAGAGAAGGAGATTACAATGAAACAGTTTTTATAAAGGGAGATGGAAATGCGACTCCTGCAACACCGGAAGAAATTATTTCACTTTCAAAGAGAAAATATGGTGTAGATAATGAGACAAGCGAGGTGGCATATACTGATAATCAGTGGTCAGAATACCTTAATCTTTGTAAGGAATACAGACAAGATAAATCTGCTCCAACAATGAAAGAATTGCAGAACGAAGAAATAGTTTCAAAAGATGGGTATGCAAAATCAGGATTTATAATGTTTTCAGACAACTATAATGAAGATGACACAATGATATGCTGCCGTTTATGGAAAGGGAAAAATAAGACAGGTATTGTTTTAGATAGCAGCAGATTAAGAGGTTCTATTGCAAACGTATTTGAGAATGCATTAAACTTTATTGAACGAAACACCAAAACAGGCTGGGTAAAAACAGAAAAGGGTGGACGGGATGAAATCAGATCGTATCCTAAGGAAGCTGTAAGAGAGGCATTGGTAAATGCCATTGCCCATAGGGATTATTCTATTTCGGGAACACAGATTGATGTTGATATCTATTCAGACAGAATTGAAATAGTTTCACCGGGGTCATGGTTACTGCCAAAAGATTACAAGGCATATCCAGCCGGTTCTATACCGTCTATCAGAAGAAATGCCATCATAGCAGCTTGTCTGGATGTGGCAAATCTGATGGAGAGAGGTGGAACCGGTTTTCAAACCATGATGGAATCTTACAAGTCCAGTCCAGATGAATTACAGCCGGTAGTATCTATATATCCCGGATTTTTGAATTTGAGATTATATGACAGATTATTTAGAGATGAGGCTATAGAACTGGATTTAGAAAACCTTACAGATGCGGAAAAAGTTATGGCTATTCTTAAGATGGAAGGACCAAAGCCTATAAAGGAACTACAGATGTCTCTTAACTATCGGAGTAGAAGTCAATTCTTAAATGAAGTTATAAATCCGCTTATGAAATCAGGGGAGATATATAGGGATGGTAAGCCAAAATCACCAACGGCACTTATTAAAATCAAAAAATAAAAGAAAAATATAATTTGTCAGCGAAACAGGGCTGCAAATACTGATTTTGACCGGAGCGAGGCCAACACCGGGCATCTGATTATATGAAATGTGCCAGACACTTGCCATATCTGATGGGAAAGGGGTATTATGATAAATATAAATAATAAGGAGGCTGATCCCATGAGGCCGATACCGACGATCGGGGATCCGGAGCGCTATATAGACAGTGCGTTTGTGGATTCCGCGTTTATAGAATTGAAAAGCTGTGATCTGTGGGATGTGAAAATGCTGTATCCAATCCTACATATGGACCATGCGGAAGAGAAGTGCTTCGTCCGTAAGGAGATGTATGAGAGGCTGGTGAAGGCGGCGGGGAATCTGCCGGACGGTTACCGGTTCCGCATCTGGGATGCCTGGCGCCCTTTTGCACTGCAGCATGAACTGTTTGAAAAGTATTCTGTGGACATCATCCGGGATTTTCATTTAGAAGAGCTGCCGGAGGCAAAAAGGAGAGTTGCGATCTGCAAATTTGTCTCGGATCCGGTACCGGATACAAAGGTGCCTCCCGCCCATACCACCGGAGGAGCCATTGATCTGACGCTTCTGGATCCGGAGGGCAGAGAACTCCCGATGGGGTGCGGTTTTGATGCCTTTACGGATAAGACCTGTGCAGCGTATTTTGAGGCACCGGAGCATGTACAGGGGGCAGAGGACGAGCAGGTCCGTGAAAACCGCCGTCTGCTTTATTATGCTATGATAGATGCGGGATTTACCAATCTGCCGTCGGAATGGTGGCATTATGATTACGGTGACCGGTTCTGGGCATATTACAGGAAACAGCCGGCCATCTATGAGGGTGTATTTACGAGGGAGGAAATTCATGGATAATCAGAAACAAAAGAAGAAAAAAAGTGTGATGGACACCTTGTCCGCTACTATGGTACTGGTGCTGATCGCACTATTGCTGGTATTTGTGGGATATACCTATCTGGCACTGAAGAACGGTTACACCTTGGATGACTTGATCGACAATATTGTGGGGAATCTCATCGGTGTGCTGGCAGCATTTCTGTTATTCGATATACTGAACAACAAGCTGACCCAGGATGCCTACGCCAGAGAGACCTCCCAGCAGATCACCAAGACACTGATGGGGGAGCCGGAGATCCTGGATTCCTTCAGCGATGAAGATAAAAAGACTTTCCTGAAATCCACCATTACCTCCATGATAAAGGATGAAGATGCGGTGGATATGCTTTCTACCAATATGGAGAAATATTTTGACAGGGCAAGAGGCGCCAGGATCCGGAAAATGTTCGATTACACGATCAATCTGGAGCCGAATCTGACGGAGGAATATGTAAAAGCCGGTTTCCCCGGAGCCACAGACGGAAAGTATTACCTGATCGATGAGGAATTGAAGTTCAGCGTAAAGTGTCTGGGAGGAACAGACGAGAACTACACGGGCGATGTGATCAGACTCGGTTTCGCCTATGATAAAAAGAGTCTGGACGGTGGATTGCTGGAGACCGGACAGGATGCGGATTTTACCAAGAGCATTTTCAATGAGGATCTGGTGGTGGAACCGGAAGCCGTGGACTTCATCAACAGTATTCCCGCGGATAAGATACGGGATGTGATCAATGACCTGTTCATGCCGATCTTGCGAATTGACAACAGCGGAGATAATGACGACGAAGCGCAGTTCGAAGTAGAGCGAAAGAGCAACGGATTTATCCTGAAATTCAAGCTGGATTTTGACCGGAACGAGGCAAGCGGGGAGCATCTGGTCAGCATCTATTTCAAGATGCCCCGGGTATGGAACTCTATTTTTGAGGTGACTCTGGTGGATCCGACCAAGGAGCCCCATATCAAGCTGAAATACAAGAACGGAATGGATGTCACTATGTATTCCTATCTCAATAAGGAAAGCACTGCCAATGTCGGAGCCTGCATCCAGAGAGCCGGACTCTATGACATTGCGATCAAGGACGAGTGGATCTACCCCAAGAGCGGCGTGATCTTCCATATTAAGAAGGCGTAGAATAAATAGAAATCTGAAAAATAGCAATACAGAATAGGAAACACACAAAATGCCATGGATCGAGATCTGTGGCATTTTGCGTATACGATAAGATGGGTAACCATCACGGTTATGTAAAGTTTGACTGAAACAGAGGAACCCCCAATACGCTACACTGGGTACATGAGAGATGCCAATACCGAAGTGGAGCGGGGAGGGGGCGAAGAATACAAAAGAGGTGTACTCTCGAAAATTGACAAGTTATTACGGACTATTTATACTGAAATAACAAAGAGGAATGACGGAGATAACAACATAAGGCCGGAGAAAAAACGATGCAGAACGAGAATATTTTATTAACAGAACAGATAAGAGATCAGATCGCACGGTGCGAAAGCCTGGAAGAGTTGAAGGAGAATATTTTTCCTGAACTGCAGACACAGCAGAGACAATGGGTGGTCAGGATCAACAAAATTCTCGAGGACACGGGATATGGCAAGACAGAATTCGGAGAGATCTGTGGTGTGAGCCGGGTGACGGTCAACAAATGGTGCAATGGATCCATTCCAAAACGCCGGGAGACTTTCCTGATCATCGGTATGGCTGCCGGTTATGATACCGCACAGACGAACCAGTTGCTGCAGCGCTATGGACGGTATCCGGCGCTGTATTCCAAGAGCCTGGAGGATTGCGCCTGCATTTTCGTCCTGAACCATGCACAGAGTCTGGACAACCGGGAGAAGATCGCCACTTATCATCAGATCCTGGACCGGATCAAAAATGCCATTGTACGCAATGATGCGACAGAAGCGGAGGAAATCGATACAGAGAAGTTCGACGAGAAGCTGTCGGATGTGCGGGATGAGGAAGAACTGGAACGGTTCGTGACAGATAATATTGCTGTATTTTCCGGAGCTTATCACAAGTTCTACATGTATGTATTACAGTATGTGGAAGAGAACAAGGAGCTGTACAAGGCTGCCAATGTCTATGAGCTGGCACTGGGACAGGGCTGGACCTCTTCCCTGCGGCAATGTATCTCCGCCATCCGCCAGAAAAAGTGGTATCCTACCCGCAATAAGATCCTGTCTCTGGGACTGCATCTGGGAATGGAGCATGAGGATGTGGATGAGATGTTGGAGCTGGCACACATGGAGCCGCTCTGCAGCAGAAATATTTTCGAAAGTGTGCTGATGTTCATTCTGGATGACGCGGCGATGAATGATATTACGGATCCGGATGAAATCTGTGTGTATGCCAGAGATGTCCTGAGACGTATGGAATTGCCGGAGGTCGATGCTTTTATTTCGGAATTGGCGGAAATAGGAGAGGAAGAGGAATGAAAAATCATTTGATCGTAATTGAGAACGGGAAGCTTCAGAACTATCCGTTAGATAATAAGCTTTTATGGGAGATCGGAAGACCGTCGAAGGAAAATCATCCGGATATCCGGATGTATTCCGCCACTGTCAGCAGAAAGCATGGAAAATTCGTCAATCGGGACGGCTGTTGGTTTTATGTGGACGGTTATGGAAAAAACGGAACGGTATACAACGGTAAACACATTGAGACCGGCAGGAGCGGGCGGGTAAAACCGATCCTGTTGTCCTCCGGAGATATTTTTTTCTTCGGCGGCGGCCGGGAAGCGATATTCAGTCCCCGGACGATCTGGGCGCGTTTTTCCACGGACAGTTACAGTGATACGATGCAGGTGGAGGATACCATGGACGAAGATCTGCTAGTATTCATGGATGGAGAGAAGCAGATACGGTTGGAGCATCCGGAGAAGGGAACTGTTGTAGAAGGGGAATCCGGTATGGGAATCTACATGGGAGATATGACTTACCTGATCGGAGACATGCGGCTGCAAAGAAAATGAAGCCGGAGGAACAGGAGTTAAAATGGTATGAAGCCGGAGGAACAGTTTTTTCCGCAATATGAGATCTGTAAAAATGAAGAAGGGAAGCCGATCCTGCTGGGCAGGGGAGGTTTTTCCACCGTATATGAGGTGCGCCGCAGGGAGACTGCGGGGCGCCATTATGCGTTGAAGGTCATCGGTAGTGATCAGAAAATCGTCCGGCCGGAGCTGTTCCGGGATACCGTGCGCCTGCAGAGGCTGCTGGGGGAACAATGCCCCTATATCGTCAGAATCCTGGACACGGCGGAGACTACGGATGCGGAGAATGGCGGCCGGCCGGTGCAGGGAATCCTCATGGAGAAGCTGTCCCCGGTGCTGGATAAGGATAGATTCGGAAAAGTGTCGTTGACGGTTTCCGGACTTATGGAGGAGCCGGAAGTGCTGACTTTTGCCATGCAGATCGGACAGGCCATTTATCTGGCCCATGCAGGCAATATTTTGCACCGGGATGTGAAACTGGAAAACATTTTTCGTGATGAAGAGACAGGACAGTACAAGCTGGGAGATTTCGGACTGGCAAAATATGTGGAGGATGGCAAGGCAGAGACCGTGGCTTATACGGATGGTTACGGCGCACCGGAGATCAGCAGGCGGCTGTATGACAATTACGGTGCAACGGCAGATATTTATTCCTTTGGCATCACGTTATATCTGCTTCTGAATGATCTGTGTTTTCCCGGTTCCTCGGGATACTATTCCAGTGAAGTGCAGTATCAGCCGGATTACATTCTGCCGGCACCCCGCAATGCATCAGAACCTATGGCAGCGGTTCTGCGGAAAATGTGCAGCTACCGCAGTACGGAACGCTACCAGAGCATGGCGGAAGTACTGGCGGCATTTCAGTGGGTAAAAGATATGTCGGAGACAGCTGCAGGAGAAGCTGCGCCGGAAGAGGAGCTGCCGGAGCTGGCCACAGCCACCTATTACAGCAGTGATGGAGAGCATGCAAAAGACGGAGAAGCGCAGCCGGATACCGGAGAGGCCGGGCATCGCCGGAGCCGTAAGGAGATCCTGCAGATCGAGAGAGACAACCGGTCCTACCGCCGGGAACAAAGTCTGTGGTGCATGGGAAAGCTTACACTCCTTCTGCTGACAGTAATGACCGCACTCGAGGGCAGCAGCGGAAAAGCAATGGACTGGCGGCTCTGGATCCTGCCGGTCGCAGTGGGGATCGAAGCGGTTCTGCAGAAAATGAGAGAAATGGATCTCCTGTTTGGTATTCTGGCAGCTGCGGCCTGTATTTATTCCGGAGTGACCGGTGGATTTACAACGATACATATATTACTGCCACTCTTTATGCTCAGCGGGATAGCGGAGCTCACCGGAGCGGCGGCATTGGCAGCGGGGCTATGGCTTCTATGGGCCGTATCCGGCAGGTGTGGCTGGCTGTTATTTTCATATGACTGGCAGCTGGCATGGATTCCGGCGGTGGCTGCGGTGTCTGTGGCAGTAAATTATATCTTCCTGAAGAATTGGATCGAGGAACCGGACCGCCCCAGAGGAGATCTGTGGTGCGCAGTTATGCTGTGGCTGGGACCGGTGTCTGTGGCAGGCGGAATTCTGACCGGACTGTTGAAGCATTTTGCAGGGATACAGATCCCGGATTTTCTGGAGAGGTTACATCCATTGCTGTCCGGAATTCTACTGACCGGATGTATGACATTTCATTTCTATTGGAACAGGGAGTTGTACGACGATGTATATATGGACGAAGGAAGAGATCGAGAAGATATTGATACAGCTGGATGAGCGAGAGTATCCGTCCGCAAAATACCGGCTGAGCCGCCGGGGACAGGAATTGGAGCTGTTGGGAAAAGGAAGTACGGCATATGTATACCGGGGAGAGATACACTCCGGACTTCGCAGCAAGGCCTGTGCCATCAAGGTCATCGGTTTTACAGACAGTCATCTGGACAGAGAGCAGTTCGCACAGGGAGCGGAGGCTTATAAACAGCTGAGCCTGTTCCGGGATAACATTATAAGATTGTATGACTATAGCCAGCTGTTGATACAGCTGGACGAGGATAACCGGGTCCTGAATGTGGAAATGACCGGCGTACAGAGTGAAGTCATGCCGGAACCGGCTCCCCGGAAAACGGACAGGCTGCTGCTGCAATTCCTCGTGCTGGAATGGGCGGAGCCGGTCTATGCCGCAGGTACCCTATATCCGGAGGCACTGCAGCGCTATGAGCAGAAGGAGATCTTAAAATGTGCTTATGAGATCGGTCAGGCACTGAAGGATACCCATGCGGCACACATGCTGCACCGGGATGTGAAGCTGGAAAATATCTTCTATTCACCGGAGAAAAAACAGTACAAGCTGGGAGATTTTGGGATCGCGAGAGTGACAGAGGATGGAATGGCCAGCTCCATTGCCATGACGAAGGGCTACGGTGCACCGGAGGTCGTCCGGGAACGCGATCTGTACGACAATACGGCAGATATCTACTCCTATGGAATGATGTTATACCTGTTGTGGAACCATCTGCGGTTTCCGGATTCCGAGGGATATTATTCCAATTTTTCCAGACAGTATTGTGATGGCTATGTACTTCCGAGACCGGACGGCGGTTCGGACGAGCTATATGAGATCCTGAAGAAAATGTGCGCCTATGATCCCGGTGACCGCTACCAGTCCATGGAGGAGGTCTTCACGGCACTGGACCGGATCTGGTATCCGGCAAAGATCAGCTACCGGAGGGAACACAGTCGTATCTATCTGTTGCTGGGGACGGTGGCAATGTATGCCGGACTGATGGCGGGGAAGATCGCATTCCCTCAGACCCGGACACCGGCAGCGACTGGGATCACCTGCTTCCTCTATGCGTTAGTCTGCGTGAGAGCGCTTCTCGGCGCGGGCAGGGCACGTTCGAAAGGTGCGGACAGCTGGTTTACCCTAGGGATCCTGGGCGGGATGATCGCAGTGTTTGTGAAGACGGGGTTCCATTGGGGAAGTCTGCTGTTGTATCTTTGGTTTGCCCTGGATTCCGGGTTGCTGCCCGGACTGGTCTCAGGAGCTGCCCTGTCATTGATCCTCACAGACTATCTGCAGAGGCTGGATGCGGGAGTGCTGCCAACAGGAGACCGGGTGGGATGGCTGATGCTTTTCCTGCTGCCTATCGCAGTACTGCTTCTGATGCAATATGCGTATCTGACGCTGCCGGCAGCGGATAAGACCTGGAGCAGGACCGGAATGTTAGTCGTGTGGATAGTGGCGGCTCTGCTGTATCTGGAACTGACATTGTCGGGGATCGCCGGGTGGACCTTATGGGGAATTCCGACGGGCACTGCCGGGATCTGCGGACTGGCATTCCTGACAGTGTGGTTCCTGCGGGAAAAATATCTGGTAAGCCGGGGAGTGTAAACTTTGGGTGAAAAATGTTTATACGAAATACTGTATGCTATGTTCATAAGTGATACAGATCGCTGAAAACATTTTACATTTCGGAGGGAAAACGAATGGCTAAGAAAGAAAAAGAAAAGATTTTTACGGAAATGCAGTTCAATGATGCGCAGTACGCTCAGGATGTTCTGGCGAACAGCCAGTCCAAACTGGAAAGGTGTAAGATTGCATTGATCGTTGCACTGGTTGTACAGGTGTTTTGGGCGCTGGCTTTTTTTGCACCGAAGGCATTCAGCAATGCACCGAAATTTTTGGTGGATATAGTCCAACTGGGAATGCTTTTCGGACCGATTGCTGCATATATTATAGGCGGCGGCATTAAGGCAACCGTCGGATTCGTATGGAAGATAGCTAAGGGCATCAGCTGGATCGGCTGGTTCCTGGTTCCGTTCCCGATGGATATCATCACCGGAATTTTATCGTTTGTGATCGTTTTATTTTTTATACCGTTTGTACTCCTGTGTGTTCCCCTGCTGGGAGTAGCGGCGAATTACCGTCAGACCAAAATGGATCACCAGGCGGCAGAAACGTACCTCAGCTATTGTACATCGGCTGCAGCAGAAGCAACAGAATAATAGAGAATAGAGATAGATAGGAATACCCTCTTAACCGGAAGCATTCGGCTGAGAGGGTATTTTTTTGCCTGTCAGATGTAAACTTCAGTTGAAACAGCGGTAAGTAGACTGCGATATACTACCCTTGATGCGAGGGATACCGCGAACAGACAGAGGGAGGCATTAAGCATTATGGGAAAAAGTGTGATCACAAGGATCAAAGATCATATATGGGATAATGTGAGTCTGATACAGTCAGATATCGTACTCGGAGCGGAATATAGGGATACGGAAATCCTGAATGTGGAACGCAAGAGAATCAGGCTGATCAAACAGGAAGAGACTTACGATCATAGAATAAAAATGAGCTTTGAACTCACTGCTGTTTTTGAACTGATAGAGTTTGGGGTTGAGCAAAGTCGTCTGGATACTCTGACGGCCATGATCGAGACGGAAGTGCGTATCTATGATACGATCAAGGGGACTCCTGTATTTGTGAGGATCCGGAAGGTATCCGTCGACGAAAATGAAATGGAGATGTCAATGGAATTACCGCTCCTGGCCAGGGATGCAGCACAGTTTGTGGGAGTCGCACTGGAAGAGGCAAGGGAGTTTCATATTTCAGAGAAGTTTTATCCCACAATTGCCGATTATATCACTTTCAGATATCAGCGAAATAGGGATGATGCATATACAAGACATCCGGAAATCATGGAAACCTATTATAATCTGCTGCTGTATGGAGATGAGGGGCAGATCATAAAATTTGTAAAGGTGCTGAAAGAGCTTTTCCGGGAAGCAGGTCCGAAAAGCTGCACAACGGAAGAAAGTGTGGCGATCGAAAGGTTTGACAGCTGGGGAAAAAGCCATGAGGAAGAAAGCTTTGGAGACAGATGGGAATATTACGATATCGTCCATATCTACAACTGTCAGCCGCAGCCGTTTGTCAATGAAGATGCCGGAACCGGGGCTGCAAGGGAAGAATCTCTCAAAAAAGCAATGAAATACCGGAATTTCTGGAAGTATATCGCAGACTTCAGCAAAAAGCATCCGGATATAACGCTGATCGTCAGTATGAGCGAGTACGTCTACAGGGACACCTTTCTGAAAAATAACGAACTGAACTATCGTATTTTCAGTCATAAGCTGTGCATCCCGGAAATTACCATGGAACAGGCGCTGGAGATGGCATTACAGCGGTTTCGGAGCTCTTCCTTTACACTGGCACCGGATTTTGAGGAAAAATTTACCCAATATGTACATACGATCTACCAGAGAGCGGAACTGAAGGGAGCGGCATTTGCCGAAGATGCCGTAAATCGTGTGTATGCGTTATATTTCAGCAAATACTGTACAGAAGAGAAGCCCGATGTGCTTACCGCTAAATGTATTCCCAGATACCGGAAGGAAATCCGGACGGCAGAGGACGTCCTGGCAAAGCTGAATGCGCTGACAGGCTTGCAGAGTGTCAAGGAGACTTTTGACCGGATTTATAAAAAACAGCTGGCAGACCCGGAAAATGCGAAGAAGGGATCTTACCACATGATGTTTTACGGAAATCCCGGAACCGGAAAAACGACAGTGGCAAGACTGACGGCGGAGCTGCTGTGGCAGTGTGGTGTACTGAAGACCAGAAAATGTGTGGAGGCGACGGTGGGAGATCTGATCTCTGTCTATAAAAACGGTACCGGCGCGAAAGTAAAAAGCAAGATACAGCAGGCATTGGACGGAGTGCTGTTCATCGATGAGGCATATGGGCTGGCCAACGGTACGGAAAGCTGTGCAGAGGCCCTGAATATCCTGATCCAGGAGATGCTAAATAATCAGGATCGTCTGGTGGTGATCCTGGCAGGCTATGAGGACAAAATGGAGGAGCTGCTGAAGAAAAACAGCGGTCTCAGCAGCCGCATTGCTTATAAGATCAAATTTGAAGATTTCAGCGTGGAAGAACTGAAACAGATCTTCGAGCAGCAATGCAGACAGAGCGGATTCACACTGGATGAATCTGCGGAAGATGCATTGGAGGAGTGCCTGGAGGCCCGGAAATTACAGGAATTTTTCGGAAACGGACGGGATGTCGATAATCTGTTGCAGGAGGTACAGGGAAGCTGGTCCAAGGAATACTATGAGCTGGTGAAAAAATACGGAAAAGAAAAGGCAGAACTGCCGAAAATCTTTTATGAGAAGCATTTTCTGGACGTAATGCCCGCCAGGAATGAACCGACGATTGAGAATATGATCGGTCTGGACACAGTGAAGAAGCAATTGGAGAAATTCCGTACCCAGGTGAAGTATTTCCATGCCATTAAGGAAATGGGAATGAAAAAAATGCCGGAACCATTCATGCACATGTTGTTTGTGGGAAATCCCGGAACCGGCAAGACTACGGTGGCAAAGATGATCGCCAACGATCTGTATTCGTTGGGAGTATTGAAGACAAATCGTCTGGTGATCGCCGAACGCAAGGACATCATCGTCCCTTATGGCGGCGAGACGGCAAAACAGGTGGATGAACTGATCGGCAAAGCTATCGGCGGAGTGCTGTTTATCGACGAGGCTTATGCTCTGGCGGAGGCCGGTGATGCCGGAAGAGAAGCAGTGGAGACAATTCTCACGGCAATGGTGGATCATAAAGAAGACACGGTTTTCATCTTCGCCGGATATCCTGCGGAGATGAGGAATTTCCTGGAAATGAATCCGGGAATCCCCTCCAGGATCGGTTACACTTTCCGGTTTGAAGATTATGATACCGAGGAGCTGATCAAAATCTTCAAAAAGCAGATGGAGGAATCCGGTTTTGTCGTGACGGAGGAAGTATATCCGAAGCTCAGAGACATTATGGAATATTTTTGTGAGATGCCGAAATTCGGAAACGGAAGATTTGTCGAGCAGTTGATCTCGCGTATTATAGCCAACCGCTCGGAGCGAGAGTATACCAAGGGAGATTACAATCGCATTGAGGCATGTGATATTCCGGAGATCGGAGAATTGATCGAGACCAATACCACAGGACTCCGCCTGCAGGATCCGAAGAAGATCAGTGAAGAGAGCAGACGCCGGACGGCCTATCATGAACTGGGACATGCCATTGCCATTTATGAGCTGCATTCTGCCATGGAGATCGAGAAGATCAGCATCAGAAGCAGAGCCTTCAGCCTTGGCCGTGTGTCACTGAAAGAGAATGCCCGGAACAGGACAGAGGAGGAATTGAAAAATGAGATCACGATCCTGCTGGCAGGACGCTGTGCGGAGAGAGTGTTCTGCGGCGGCTGTGATGAAGGATGTATTTCGGATTATGACCGGGCAAAAAAGATTGCAGATGACATGCTGAATCTATATGGCATGTGCGAGATCGGCGTTACGAAGCAGGAGGATCTGCTCCGCGAGGGCGACCGGGCTGCCATGGATATCATACACAGATATCAGCCCTGTATGGAGAGCATTGCCGTGGAACTGCTGAACGGCAGGGAATTTAGCGGGGAAGAGTTCCTGGAGATCGTGGAGAAAAATAATAGCGAAAAATGTAAACTTTAGGTGAAAAGACAGAAAATAATATGCGGTATGATAGATACATGGCAAAAAATGGAGGTGGGAGATGGAATCTTTTGAAGCTTTCGAAAATGATCAGAATAATCAGCTGGAAGAGATCCTGTTAAATACGCAGGAACAATGCCAGATGGTAGAGCATCTGATCAAAAATCAGATTGAAGTGAAGGATCAGATGATCGACAAACTTCACAAAGAACTAGAGTTTTACAAGCAGGACTATGCGGACAAGTTTACGGATCAACTGATGAAAGCAGTGATCCGGGTGCGGAAAAGCATGCAGCGTTGCATGACTGCCGGTGACTGGGAGACATTGGATGCTTCACAGGTGAGAAAGGAGTATCGGTATGCTTTTGAAGATCTGACAGATCTGCTGGAGCAGCAAAATGTGGATGCATATTCCACAGAACCGGGAAATGTGTTTGATGCTGCGATCCATCAGGCAAAGCTCGAAAAAACGACTGATCCACAGAAGGGTAAGCTCGTGAAGGAAAGCCTGGGAGAAGGCTATAAGAAGAATGGGAAAGTATTGATACCCGAAAAAGTGATCGTGTATCAGTATACAGAAAACGGAGGAGATAGCTTATGAGTTACGTGTATGGTATTGATTTAGGAACAACTTATTCTTGTATTTCTTATATTGATGAGTATGGGAAACCTGTAGTACTGAAAAACAGTGATGGGGATCATACCACACCTTCTGTTGTAATGGTAGAGTCTGAAAGTAATATCATTGTCGGAACGGAAGCCAAGAGATCCATTGAAGTGGAGCCGGATAAAACCGTTCAATTTATTAAGAGAAAAATGGGTAAGGAGAATGATACGGTAACGTTGAACGGAATCGAGTATCATGCACCGGAGATTTCCTCCATGATTTTGAAAAAAATCGTAAGCGATGCCAATGAGGAATTACGCCAGACAGGAGTTCTGCGGGACGGCGAAGAAATTCGGGATGTGGTGATCACGTGTCCTGCCTATTTTGGAATGAATGAGAGACAGGCGACAAAGACTGCCGGAGAACTGGCAGGATTAAATGTTTTAAATATTATTAACGAGCCTACGGCAGCGGCTATCAGCTACGGAGTGTCCGGAAAGGATAAAAATGAGACTGTACTGGTATATGACCTTGGCGGAGGAACCTTTGATATCACAGTAATGAATATTGATGGAAACAATATTTCAGTGGTTTGCACCGGCGGAGATGATCAGCTGGGTGGTAAAGACTGGGATGAAGCGCTTATGGATTATGTTACGGAACGATATGAGGAGGAAAATGGGGAAGATCTGACCGAAGATCCGGATGCGGTAGCCTCTCTCTATGTAGATGTGGAGACTTGGAAAAAGGCACTGACCTCCAGGGAAAAGGTAACGATGTCTGTAAACGGACCGGCAGGAAGATTCCGTGAGGAACTGACCCGTGAAAAGTATGAGGAGATCACACAGGATCTGCTGAACAGAACTAAGAACCTGTTGGATGATGTGCTGGCAACTGCTGCAAAACAGGGATATCCGATTTCGAAGATCGATAAGGTACTTCTCGTAGGCGGCTCTTCTAAAATGCCTCAGGTAGCAGCAATGATTGAGGAAGATTATCATGTGACTCCTGTGTTGGCAGATCCGGATGAAGCGGTGGCCAAAGGAGCGGCAATCTATGCGGGAAACGAAAAGGCATTTAATGACTTCGTCGCAAGTGAGGCGGAAAAATCCGGCAAAACCGTAGAAGAGATCAAAGAAGACAATCTGGTGACCGGAGAACTGGATCAGCTCTATGTCCGTATGGGTGGAAACGTTGCAGGGGATCTGAAGATAAATATCACCAATGTATTGTCCAGAACCTATGGATTGGGAATTATGGATGGTGATAACAGACCGATTATTTATAACATGCTGATGATTAATGACAAATTACCCGCCACCCGGACAGAAACTTTTTATACAATTTCAGACGGGCAGAAGGGAATAGACATTAATATTTATGAGAGCCGTTCAACAGAGGGAGCCATGGAAATTGAAGACAGACAGCCACTGACTACGATTGAAATGCGATTCAAGAAGAGGGTAGATAGACAGACACCGGTCATTATGACTACTGCACTGGATAATTCCGGAATATTGCATATTATTGCGGAAGAGCAGATGTATCACTCTAAACTGGATACTACCTTCCAGCTTTCCAATCAGATGAGCGAGACAGAACTGGCACACGCAACACGAAGAATGTCTATTGCAAATGTGGAGTAAGGAGAGAGGATGACGACAATAATTATATTCGGGTCTGCATTAATGGCGCTGACATTTTTTATCCTTCAGGCAGGATTTAATATGCTGGCAGCCTTGACGGATGCACTGTATTCTTCTTTTTTACGGATCGTTTCGATCATTTTGTTGTTAATAATAGGCTCTTTGATCATTGGGACAATTAGCGGCATTATTGATCAAATCATTAAAAATGGCATATTGGGCGCATTGTCAATGATATTTGCGCTGGTATTGCAAATAGTAGTTCTATGGTTTTTGGTCGGATGGCTGTGGAGGATTGTGCAGAGCCTGTTGGAAAAGTTAATAGATTTTGTATTTACCTTCTTAACTGTATTGATGACCACTCTGGCCGCCGGTTGTGAGAGTAAATATAACTATTTCCTGAAGAAGATTATGATGCAGACAGAGAAGGGATAACATCATGGCGGATATACAGACAATAGTCCTGAAAAAATATGGAATTGATATTGCTCAGGAAAATATTTTTAAGCTATATAAATTAGAGAAAGCGGATCTGAATCCCCAGGAGTTACAGAATGCCATTGATGCTACAAGAAAGCGATGGACGCAGAGTGTCAACGGAGCTAATGAAAAAAATGCCAAAAGAGACGGAGAACGACTGGCAAAGGCAGACAAGTACGAAGCGGTTTTAAAAGATGACCGTTTGCGAAAAGAGGTATTCGCTTTCTATAATGGCAAAAAAACCGGGAGCAATGCTACAGGGAACACAGAATTTGCAAAAGAGTATTTTAAGCTAATTGAAACATCCAAAAAACTAAAAAAAGAAGATGTAGAGTTTTTCTTTGCGTATTATCCGGCAGAAAAAAAGAATAAAAAAGCAATTGTCGAGATGCTGCAAAAAGAATTTAAGATTCCCGGAATCGGAAGCAAGGGAGTCGAAGAAGAGTCTGGAGAAGAGTCTGGAGAAGAAAACGGAGAGGAAAATACTTCAGGCGAGAAAAATAAAAAAGAAAAGCCGTTCATTGTAAATCTGTTCCAAAAGGAAACTATTTTTAAGATCAGAAAAATGTTTGAGTATTATGCAACGGCGAAACAGACCACAGATGTAATAAAAAAATATCCGCAAATAGAGGAAAGCTTATATGAATATCTAAGGCTGGATGAGACAGATACTCTGACACGGTTACAGACCTTTGTAAATTCCATGAAAACGGAAGTCTTTAATGTGAGACAGGAAAAGGGTTCTGATTTTATCTGCATGGTGGATCTTTTCAATAAGCTTGGGGAATTGTGCAAATGCCAGGACGTTGTGGACAACTTTGAGGAATTCAAGCTGCTGGTAAAATATCCGAGTCTGACACCCTATATGTATTCCTTTGTTGAGATGAAAAAGCCTACGCTAAAAGGATTGATGGATGTTGCCAATAAAGAATATGTCTTCCGTGACGAAGCGGATTTCATTATTTCTTATTATAACCCGGTACGAGATAATTTCGGAATCACCAACAGCACAGCAATTATTCAGATTATCAAAAAAGCACAGAAGCAGGCAAAAGCCAATAAAGTGTTGGATGAGCTGGATAAAAAGCTTGGAAGAAAGAAGCAGAGGAAATTAGCATTTCTGCCCACTCTTATTTACGGGTTAACCTATTGGCCTATTTTCCTGTTATATTTTGTATTTGAGGTTTTCCGGGCCATTTTTACCCAGCTGGGGAAACTGGCAATTCCGGTGTTTGGAGTTTTATTTTTAGCGATGAACATTTTATTGCCTAAGAACCTGGGAATGGACAATATGCTGGTGTTCCGCAAGCTCTTGATGAAAGAAGAATGGCTATCGTATTTACAGGAAGCCATTGGAATTACGACAGACAATATTATAAGCCTGATTTTGTATTCGCTGCTTGTATTTGTGATATTTTTGATCATCTACGCACTTCCGCCACTGCTTGTTGCATTATTTGTGTCAGAGGCTGCGGATAATTTGAATAAACAGTATGACTGGATCGGTGTCGAAAGAACATTCCAGAACATTTTCCAGAAGCTGAAGCAGAAGGTGGATACACAATTCCGTGAAAAGAAACAATACTTTATCAAGTCATCTGTGTTTAAGATCCTTATTAATGTTTTGTGTGTAGCAATTGTGTGTATATTAGTGAAAGTAGTTCCAATGGGATTTAAAGCCTTCAGTGAGAAAACAGGGTATTTTCAGAAAACAGAACCTGTGGTACAGGAAGAACAGAGTGATTATCTGATGGAAGAGGATACGACAGCTGCGGAAGCTGACAAAGTACTGGTAGTTACTGTGAGCTCTGCGAATATCCGTTCCGGTCCCGGAACCGATTATGGAGTCGTCACAACCGGAGTAGAGGGACAGGAATACATAGCTACCGGTAATCAGGAAGAAAAAAGCAGTGGAAGAATCTGGTATGAAATTTACTTGGATGATGCGCGGGAACAGACCGGTTGGGCCAGCAGCAAGGTGATCTCGGAAAAAGAATAATCGCAAATTGAAAAAGAAAAGAGGACAATGAGATGGGATTTTTTTCAAAAAAAACTGTGGTCTGTGAAAGATGTGGTAAGGAGTATGAAGTAAGAATTTCTCTTGGAGCAAATATCTGTCCGGAGTGTCAGGCAAAGCAGAGAAAGGCAGAAATGGCTGTTCAGGGATATGTTGATTATGCCCGTAAGATGAATCTGCCTGACTACACGACAGAACAATTGGAACAGATCGTGGTTCACAGACAGCAGATCATGGAAAAGTACAGAATGACTCAGGGCATTTCCAAAGCTGAATTAATGTCTGCATCGGACAATTATAAAAAATTGAGTGATGAGCAGGCGTTCGATGTATTGATACGTATGTCAAGATCTACCATCAACACTACTATCGGTGCAGCTTATAGCGGACAGTTTTACTGCCTGAGCGGTTTTGATCAGGTGGTCGTGGATGCCCAGGATGTATTCGCCGTAGGATTTAAAACCACTTATGGCGTACAGTGTGAGGGAGAAGCCATTCTGTGTGTTGTCTTTACCAATGATCCGTATGTGCCGGTATTCCCGGTAATATATACAGGAAAACTGGACTTTTTTGAAATTTGGAAGAGTAAAAAAGGAAGAGAAGGCGTTGCTCAATTGTTTTATGACACATGCCCGAACCTTACTTATCAGGTTCAGGATCTGAAACAGCTGAAAAAGCAGATGAAAGAAGGCGGACCGATAAAAGGAAATATTGACCAGAAAAAAGTAATGGAGTTCATCTCTTCCGCAATGTCCGATTCCGGTATTTTTAATGCGAAAAATTTAAGCACTTATATGACGTTTGAGTCAGAGAAGCTGTTGAACACGTATGGATATATTGAGGATACGGAGATCGATCGTATTTTAAAGATGGATAAAATGTTTAACAGGAACTACTGGAATAAACAGATTAAAAAATTATCCACTATAAGATAGCGAAAAGAAAATGACACTACTACAATTACCGGAAGAGATGGGTGTCGATATAGGGACCCTGCATCTTCCGGCTTATTTTATTATGTTAAGTCTTGGCGTGGTCTTTTGCAATTATAGGATTTTGTTTCAGACAGACCACACAACGGTGAAAATTCCTGATGTTATAACCATGGAAATCCTGGGAGGGTTGGCGGCCTTAATTGGTGCGAAATTATTGTATTTGGTGGAACATTCGGCAAAGCTGACCCAAATTGCAGAAGCGGGATATTCTTATTATGGCGGTCTGGCAGCTTTTTTGCTGACAGCAGCTGGATATTGCAAAGTTAAGAAAGTAGAAGGCCGGAAATATGCTGAGGAGTGCCTTTATCTCATACCTTTGTTGCAAGTATTTTGGAAGATAGGATGTTTTATGGGTGGCTGTTGCTTTGGTATTCCTTATCAGGGGCCTCTTGCCATTATTTATCCACAAAATAAAAATATAGTATCAGGAATTCCTGTATTTCCGGTACAACTGTTGGAAGCGTTAGTAGCTTTGATAATAGCGTTGATTCTATATGCGGGAGGAAAAAGGAAAAAAATCGAGAGTTATTCCGGCGTTTTCCTATTGCTATATGGGAGTGCACGTTTTTTTACAGAGTATTTTAGATATCAGGAAAAAGAAGGTGTTTTGACTCAAGGACAGATTTGTTCCATTATTAGTGTACTGATTGGAATTGCATTGATTTATAGAAGACATAAAGCGGAGAGGGAAGAAAGATGAGTGAGCGAGGCCGAAAAATATTTACAACAGTCGTTTGGATTGTAATTTTCGTAGGTGTGATAGGTTATCTGACCAGAGAAATCTGGCATAAGGAGAGCATACCTGGTTCCGACAACGCAAAATTGACCAGACAGGAATGGGCAGAGATTTTGGCAGAGGATTACGGAGATGAAAGCCTGAAAGAAAATGTTACAGACGGTGATATGGAGGCCACAGGAGAATATGTGGTATTGGCAGCTTTTACAGCAGTTGGCGAAGACCGTATAACCCAGATTCTGCAACAGGACGGAATGGAAGGAGATTCCCTTGGCTTTGCATTGAGCAAGGGAATTGTTTCGGAAGACCAGTTGGATCGGGAAGTTACGGAAGAAGAAGCTAGAAATATTCTGGCGGATGTTATTGCAATAGATTATAGTCCGGAATATTGCCCTGATTATATAGATATGGAAACAAAAACAACAATTTTGGATGCTAATGGATGGGATATAAGAGATATCGATGAAGAGAATGGTACATTAGTTGCCACACTTCCAGCAGTTCCGGAAGAAGGGATGGTATTTGCTTATACGGATAAATTTGGTATTGCCAATTTTAAGGTAGCTAAATCCATAGAGCCAATTGCCGGCGGAGAGTACAAAATCTATACGGAGGATGTTCAGGACATGTCGGAGATAGTTGACTCGGTGTCTTTTTCGGGAAGTGGAAAATTCGGCTATTTGACAGGGGAAAAAGATAGTGTTGTACAATCTGAAAAACAGTTATCATCAACGAATCCCTTTGTGTTGACAGCACATGCAGAGGAGGCAAAGAAATCAGGTTTTGTTGAATGGCTGCATGAAATGAAAGAGTCAGTGGATGAAAAAACAACATGGGAAAAGGAAGAAGAAAAGAATCCTACAAGATGTAATATTGAAATTGGAACATCTATAGGAAGCAATGAGACAAAAACATATCTTAAAATAACATCACAAGGAGCGTCTTCTACATATACATATGATCCAGACTACAGTAAGATAAATGCCTTAAAAGAGTGCCTGGAAATAGATTATAATAACTTTGAAAAATCGATAGAGGAAAAATTGTTGGAGGGTGCAAAAGAGTCCAGCGCAGAAACACAGATTGATGCTAAGATTGAAATTACGGGACTTTCGGTCTGCAGTAGTGGATATTTTGAACTATCAGATCCACTAGATGAAAAAAATAAATTAGATATAAAAGTAAGAGCATTTAATACTAAGGTAAGTGCTTCGGCCAGTATAAAGAGCGAATTTCGGGCTAAGATTATTTCTTTTGTGCTTCCACTAGAAGAGACGGGAACAGTTAGCGTAGAACTGGAAATATTTCTTGTCATGGACATGGAGGGTAATGCTACGTTAGAGTATGGAATTGCAGTACCTTCCGTAGAGATGAGTGCCACGGTAGCGGATGGATTTCATGTGGATAAGTATGGTGACCATAATTATACAAATGTTACAGCACAGGTAGAAATCGGTGCTGGAATCATGGCAGCAATTGCACTAAAGGTAGGACCGCTATATTTGTTTGATCCCGGTATTGACATCAGAGTGTGCACAGCGATATCCACGGTAGACATACCGGATGGGTATGAACCTAAAATAAAATATAGAAATAGTCAATGCTATGACTTTAATATTAAATTTCCACAGGTGAACGCTTATGCGGCGATAGGAGGTGACGATGAATCGGTAATGTATAAGTTCTTGGATTATATAGGGGCAGATACATCCCAACAGGTATGTCCGGAAGAGAAGGATGATGGAACAGAACATTGGCTGATTGATGAGTTATATCATGTGGAATGGGATAATGGCTTGAATATGATTCAAGTAGGTGAAGGATATAAAGTACAGGATGTCTGCACCCATATTCGCCCGAAACCCACTCCGACTCCAAAACCTACCCCCACTCCGACCCCTAAGCCGACGAAAACCCCAAAACCAAGTTTAGAGGATCGTGTGAATGACAAGATTGATGAGAAGAAGAAAGAAACACAAATTAAAGTAGAGCAGACGATAAATGATGCAATCTACAATTTCTTGATGGAGAATTGTAACGGCTGCTATTAATAACAAAGCCTCTATGCTTTGCATTTTGCAAGGCATAGAGGCTTTTTGTAAAGTTTGCCTGAAAATAATTTCTCGTACCTGTTGTATGATTTTAGTATCGACAACGACGAACAGGTGGTTAGAATATTGGAATCGATGTACATAAGAGATGAGATATCCAGATGCGAGGATATTGATGAGCTGAAGGATAAGATATTTCCGATGATCCGTTCCCAACAGGAACAATGGATGCGCAAGATCAGTGAGATCATCCGGGAAAGCGGTTATACGAAGTCGAAGTTCGCAGATAAATGCGGTGTCAGCAGAGTGACTGTGGACAAGTGGTGTAAGGGGTCTATTCCGAAGAACCGGGAAATGTTTCTGCAGATCGGTATGGTGGCAGGTTATAACATTGAGAAGATGAATCAGCTGCTGCAGCGGTATGGTCAGTATCCGTCCCTCTATTCTAAAAGTTTAGAGGATTGTGTCTGTATGTTTGCGTTGGATCACTATTTTGAGGAGGAGAAGATCGATAATTATAAATATATCCTTGGAAGAATAAAGGAGACCATTGTGCGGGAAAATGTGACGGGGGCAGAGAATATCAGTACTGAGAAGTTTGATGCCAAATTGGCAAATGTACAGAATGAAGATGAACTGGAAGTCTTTATCACGGAAAATATCGCCATGTTTTCCTATGCTTACCATAAGTTTTATGCATATGTAAAGACTTGTATCAATGCAAATTATCAGATGTATTCTTCCAGTGTCTATGATATGGCAGAGGGGCAGGGCTGGTCCTCTTCCCTGCGGCAATGTGTATCGGCGATCCGCCAGAATAAATGGTATCCCACCCGCAACAAGATTATTTCGCTGGGACTGCATTTAAGCATGGATCATGATCAGATCGATCAGATGCTGACACTGGCACACATGGAACCGTTGTGTGGCAGAAATGTGTTTGAGAGCGTGGTCATGTTTATTCTGGATGATGCCAGCCTGAACAATATGCTGGATTCGGATGCGGTGAATTATGACCCGGATGCCTTGTGCAGATATGCAAGAAAGGTTATGGAAGAACTGGATATTCCGGAGCTGGCTTCCTTTATTTCCGAGCTTTCAGATATCGAGGTGATGGAATGACGAACAGACTTATCGTAATAGAAAATGGAAAATTAAGTATCTATACGCTGGATGACCGATCATCCTGGGAACTGGGACGTCCGACGGGCAGCAATCATCCGGATATTGAACTACTGTCATCCACGGTAAGCCGCAGACATGGCAAATTTCAGAATACGGATGGCTATTGGTTTTATGTAGATTATAATGGGAAAAACGGTACACTTTATAACGGTAAGCAGATCACTACTGGCAGGAGCAGGCAATTAAAGCCGGTCATGCTGTCAGATGGAGATGTGTTTTTATTTGGTGGAGCAGAGGGGGCTGCCATGAACTGCAAGACTATCTGGGCCATGTTTACCAACAGATCTTACGAAGAAGAATGGAAGGTAGTGGATACGCAGGGGTGTGAGAGTATTACCTTGACGGATGGAACAGACCGGATCTGTGTTGATCATCTTTACAAAGGCATGGTGATCGAGGAAAAAGACGGCTTTGGGATCTACATGGGTGATCTGACATATCTGATCGGTGATATCCGGATCGTGGAAGGAAAAAAACTGGAATGAATATCAATCATGCGGCATTAGAGGTTCTGTTGCAAAAAGGCAATATCACAGGCTACTTATTCCCGCAATATCGATTTGTGCGAGAAGAGGATGGTCTGCATCAGCTGGGCAGCGGAGGATTTGCTATTGTATATGAGATGATGGACCCGCTGGATCGAACCAGACGCTTGGCAATGAAAGTGGAAAAAGCGGCCGGTGGAATGCATACTTCCTTCATGGAGGCGGTGTGTGGATGGCAGCAGCTGAGCAGACAAAGTCCGTATGTGATGCCCATTGTGGATGCAGCAGAATGGGAAGGTATGTGGTGCATTCTCATGGAACGAGGGGAAGGGATTCTTGGCAGGAACGACGCGGGAGATATGTGTGTCAGCCGGGAAGAACTGCTGCACCGGACAGGAATCCTGCAATTCGCCGTGCAGGTCGGACAGGCACTAAGAGTATCACATGAGAATGGAATCCTGCACGGAGATATTAAGCCGGAAAACATTTACTGGAATGTAGAGAGGAATTGTTATCAATTATCGGATTTCGTAAGTTGGGAAAGCCGGGGATTTACCAGAGGTTATGCAGCTCCGGAGATCATTGCACAGGGAAGATGCGAGGACGCAGCCTCAAAAGAGCCGGGATATACCGTGACATCGGATATCTATTCCTATGGCATGTTACTGTATGTCTTATTGAACCGACTGCGTTTTCCGGGAACAGAAGGGTATTACAGCAGCACGCGGCAGTATGATCCGGAGTATGTATTTCCCGCTCCGCTGAACAGCACAGAAATGCTGACCCGAAGCATCCGGAAAATGTGTGAATGGAATCCGGAGAAACGGTATCAGACAATGGAAGAGATACTGGCGGATCTGGACAGGATTATGCGGGAAGATTGCCTGTAAATATAATTGCAATCAAAGAACTTCTATGCTATCGTAGATATAATGCATAGAAGTTTTTTGTATATCTAATGAATTCGTATATATTTATGATATTGGATGGAAGGGGTAAAGGTAGAATGAAACCAAGATCTCCCCAAAGTATGCAATTATATAAAATGCTCCTATCCCGCGGTTATCCGGAATCGTTCTGTGATCTGGTGACGAAGAATCTGAATACGGATTTTACGGCGAGCCGTATGATCGGTTATCTGTGCCATTATTCTGATCTGCCGCCGGAGGAGATTGCGGACGAAATGCTGGCGATCTTAAGTGACCGCAACCGCATTATGCAGAAGAAAGAACTGGAAAGCAATAATGCAGAGTGGAATCGTATTCTGATGCAGGGACTGGGGATTGATACAGAAGAGGATGATGGCGACATGGAAGATCCGACAGATTTTTGACGGTGATTACGGCTGCGAGGAACGCTTGCCCGGACAGGGAGGTAATAACATGGAACACATTACAAGAGACGAAGCATGCCTCACTGCTTCCGGAAATCCCTCGGAGCACAGCCGTATACCTGCTTAAAGGTGCGCAGGAATAATTTATAGTTCGTGACTCCGTGCCGATCCAGTATTTCGCTGATGTTCAGATCGGTGTCTTTTAAATCCTTGCAGACATGCGTCAGACGCACGCTATTGATATAGGAAGTGAGGGTGGTCCCCATGTTTCGCCGGAAAAAACGGCAGAAATATTCTGGGTTCAGATGAGCCAGGGAGGCTGCATTTTCCAGAGAAATGGCTTCGGTGTAATGGGATTGGATGTACTGAATCACCGGTTCGAGGCGATGCAGATTTTTCTGACTCTGAATTCGGGAAGTATTGTCGACGGTGACCTTATAGTGGGTCATAAGGATGTATAAAAAATCATAAAGCAGACCGGAAAACCGCAGAGTATAGTTTTGCGGTTTTTTTGTATAGAGATCGCCCATGGAAGTCAGAATCTCCTGAATCTGCGCATCGGCAGAAGAATCCCTGTGGGAGAACAGAAAACGGATGCTTTCATATTCTGGGATGGCACCTATGAGAAACGCATAAGGAATCTGTAATAACAGAACCCGGGACGGTGTCGTGGTCCGGGTAGCATGGACGGCGGCGGAATTTACCACATGATAATCTCCGGCATGCAGCAACAGAACCCGCTGCCCCTCAATGAGTTCCATGGAACCCTCATAGATATAGATAACTTCCATGCTTCGATGCCAGTGTTCCGGTATGTAATCGTTATTGCTGTTATAGATTGTAAAACGGACGTTGATTCCGCTTTCAAAAGCAACCTCTTCGTGTGGAAATTGCGGCATCGCAAAGCCTCCTTCTGAAATTATATTATTTCCCGCGATATATTTATATCATAGAATAAAAAGAAGGAAAAAGTCAATATTGACCTAAAAAGAAGTCATAATCAGATATAGGAATCAATGTGGAAAATTGCTAAACTGGTAAACAGAAAGAGCAAGCGGACAAGCTTGAATGACAGGAGGTTATAGCAACATGACAAAGGAAAAAATCAAAGATCTGATAGCAAAAATGACATTGGAGGAAAAGGCGGCAATGTGTTCCGGCGCGGATTTCTGGCATACTGAAAGCTGCGAGCGACTGGGGATTCCCGCAAGTATGGTATCCGACGGCCCTCACGGTCTGCGCAAGCAGGATGACAAGGCGGATCATCTGGGAGTAAATGAGAGTATTAAAGCAGTATGTTTCCCGGCAGGATGCGGAACCGCTGCATCCTTTAACAGAGATCTGTTGTATCATATGGGCGAAACACTGGGCAATGAGTGTCAGGCAGAAGGCGTCAGTGTCATTCTGGGGCCGGCTGTGAATATCAAACGATCACCCCTGTGCGGTCGTAATTTTGAATACTATTCAGAGGATCCCCTGGTGGCAAGTGAGATTGCAGGCTCTCTGATCCGCGGTGTGCAGAGCAAGCATGTGGGAACCAGTTTAAAGCATTTTCTGGCGAATAATCAGGAGACCCGTAGAATGTCCGTGAATGAGATCATTGACGAGAGAACACTGAACGAGATCTATCTGGCGGCATTTGAGGGAGCGGTGAAGAAGGCAAAACCCTGGACAGTTATGTGCTCTTATAACAGGATCAACGGTACTTATGCCGCGGCTCATCACAAATATCTCACAGAGACCCTGAGAGATAAGTGGGGATTTGACGGTTATGTCATGAGTGACTGGGGAGCAGTCAATGACCGTGTGGAAGACTTAAAAGCAGGTCTCGATCTGGAGATGCCTTCCTCTATGGGAGTCAATGATCAACTGATCGTAGAAGCGGTACAGAACGGAACATTGGAGGAAAAGGTACTGGATACCGCGGTGGAGCGTATTCTGAATATCGTATATCGCTATGCCGAGAACCGAGATACCGAGGCGGTGTTTAATCTGGATCACGACCATGAGGTTGCGAAGAAAGTGGCGGAAGAGACCATTGTATTGTTGAAGAATGAGAATGTGCTGCCGCTGACAGAGGGCGAAGAGATCGCCTTTATCGGAAAATATGCGAAAAAGCCCAGATATCAGGGCGGCGGCAGTTCCCATATCAACAGTCATAAGATCACAGGAGCCCTGGATGCGGCAGAGGCAGCAGGCAATACACATATTGTGTATGCCCAGGGATTTGATGACAAAGAAGATAAGACGGATGAGGTACTACTGGCAGAAGCCGTAGAGACAGCTAAAAAGGCAAAGGCAGCCGTGATTTTCGCAGGACTGCCGGATGCATTTGAATCCGAAGGTTTTGATCGTAAACATATGCGGATGCCGGATTGCCAGAACGAATTGATCGAAAGAGTGGCAGCGGTACAGCCTAACACCATAGTCGTATTGCACAACGGTGCACCGGTAGAGATGCCCTGGGCAGATCGTGTGAAAGGTATTCTGGAAGCCTATCTTGGAGGACAGGCTGTGGGAGGTGCCGAGTATGACATCCTCTTCGGCAAGGTGAATCCCAGTGCGAAGCTTCAGGAGACATTCCCGAAGCAGTTGGAAGATAATCCTTCTTATCTTGCCGGCTTCGGTGAGGGCGACCACGTGGAATACCGGGAAGGCATTTTCGTGGGATACCGCTATTATGATAAGAAGAAAATGGATGTATTGTTCCCCTTCGGCTACGGATTGTCCTATACCACATTTGCCTACAGCAATCTGCGTTTGGACAAAAAGACAATGAAAGACACAGAAGAACTGACGGTGTCTGTGGATGTGACCAATACCGGAGACAGAACGGGTAAGGAAGTTGTACAGCTCTATGTGGCAGATAAAGAAAGCACAGTGATAAGGCCGGTGAAGGAGCTGCGGGATTTTGTCAAGATCGAACTGGCACCCGGAGAGACGAAGACAGTAACTTTTACGCTTGGAAAGCGAGCCTTTGCTTACTATGATGTGCAGATCCATGACTGGCAGGTGGAGACAGGAGAGTTCGAGATCCTTATCGGAGCATCTTCCAGAGACATTGCTCTCAGAGATACCGTGACTGTGGAATCTACTGTGAAGATTCCTTTCCACTATACCACAGATACGATAATGGGCGACATCATGAGCCGTCCGGAGGCCTGGAAACTGGTACAGAGTGTTCTGAGCAAAGGAATGTTCGGTCAGAACAGCGAGGTCAGCGAAGGCGGCGATGCCGCGAAGGAAGCCATCAGCGATGAGATGAATGCAGCTATGCTTCAGTATATGCCTCTGCGCGGACCGGTCAGTTTCGGCGGCGGAGTCAGCATGGCAGATGTACAGAAGTTGGTGGACCGCCTGAATGCCATGGAGAAATAATTAACTGTTTATTTATAGCAATCCCTAAAAGTTAGGCAAAAACTAACTTTTAGGGATTTTTATATATACCGCTGAGTGACATTTTTAAGTCGGATGAATGCAAGAAAGAATGTGGAGAATTGTTATAATTAGAATATGAAAAATAAACAGGCATAGAAAGCCGCATTACCAAGGCACGTTAAGGAGGAAACGGATGAAAAAAATAGCAATTGGCGGAGGACAGGGATTTTGGGGAGATTCTCCAGATGCTGCTATCCATATGATTCACAATGCAGATATTCAATATCTTGCATGTGACTATCTGGCAGAACTGACGCTGTCCATTATGGCAAAGCAACAACTAAAAGATCCATCAAAAGGTTATGCTCCTGATTTTGTGACAAGATTGTTGAAACCAGCAGGAAAAACTGCTTGGGAAAGAAATATTAAAATTTTGACAAATGCAGGTGGCATGAATATTTCAGGATGTGTAGATGCTATTCGACAGTATGCAACTGAAGAAAATATGAAAGGGTATAAAATCGGTTATGTAACAGGGGACGACATTAAATCAAAAATCCCGCAGCTGTTAAAGGATGGATGGACATTTCCGAATTTTGACTACGAAGGCGATTTCACGGATATCGTTGATAAAATATATAATTGCAATGCCTACATTGGTCATGAAGGCATTCAAAGTGCAATTGAAGACGGAGCAGATGTTGTAGTCACCGGAAGAGCAGCTGATAGCGCACTTTTCCTGGCTCCGTTGGCTTATGAATTTGGTTGGAAAGACAATGACTGGGATAACCTTGCAAGAGGAATTATGGCAGGACACTTACTGGAATGTGGTGGACAGGGAGCAGGCGGCAATTATATGTATGATTGGCGTAGCGTACCTCAGATGGAAAATCTCGGATTTCCTATTGCAGAGTTGACAGATAAAACATTTGAAATTACTAAGGCACCTGATTGTGGAGGAGTTATTTGCGAGCAAAGTTGTAAGGAACAATTTTTATATGAAGTGCTAGATCCGGCAAATTATCTGACTCCTGATGTAAATGTGGATATTAGTAATGCTACTATTACACAGGTTGGTGATAATCGCGTCAGAATTGATCATATTCATGGTAAAGAGAAACCGGATACTTTGAAATTGTGTGTTGGGTATCATAAAGGGTGGAAGACGGTTTCAATGTTGAGCTTTGCATGGCCTGATGCTTATGAAAAAGCCCGATATTGTGCAGACATTATCATGAAGAAAATGAAGCAAAAGGGAATGAAAGCGGATGATGTTCATATCAGTTTTATTGGTCTGAACAGCCTTCATCTTAATGTGGCTGACATGAGTGAAGAAGCATTGAAAAATCTGAACGAGTGTGTAATGCGCATTGCTGTATTTTCAGAGGATAAGAATGAATGTGCGAAGATCATCCCGGAAATCAGCCCTATGCAGTTAAACGGACCTCCCGGAGCATCTTTCTTCGGAGGAAGGGCTCATGTGCAGGAAGTTATGGCACTGTGGCCGACATCTGTTCCACGAGAGGCAGTAGAGATCAAGAGCCATATTATTACAATATAGTTTTGCATAGAGAGGACAAGATTATGAGAGAAATATTATTGAATGATATCGCTCATGGAAGAAGCGGTGACAAGGGAGATACCAGCAATATCTGTGTATTTGCCAGAAAACCTGAATATTATGAAATTATTAAAAGAGAAGTAACGCCCGAAAGACTACATGAATTTTTCGGCGACATGGTAAAGGGCGAAATTATAAGATATGAAGTTCCCAGCCTTGGAGGATTTAATTTTGTACTCAAACATGCACTTGGAGGTGGCGCAACCATGAGCTTGCGGTTGGACAGCCTTGGAAAATCTATGGGGAGTGCCATTATGAGATTAAAGATTCACGTAAAAGATGAGGAATTATAAGGGGATCGGAGGTGAGACCTTATGGGATTAGAAAAAGTGGAAGCACTACAGAATTTGGTAGTTCTTGACTTGACCCGGGTAGTAGCAGGACCCTATGCAGGCTCTATATTGGGAGACTTCGGTGCTGAAGTAATAAAAATCGAAGTGCCGGGAAAAGGTGATGATGCCAGAAGCTATGGTCCTTACAGAAATGGAGAAAGTGTTTACTATGCGAACCTGAATCGCAATAAAAAAGGAATTACATTGAATTTGAAGACGGAAGAAGGGAAAAAAATCTTCCTGGAACTGGTGAATAAGGCAGATATTCTCTTGGAAAATTATCGACCTGGGGTTATGGAACGATTGGGATTGGGATATGAAGTTTTGAGAGAAAAAAACCCACGCCTTATTTACGGAGCAGTGTCAGGCTTTGGCTGCTATGGATCGTACTCTGACAGACCGGGTTATGATATTATTTCACAGGCAATGGGAGGTCTTATGAGCGTTACCGGTGCAAAAAACGGAGATCCTACGCGTTCCGGAAATGCCATGGGTGATATACTGGGTGGCATGAATCTTGTGATTGGTGTTTTAATGGCTTTGAACGTAAGAACACTCACCGGAAAAGGACAAAAGGTAGATGTATCACTGGTAGATTCTGTAGTGGCCAGCCTGGAGAATGCATATACAAGATATTTTGAGTCGGGGCAACTTCCTGTAAGAAATGGAAATGCGTATGCATCTATTGCACCCTATGATAGTTATCAGGCGAAGGATGGTCAGGTTATTATAGCATGTGGAAATCAAAAGCTATATGAGAAGCTTTGCAACGAAGTTCTTCATATGCCATGGATGATAACGGATGAACGTTTTCTTACGGTTTCTTTGAGAGTACAGAATAACGAAATACAAAAGAAATATATTGAAGAGTGGACAACGCAATATACTGTGAATGAAATTGTAGAAAATGTATTGGCAAAAGGAATTCCGGCAGGCCCCATCTATAATGTAAGGCAGATCACAGAAGATAAACATATCGCCATAGAACGTGAAATGTTTGTGGAGATAGAACACCCTGTGATTGGAAAAATGAAAGTAAATGGCAATCCTATTAAGTTGATGGATAATATGCCTGAGATCAGTAAACCGGCACCAACACTCGGACAACATAATGAGGAAATATTCTGTGGTTTACTGAAACATTCCGAGGAACAGATTAAGGAATGGAGGAAACATAACATTATATGATGAAAGATATACCATTCAGTGCCATTATGAAGTCGCCTGAATGCAAGAAAGAATCTTGAAAACTGATATAATGGAAATACATAGAAAAGGTGGTGGAGAGATGAAAACAAAAAAACACAATTGGAAAAGATGGCTACCGCTCTACTTGATGATGGCACCTGGATTAATCTATATTTTTATCAATAATTATATTCCTATGTTTGGTACAATTATTGCCTTTAAACATATCAATTACCAGAAAGGCATTTTGGGGAGTGACTGGGTAGGACTGAAAAATTTCAAATTTTTGTTTGCCACAAACGATGCCTGGGTAATTACAAGGAATACGTTATTGTATAATCTTGCTTTTATAGTGATTAATACAGTGGTTGGAATTATTCTTGCAATTTTTATATGCGACGTTGTGAGTAAAAAATTAAAAAAACTTTATCAAAGTGCGGTATTGCTCCCCTATCTGATGTCAATTGTAATTATTAGCTATATTGTTTTCGCATTTCTTTCAACAGAAAACGGAATGGTGAATAATTCACTGTTGATTCCATTCGGGAAAAATCCGATTTCGTGGTATGCGGAACCAAAATACTGGCCGTTTATTTTGACACTTGTGAATGTATGGAAGGGAGTCGGATATGGTTGCTTGATTTATATTTCGGCGATCAATGGTATTCCCAAAGATTACTATGAAGCTGCAAATTTAGATGGAGCAGGTAAGTGGAAACAGATTCAATGTATTACGCTTCCATCCTTAGTCCCTTCGGTGATTACACTTACTTTGTTATCGATTGGAAGAATTTTCTATTCTGATTTCGGATTGTTTTATCAGGTACCGTTGGACTCCGGAACATTGTATTCTGCGACAAATGTAATTGATACTTATGTATATAGAGCACTGATTAAACTGGGAAATGTTGGAATGTCTTCTGCTGCTTGCCTATATCAGTCGGTTGTAGGATTTGTTTTAGTTCTCACCGCTAATTTGATCGTTAGGAAAGTAAGTAAGGAAAACGCACTGTTTTAGGAGGAGAAAAATGATCCGTTCAAAATCGAATATGCGGTTTCAGATTTTAGCGAATTTTATACTGATTCTGTTTACCATATTTGTAATTACCCCTTTTATTCTTTTAATTATGTCTTCCTTTACGGAGGAAAGTACACTGATAAGAAACGGATATTCATTTTTCCCGGAAAAATTCAGCTTGGAAGCCTATGCTTACATTTGGAAAAATGCGTCTAAGATAATGAGGGCCTATGGAATTACAATTTTGGTCACAGTAGTTGGAACAGCTGTCAATGTTATACTGTCAACTATGATTGCCTATCCGCTATCTCTTGAACAATTGCCTGGAAGAAGAGCAATAACTTTTTACCTTTTCTTTACGATGCTTTTTAGCGGTGGATTGGTACCATCCTATTTGTTGTACAGTAATTATTTTCATATAAAAAATACAATTTGGGCTTTAATTGTTCCTAACCTGTTGCTGTCGGCAATGAATGTGCTATTGATACGTACATATATATCAACAAGTATACCATCAGCATTGTTTGAGGCTGCAAAGGTAGATGGGGCAGGAGAATTTACAGTATTTTTTAAACTGGTGATTCCTTTGTCTAAACCCATTATTGTAACGATGGGAACTTTTGCCGGCCTGGGTTACTGGAATGACTGGACAAATGGTTTATATTACCTTACGGATACTAAATATTATAGTATCCAGAATCTGTTGAATAAAATGATTACAGATATACAGGTATTGTCTTCTAATTCGTCCATGGCTTCACAAGCCTCTTCGGAAATGGCAAAATTACCTACAGTAGGTGTACGTATGGCGATTGCGGTTGTAGCAATGCTGCCGATATTTGTAGTATTTCCGTTTTTACAGAAATATTTCCAAAAAGGAATTGCATTAGGAGCAGTAAAGGGTTAATACATTGCCCTTACAAGATAAAATAAATATATGGGAGGATAACAAATGAAGAAAAAAATTTTATCAATGTTACTCAGTATGGTGTTGACGGTAGCTTGCTTTACGGGATGCGGGAGTAACCCAAGTAGTGGTGGAGAAATCGGTGGAGCAGCTTCTACAGAAATACCTAAAAATCCGGAAGATATGTATACGGTCACAATGGCTGTGATCGGAAATGATCAGGAGGACATGGATCTTGTAGAAGCAGAAATGAATAAAATCCTGGCGGAAAAGGTTGGTGCACAAATTGATGTAATCACATTGGGATGGGGAGTATATCAGCAGCAGTTACAACTTATGTTATCCGGTGCGGAAAAACTGGATTTGGTCCCTATAATGTATAATAACGTGAGTACCTATGTAAACAGCGGTCAGGTATTGGATATGTCTGATTTGATTGACCAGTATGGCGTTAATATGAAAGCAGCTTTGGGTGAAGAAATTCTCAAAATTGCTAATATGAATGGCTATGTGTATGGTGTGCCGGTGGAAAAAGAATGGTATGCAGACAGCTGTCTGGTAATGAGAAAAGACATTTTGGACAAATATAATTTGGATGTGTCTAATGTGAAATCTTTGGCTGATTGTGCACCTATTTTCGAAACGATTCATGAAAATGAACCTGATATGAAAATTATTGTAGGCGCTAAAGATAGTTTGATCGGTAACGTATATTTTGCCGATGTACTTTCCGATCGTTTTGGAGTATTGGATAATGGCGGTGCTGATACTACAATTGTGAATTACTATGAGACGGATAACTACAAGAATCTGGCTGCTACGGTTCATGATTATTATGAAAAAGGTTATATCGACAAGGATATGGCAACATCTACAGATGCCGGAACCACAACCCTGAAGGCTGGAAATGCATTCTGCTTTGCCACTCCTTATAAACCGGGCGTTGCAGAACAGGAAAGTCTGAATACCGGTTATGAACTGGTGGCTGTAAGAATCAACCCTACTCCTGCGTTTTGCTATACCAATGCTGTTGCCGCAATTACATGGGGAATTGGTCAGAATTGTGAAAATCCGGAGATGACAATGAAAGTGCTGGACTACATGTACGGTGATCCAGAATTAATGAATCTGTTTAACTGGGGTATTGAAGGTGTTCATTATGTCGTAAAAGATGCTGAAAATGATGTGATTGGATTCCCGGATGGGGTAGATGCTTCTAATGCAAAATACAATCTGAATATGGGATGGGAACTTCCGAACCAGTACAAGATTCATGTATGGGAGGGAAGCTCCAGAAAGATTATGGATGCGCAGAAAGAGATGAATGCCACTGCAAATAAGTCAAAAGCATTAGGTTTCATGTTTGATAGTACATCTGTCAGCAATGAGATTGCAGCACTAAACAATGTGGTTAGTGAGTATTCGTCTTCTATCGATTGTGGCGCAGCTGATCCTGCCACGGCCATTCCGGAGTTTAATGAGAAGTTATACGCAGCCGGTCTTCAGACTGTAATGGACGAGAAGCAGAAACAATTGAACGAGTGGCTGGAAAATCAAAAGTAATGTGTTATAATGTGGCTGTGAATAACAGGAATAAATAAATATAGGAGGTCCCGATTAATGTCGAGAAAACATAAGAAGGTCTTGAGAAAAAATATTACTCTGATCATGTGCGCATTAATCGGGACAATTGTTGTTGTATACGGTGTTGGTATGATATTATTCCGTGGATATGTCAAAGAGATAGCAAATATAGCCAGCCGGACATTTGATTTCTACGGGAATGAATTGGATCAAAAAATGAATGGCATTAATACGCAGCTTGTAAACACGTTGTTGAATAATAAATCTATCAGAGAAATAGAAGAGATGGATTTAACCACAGAGGATAACTCTGTGGTTTACAGCATTGCGGAGCAAAATGAATTGAAACAATATTTTCAGGCAATGGCAATTAATTATGGGGACGAATACCATTTTTGGTTTTATAACAAAGACAAAGATATTTTTCTGATTACGGGAGACGATGAATACCTTCAAAAGGAACTTTTTAAAGGATATATCAGGACAGTGGCTTCCGAAGAACAGATTCCTATAACAGAAAAGAGAAAATGGTTTGTGCAGGATGTTCAAGGAACGTTGTTTCTTACAACTACCTTTTGCTTGAAAAATAATTATGTGGGTTGTTGGATACGGCCTGAGAAAATATGCGCTTCTTTTCGAGAAACAGAGGAAGATACACTTTCCTTTTTTATTCGAGATTTGAGCACCGGAGTACATTATTTGGAGAATAGCAGTGCATCCGGAAGTATGTTTCAGAAAAATGAAAATATTCAGGAAAACAGTAGCTCGCATTATTGGGAATACGAATTTGAAAATGCAAATGTATCTATAGGAGTAGATGTCAGCGACAAAATAAAGAAAAGTGCTGGAACCTATGAAATACTGATGGGAATTACCACAGTATTGATTTGCTTTATGTGTATTGGAGCTTTTTATTATTTCAGGCACTATGTACAAAAACCGTTATACATTTTTGAAGAGAATCTACGAAAATTTCAGGAAACTGGAGAATTAGAGCAAAATAATTATTATGAAGAATTCGAAAATGTAGGTGAAATCTGGAGAAATCTGGAAAAAGAAATTCAGGAATTAAAAGTTCAGGTATATGAAGAACAGCTGGAAAAACAGAAAACTAAAATAGATTATTTACAATTACAGATCAGGCCCCATTTTTATATTAACTGTCTTAATAGCATATACAGTATGGCGCAGTTGAAACATACAGAAGAAATCCAGCAACTGGCATTGTATGTATCCGGATATATGAGATCTATTTTCCGCAAAGGAACGAAGCCTATCTTAATGGATGAAGAATTACAGCAGATTGTAAATTATGTAAAAATCCATAATATTTTATACCGCTATGATTGCAAGTGTCATATCTGCGTAGATGAGCGTGTGAAACAGGCAATGATTCCACCGTTGATAATGATAGTCTTTGTGGAAAACTGCGTGAAGTACACGGTAGGAAGCAAAAGAAAGATAGAAATTAGCATCGAAGGAAGCTTTCTGGATGAGGAACAGAAAAAAATACAAATTCGGATAGCGGATAATGGTCCGGGTTTTCCTGAGAATGTGTTAGAAAAATTTCGAAAGAATGAATTTGGAGCAAATGATGACAGATTCCAAATTGGAATACGCAATACAAAAGATCGGCTTCAACTGCTCTATGGGGCGGAAGCAAGTCTCATGATAGGTAACGGTGAAAACCTGGGAACGGAAGTTATAATAATAATTCCGTATCAAAACGGAGATGAAAAGAGTGAATATTCTATTAGTAGATGATGATGTGAATGTGCTGGAAAGTCTGCAGTTTGGGGTTGCATATTCGTCACTGGGAATAGAAAAGATTTACGTTGCTGAAAATGCTGCGGATGCCAAAAAGATACTTAAGAATGTACCGATCCATATTATGGTAACAGATATAGAAATGCCAAACGAATCGGGAATTGAATTGTTAAAATGGACAAAAACACAGAATTTAGACGTGGTTACTATATTCTGCACGTGTTATGCAGATTTTAATTATGCCAAAAAGGCTGTGGAACTTCAATGTTTTGACTATTATCTGAAACCGATTTCTTTTGACGATTTTGAAAAAATAATATCTAGGGCTGTAGAAAAAGTCAGACAAGAGAGCAGGAAGAAAACATATTATCAGTATGGCGTGTATTGGTTGGATGATGTAAAAAACAGAAAAGCACATTTTTGGGAGCATATCATGTTTCCGCTGGCAATTCCGGATGAAGAACTTTTAAATGCATTGATTGAAGACAATCGTTTGGAATATGACACTGAGCAGTTGTTTGATGTTTTTTTGCTACATACATATGAAGAAGAGGAACGTTTTCAGAATCTGACTTCAACAATGAGCGAATTTATTATTAAAAATGTCGTTACAGAAATTTTTAGCGACATGTGCAATATGGAGACCATAGTGAAGTATGGAGAGGATACCTATGTGATTGTAACCCGTAATTTAAAAGAAAATGCGGAGATGGTACTGAAGAAATTGATTATGCAGTGTGATATCCATCTCAATTGTCGAATGCGTGTATTTTATGATCTTGAATGTCCTCTGCCCGCCGTAAAGGAATGTTTTGAAAGGTTGATTCATATTTGGAATGAAAATATCAGCAACGATGTACAGATATTCTGGGCGCGGACATACCAAAGGGAAGAAAATACATATTCATTCGGTGCTATTGGAGAATGGGAGATTTATCTGAACACAGGTGCGGTGAATAAGATTTTAGATGAAATCGATCACTATTTCTCAGAGAAAAAGAGACATCATGGGTTAACAGCGTATGAATTAAAAGCTATGCAGGTGAATCTGATTCAGATGGTGAATACTGTGTTGATGAAAAACAATATCGAAGCCCATGAGCTATTTGTAAATACGGAATATGAAACTTATCGGAAAATGTCATTGAAGAGTTATGATAACTATATGGAATTCTGTAAATATTTATTGCAAAAAGCATATAGCTATATTGACTACGTAAGAGAAAATACATCTATTGTAGAGGTAGTTAAAAAATATATTGAAGAACATTATAATGAGGAAATTTCCAGAAATGAGCTGGCAGGAATTGTATATTTAAATGCAGATTATCTGGCAAGACTTTTTAAAAAAGAAGAAGGAATCTCTATTACCGATTATGTTATTCGTATGAGGTTAAAGAAGGCGTCTGAACTGTTACAATACAGTGAAATCTCTATTAATGAAATTGCAATGAAAGTGGGATATGATAACTTTTCATATTTTTCCAGATTATGTAAAAAAATGTTGGGATGTAGTCCGAAAGATTATAGAAAAAAAGCAAAGGAGAAATTAAATGAGTAGTTATTTTGAATGTTCGGGAAATGGACCGATTGTGACAACAAAAGCAGGAAAAATAAGGGGATATTTGTGGAATACAACATATACATTTCAGGGGATTAAGTATGCAAATGCAAAAAGATTTCAGATGCCGGAGGAAATTCAGCCGTGGGATGGGATAAAAGATGCTACTTCTTATGGCTATGTATGTCCATTGTTAACCCAGGATGTTCCCAACGGTGAAATTATGGTTCCTCATAGATACTGGCCTATGGATGAACACTGTCAGTATTTGAACGTTTGGACGCAGACGTTGGATACTTTGGCAAAAAAACCGGTTATGGTATGGCTTCATGGAGGTGGATTCTACGCAGGATCTTCTATCGAACAGATAGCATATGATGGTACAAATTTAAGCCAATTTGGGGATGTGGTTGTAGTATCATTGAATCATAGATTAAATCTTTTGGGATATTTGAATTTGTCAGAATATGGAGAAAAATATTGGAACTCGGGAAATGTTGGAAATGCTGATATTGTAGCGGCATTGCGCTGGATTAGAGACAATATTGAAGCGTTTGGTGGGGATCCTCAAAATGTAACATTATTCGGGCAATCCGGAGGAGGCATGAAAATATGGACGCTGATGCAGACACCGGAGGCTGATGGCTTGTATCATAAAGCGATTATTCAGAGCGGCGTATTGGAAGATTTTATTGATGAAGAGAATACAGATGCCAAACCACTGATCCGGGCAATGCTACAGGAGCTTAATATGGAAGAATCGGATATTGAGAAATGGGAGGATATGCCTTACAGAGAGCTGGCAGATGCTTATAATAAAGTATCCGATAAAGTACTGGCTGAAGGTGGTTATATAGGAGGACATCCGATTCGGAACTCTTATTACATGGGGGATCCTTTAAAAATTGGATTTTCGGAATATGCCCAAAAGGTGCCGGTGTTAATAGGAAGTGTGTTCGGAGAGATGGGATTTGCACCCGGGCTGATCGGAAGGGATCAAATGACACAAGAGGAATTGATCAGGATTGTCGAAAAACGATTTGGTGAACATACTCAGTCTGTGATTCAGGCATACGCGCAGGCATACCCGGGAAGAAGCATTGCAGACTTAACTACATATGATATTTTTTTCAGAAAACCGGTAATTGATTTTGTGAAAAAGAGAAAGACATATAAACAATCTAATATATATGCATATGTCTTTGCGGTTGAATTTCCTCTGGATGATGGAAAGCCGGCCTGGCATTGTTCTGATCTGGCTTTTGTATTTCACAATACAGATAAGGTTCCCGTGGCTAATATGCCGGGAGTCACGGATAAACTAGAAGAAAAAATGTGCAAGGCATGGGTGAATTTTGCTAAAACAGGAATTCCATTCATTGATGAAACGATTGCTTGGCCGGCCTGTACAGAAGAAACAGAAAATTATATGGTTATCGACAATGATAAATGGCAGGTAAGAGAGAAGTTTGATTATGAATTAGTGAAACAGGTAGCGGACAGTGGCATGAAATCTCCATTTTCTATAAAAGAAAGGAGAAAAATGTTGCAGAAAACTCAAAAAGAAGCAGAAGAGAAAGGCGTATTTTTACATTGAAGACAGAAAAAATAATAACTGAATTATTGGAACAGATGACCTTGGATGAAAAGATCGGGATGGTTCATGGAAATGGATTGTTTCAGAATAAAGGGGTAGAAAGACTGGGAATACCTTCTATGAAATTTTCAGATGGACCTATGGGTGTTCGGAATGAGTTTCAAAATGATAAATGGATTCCCCTGGGAAATACTGATGATTATGTATCTTATCTTCCAAGTAATAGTGCTATAGCATCTACATGGGATGTCGATGTTGCATATGAAGTTGGCGAGGTCTTGGGAGCGGAAGCCAGAGGCAGAGGAAAAGACATGATTTTGGCGCCGGGAATTAATATCAAACGAAGTCCCTTATGTGGGAGAAATTTTGAATATTTGAGTGAAGACCCCGTGCTGACAGCAGAGATGGCAGTTGCTTTGATAAAAGGAATACAGCAGAATGATGTGGCAGCCTGTGTAAAACATTTTGTGGCAAACAATCAGGAAACTAATCGACTGCATGTGGATACTAAAGTAAATGAGAGAACCTTGCAGGAAATATATTACCCGGCGTTTCGACAGTCTGTGCAGAAGGCAGATGTTTATTCGGTTATGGGAGCCTATAACAGATTAAACGGTACCTATTGCTGTGAAAATAATCTGTTGCTGAAGGAAGTATTGCGTGATCAATGGGGATTTGAAGGAATTGTAATCAGTGACTGGGGAGCAGTGCATAATACGGTAGATGCGGGGCAGGCAGCACTTGATATTGAAATGTCAGTATTTGATAATTTCGACGAATATTGTCTGGCAGAACCTTTGAAACAAAGGATCTTGGATGAATCAGTAGATATGGCGTGTCTGGATGCAAAGGTGCGTAACATCTTGCGAGTAATGTTTAAGTTAAAAATGATTGGAAAGGAAGCGGTACATCGAAAAAACGGCTCCTATAATACTATGGCGCACCGGCAGGTGTTGAAAAAAGCAGCGGAAAAATCTGTTATTTTATTGAAAAATGATAGTAAATTATTGCCACTTGGAAATACATATCATAAGAAAATTGCAGTCATAGGTTGTAACGCAGACCGAATTCACTCGGGCGGTGGAGGTAGTGCAGAAATTAAGGCTTTGTATGAAATATCACCGCTTCTTGGAATCAAAATGGAATTTGGAGGCAATGCAGAAATAGTATATGAACCGGGGTATTATATTCCGGAAAAAAAGGAGCTTAACGGAGAAAACTGGCAGGCTTCCAGTGTGGATGACAAAGAAAAAATACAACAACAGATCCGCAGGATGAGAGAAGAAAAAAGAAGACTAAAAAAGGAGGCATTTTATTCAGACCTATCGGAAATAGAGGAAGAATATCACAGAAGAGCTCTGAAGCTTGCTGAAGAGAGCGATATTGTTCTGTTTGTAGGAGGGTTGGATCATGAATATGACATTGAGGGAGAGGATCGTCCCTGCATGAAACTTCCGTATCATCAGGATGAATTGATTACAAAATTATTAAAGGTAAGACCGGACACAATTGTAACTTTAATAGGAGGATCTCCGGTGGAGATGCCATGGGAAGAAAAAGCAGGTACAATTTTGTGGTCTTATTATGCCGGAATGGAGAGTGGCACAGCCCTAGCGGGAATCCTCGCCGGAAGAATCAATCCCAGTGGAAAACTGGCAGAAACTTTTCCTCGTGTTTATGAAGATACACCGACAGGTCATAACGGACAATTTGGGAGAGATGATATGGTCTGTTATGAAGAAGAAATTATGGTCGGATATCGTCACTATGAGAAAAATGATATTTTGCCGATGTTCTGCTTTGGACATGGACTCTCTTATACAGAATTTGCGTATCACGATCTGCAGGTGAAGCAAGATAATGATGCAAAAGACAGAGTGAGCATATCGTTTGATATAGAAAACGTAGGCCAAATAGACGGAAGAGAGATTGTACAGATTTATGTGAGGGATGAGGAGTGTACAGTAATCAGACCAGAAAAAGAGTTAAAGGCATTCAAAAGCATTACGCTGAAAGCGGGGAGTATATGCAGAGTAGAGATTACGTTGGATAGTATGGCGTTTTCATTTTATGATGAGAAGAAACATGATTTTTGTGTGGAACCCGGAATTTTTGAAATATGTGTAGGCAATTCAACGCAAAATATTTTATTGCATCAGAAAATTGAATACCCTAACTGCAGTAAGCAGAATGTGTGAAATCCCGATTCTAATTCATTATAAAATAAAGGATAAACTAGCTACCGCTTTGGGCTGACTGATGCTACCGTCAGCTCAAAGCGGTAGTTTTTATTATTTTATGGAATTATGAAAGCGGTTGTCAAATTGGAAAGCGGAATACGGAATCCTTAGGATATGGCTTGCCATTGTCGCAGATTCCGATTATAATAAAAGATTGTAACGGCAATGACTTGGAATTGGGGATTATCATGAATATAGTAGTAGACGGATATAATATATGTTATAAAACAACCGGTACCGGCGATAAGACAGTCGTGATCTTACAGGGCTGGGGTACGGATCTGGGAGTGTATGATTCCGTAGCCGGTGTGATAGACGGTAGCAGGTACCGTGTGATCCAGTTCGATTTCCCGGGCTTCGGCAGCAGCGATGAACCGAAGGAACCCTGGGATGTGGACGGATTTGCGGATTTTTTCTGCAGATTTATGGAAGTAATGCAGGTAAAGCAGGCCACCCTCATCGGGCATTCCTACGGCGGACGAGTGATCATCAAGCTGGCAGCCAGAGAGAGCATCCCTTTTGAGATCACGAATATTATCCTGATCGACAGTGCCGGTGTCCTGCCGGTGCGTACTACTGCGCAGAAATGGAAGATCCGCAAGTACAAGATTTTGAAGAAATTCCTGAATCTGAAGCTGATCTATGCCATGTTCCCGGAGGTGATCGATGACTGGAGGAGCCGACAGGGATCGGCAGACTACCGCAATGCGACACCCATGATGCGTCAGTGTATGGTGAAGGCAGTGAATGAGGATCTGACGGAACTGCTTCCGAGGATCCGTCAGGAAGTGCTGTTGATCTGGGGAGATCAGGATACGGCAACTCCTATCCGGGATGCACATATTATGGAAGAGAAGATACCCAACTGCGGCCTGGCAGTGATCCCGGGAACCGGTCATTTTTCTTTCCTTGAGAAGCCGGCACAGTTCCGGGGAATTATGGAGGCATATCTGAAATGATCATACGTGTGCTGATAGCGGTCGTGCTTGCTGTTCCGGCATATTTTTATACCATGCGGTATAATATGCATATGTTCCAGCAGAACGGCTATAAGAATAAAGAACACCTTCACTGGCTGAAGAAGAAGTTCCGGCTGCAATGGATTCTCTATTTTGGCCTGGCACTGGGCATTGTGACCTGTGTGTTCCCATACCTTGCCCTTGAAATCTTCGAGTATCTGGTACTGCTCGTGATCATCGTGGTATATCGTGCCATGAAGCGGATGAACACGAAGAAAAAGCTGGTGTATACCGCCCGGGTCAAGAGATTGCTCGCTACGGAGCTGATCCTTACGGCTGCGGTATTCGCGCTGGTGTGTGGATTGGGCGGAATGAAGCAGATCCCGGGACTGTGCCTGATCCTGGTATCTATGAATCTGTTTCTGGATATTGTGGCTAATGTCATCAATCATCCCATGGAGGCGGGGATCAATCAGCATTATATCAATGATGCTGTGAGAAAGCTGAAAAGCGTCCCGGGACTTACCGTCATCGGTGTGACCGGCAGCTACGGCAAGACCAGCGTAAAGTTCTATTTGCAGACACTTTTACAGGAAAAATATAATGTGCTGGTGACTCCGGAGAGCTTTAATACTCCGATGGGTGTGGTGAGGACCATCCGCGGTTCCCTGAAGCCCACCACGGAGATCTTCGTCTGTGAGATGGGTGCCCGCCATGTGGGCGATATCAAGGAGATCTGCGATATGGTGCATCCCGATCACGGTGTGATCACATCTATCGGACCGCAGCATTTAGAGACCTTTTTTAATATGGAGAATATTCAGAAGACGAAGTTCGAGCTGGCGGATGCCCTGCCGGAAGGCGGCATGCTGTTCTTGAACGGTGACAACGATTATATTCAGCAACAGGCAGCTTCTCCCGCGTATGATCAGACCCCGGAGAAGATCTTCTATTATTCTGAGACGGAAGGGACAGGATACTGTGCCAAAGATGTGAAGGTATCCCAGTTAGGTACGGAGTTCACGGTAGTGACCCCGGACGGCGAGAGCGAGAGATTCCAGATGCGTCTCATCGGTGCCCACAATGTCATCAATGTGGTGGGGGCTATCGCAGTTGCTCATAGAATGGGCATGACGCTACAGGAACTGCGGATCCCGGTACGCCGGATCGAGCCGGTGCCCCATCGTATGCAGATGCGGGAGCACGGTCTGGTGACGATCATCGATGATGCTTACAATTCCAACCCCGTAGGTTCCAGGGCAGCGGTCGAGACGCTGGCTATGTTTGACGGTATCCGGATCCTGATCACGCCGGGCATGGTAGAGCTGGGTGACAAGGAAGCAGAATACAATCATAAATTCGGTAACTACGCAGCGGATTGCTGCGATTACATCCTGTTAGTGGGCAGACGGCACACCGAGCCCATCAGGGAGGGCGTGTTGGAGAAGGGATTCCCGGAAGAGAAATGCCTGGTATTCGACAAGCTGGAGGAAGCTGTATCTTACGCCTATGCCATCAAAGGGCAGGGACATAAGTATATTTTATTAGAGAATGACCTGACGGATAACTATTAGACGACTCAGAGGCGATTTCGCGAAAGTGGTTCCGGATAGTTGACAGAGAGTAGTAAAATTCAGGAGGGAAAATAAATGAAGACAAGAGTAGCAATGCTGTTTGGCGGAAAGAGTGTAGAACACGAGGTATCTGTGATCTCCGGCATCCAGGCTGTCATGAGCATGGACACAGACAAATACGAAGTGATCCCGGTCTATATGACCAAGCGTAATGAAATGTACATCGGTGAGGAGATCGGAAAGATCGAATCCTATAAAAATATCGACGAACTGTTGAAAAAATCCCAGAGAGTGATCATGACCAATGAGGATGGAAAGGTATTCCTGACGCCGTTCCCAGTGAAGCTGTTCGGCGGGAAGAAACCGGTAGAGATCGACGTGGCTTTCCCCGTAGTCCACGGTACCAATGTGGAGGACGGCGCTTTCCAGGGTTACCTGAAGACCATGGGCATCCCCTTCGTGGGCTGTGATGTGACCGCATCCGCCATTGGTATGGACAAATACATCATGAAAGCTGTATTAAAGGAGTGTGATGTTCCGGTACTGGATGCGCAGCTGTATACTCTGTCGGATTATGCGCAGATAGAGATTCTGCTCGACAAAGTGGAAACAGGACTGGGATATCCGGTGATCGTAAAACCGGTCAACTTAGGTTCCAGCGTAGGCATCAGTGTAGCTAAAAATCGTGTGGAACTGACCCAATCCGTCGATGATGCGTTCAAGTATGCGACCAAAGTGCTGGTGGAGCACGCCATCACCAATTTACGTGAGATCAACTGCTCGGTACTGGGAGATGAGAATGACGCTATTGCTTCCGAGTGCGAAGAACCCCTGCACACCAAAGATATCTTAAGTTATGAAGATAAATACGTCAGCAATGCCAAGGGCAGCGGCTCCAAGGGCATGGCGAGCGTATCCCGCAAAATTCCGGCAGAACTGTCTCCGGAGAAGAGAGAGGAAGTCCGGGAGCTGGCAGTCAGATCCTTTAAAGCACTGGGCTGTAACGGTGTGTCCCGTATCGACTTTATGATCGATGAGGACAACGGCAAGCTGTATTTTAACGAGATCAATACCATCCCGGGATCTCTGGCATTTTATCTGTGGGAGCCGGTAGGAGTTCCTTACAAAGAGCTTCTGGACCGTATGATCCAGCTGTCTTTGAAGAGAGCCCGCACCGAGGAGAGACTGACCTTTACCTTTGACACCAATATCCTGAATTCCGCAAGCTTTGGCGGTTCTAAGGGTGGCAAATTGTAATAGCCGGTTTATGGATTTTATGATTATTTAATATATTTTTTAGCACTCGGGACTTGCGAGTGCTAAGCAGTAGTGATAATATAATCTCTGTAAGAGGAACAAGCGACTGCAACAGCAGACAATTGTTTGAAAAGAGATGTGAAGTGGTCAGCCGCGCAGGAAACTGTGTGGCTGATTTTTACATGGAAAACGTCTTGGTTGTGTGGCTCACCGGTTGGGCAGAATGGAGGGAATATGACGAAGACAACAAAAAGAGATTATTATGAAGTATTGGGTGTCAGCAAGACAGCGGACGCCGCAGCGATAAAAAAAGCATACCGGAAACTGGCGAAAAAATACCATCCGGATACCAATGCAGGAGACCCTGTGGCAGAGGAGAAGCTGAAGGAAGTCAACGAAGCTTACGATGTGCTGGGGGATGAAAAAAAGAAGAAACTATATGATACTTATGGTTTTGCTGCTTTCCAGGAGGGATTTAACGAGGAGGCAGCCAGACAGTATCAGGAGCAGTTTAAGAACGGAGGCGGCTTCGGCACCGATGGATTCGGCGGCTTTGGCAATGGCACGTTCCATTACAGCACCGGAGGAAGCGGTTTCGGTACCGGTGATTTCGGCAGCTTCGGCGGGGATGAGGATATTTTTGACAATCTGTTCGGTCAGTATTTCAAGGGACAGAAAGGCTCCGGACGGGGCAGCCGGGCGAACTACCGCAGCAAAGGTCAGGATGTGGAATCCGGCATCACCATCAGTTTTGACGAAGCAATGCATGGCTGCAATAAGACCTTTACCTTAAGAGATCCGGCTACCGGCAAGTCCGAATCCGTGCAGGTGCACATTCCGGCAGGTATCGATACCGGTAAAAGTATCCGTCTGAAAGGTAAGGGCGGTGAAGGTTACTCCGGCGGTGAGAGCGGTGACCTGTATCTGAAGGTGACGGTACAGGAGAAACCGGGCTGGGAGCGTAGAGGACAGGATCTGTATACCACAGTCAATATCCCCTATACTACTGCGGCCTTGGGCGGCGAGATCCGTGTGCCCACGTTGTACGGCGATGTCATGTGCAAAGTGAAGGAAGGTACGCAGTCCGGTAGCAAGATCCGTCTGAAAGGAAAGGGCGTGGTATCCATGAAGGATAAAAATGCCCACGGCGATCAGTATGTCGTGATCCAGATTCAGGTGCCTAGGAATCTGACCCCGGCAGCAAAAGAAAAATTACAGGAATACAAGAAGGTCAGTGGATTTTGATCCACTGGCCTTTTTTAATGATAAAATTTTTCAGTAAAGGAGAAAAAACTGGAAATAAGAAAAACAGGTGATTATAATATTCATTCATAAATAGAATAAACCAAAGAATTCACACAGGAGGAAATGAATTATGTTGAAATGTTTAAAAAAGATTGATAAAGCAAAAACCGGTATTTTCGCAGCAGGCGTTCTGTTCGGAACCGCAGGCATCAAAGTACTGTCCAGCAAGGATGCGAAGAAGTTGTACACCAACTGCACCGCAGCAGTTCTGCGCGCAAAAGAGTGTGTCATGAAGACCGCGACCACCATCCAGGAGAACGCAGAGGATATCTACGCAGAGGCCCAGCAGATCAACGAGGACAGAGCAGCACAGGCAGCAAAAGAGTATGATGGTGAAGCAGAAGCAGCAGAGACTGCAACAGAAGAATGATCCCTTTATGAAAGCAGGCATAAATTATGAGATTTGTGATCAAGCATGAGATAAAGGGGAGACTCAGGGTTCACATTTTACAGAGCCGCATGAGCTTTGCGCAGGCAGATACACTGCAATACTATCTGGACGGACAGAAGAATATTGTCAGTGCCAAAATTCAGGAGCGCACCCTGGATGCCACGGTAGTCTATACCGGTTCCAGGGAGGAAGCACTGAAGACACTGGAGAATTTTACGTATCAGGGTACGGAAGTGCCGGAGAACTATCTTGCTAATTCCGGCAGAGAGATGAACCGGGAATATAAGGATCAGCTGATCAATAAAGTGGTAATGCATTATGGGATCAGGCTGTTTCTGCCCATGGACATCCGTTCCGTGATCACCACAGTGAAGTCTTTCAAATATCTCTGGCACGGCGTGAAGACTCTGGCGAAGGGCAAGATCGAAGTACTGGTACTGGATGCCACTGCTATCGGCGTATCCGTGCTGCGCGGTGATTACAACACTGCTGGTTCCGTAATGTTTTTACTCGGCATCGGCGAGATCCTGGAAGAGTGGACGCACAAAAAGTCTGTCGGTGATCTGGCGAGGAGCATGTCCTTAAATATTGACAAGGTATGGGTTGTGAGTGATGGACAGGAGATCCTGGTGCCGTCCACGTCCATTAAGTCAGGAGATCTGGTAAGGATCCACATGGGCAATGTGATCCCCTTCGACGGTACAGTGACGGACGGAGAAGGCATGGTGAACCAGGCATCGCTCACCGGCGAGTCTGTTCCTGTGAGAAAAATCCCTGGCGGAACCGTCTATGCCGGAACTGTGGTAGAAGAAGGCGAGCTGACTATCTGTGTGAAAGAAAACGGCGGCTCCAGCAAATATGAGAAGATCATGACCATGATCGAGGAATCCGAGAAGCTGAAATCCTCTCTGGAGGGTAAGGCAGAGCACCTGGCAGATAAGCTGGTACCCTATACTTTCTTAGGCACCGGTCTGGTATGGCTGTTCACACGGAATGTGACCAAGGCATTATCCGTGCTGATGGTGGATTTCTCCTGCGCATTGAAGCTGTCTATGCCGTTAGCGGTATTGTCTGCGATCCGTGAGGCAAGCACCTACGAGATCACGGTGAAGGGCGGCAAATACTTAGAGGCTATGGCAGATGCCACGACCATCGTATTTGACAAGACCGGAACCCTGACCAAGGCACAGCCTACCGTGGCGGATGTGGTATCCTTTAACGGACAACCCGCAGAGGAACTGCTTCGGATCGCTGCCTGCCTGGAGGAACATTTCCCTCATTCCATGGCAAAAGCAGTGGTGCGGGAAGCAGCCCGCAAGGAGCTGGTACATGAAGAGCTGCATACCAAAGTGGAATATATTGTAGCCCATGGAATCTCTTCTACTCTGGATGGCAAGAAGATCATCATCGGCAGCTACCATTTCGTATTTGAGGATGAGCAGGCACAGATCCCGGAGGGCAGACAGGAGCTGTTCGATCAGCTGCCTGAGGAATACTCCCGCCTGTATATGGCAATTGACGGCAAGCTGGCTGCAGTGATCTGCATCGAGGATCCTCTCAGAGAAGAGGCTCCGGAGGTCATCCGACAGCTGAAGAGTCTCGGAATCCGCAAGGTAGTCATGATGACAGGAGACAGCGACCGTATCGCTGGGGCAATTGCGGGTACCGTCGGCGTGGATGAGTATTATTCCGAGGTGTTGCCGGAGGACAAAGCAAGGTTCGTGGAGCAGGAGAAGCAGGCAGGTCATAAAGTCATTATGATCGGTGACGGCATCAACGATTCCCCGGCATTGTCAGCGGCAGACGTAGGGATTGCCATCAGCGAGGGCGCACAGATCGCCAGAGAGATCGCAGATGTGACCATCGGTGCGGATAATTTACAGGAAGTAGCGACACTGAAGGAGCTGAGCAATGCCCTGATGGCGCGGATCCATAAAAATTATCGCATGATCGTAGGGATCAATACCGGACTGATTGTATTGGGTGTGGCAGGTATCATTCCTCCCACTACGTCCGCTCTGTTGCATAATACATCTACCCTGTGGATCAGCACCAAGAGCATGAAGAATCTTTTGGATAGAGAAGAAGCATAAAAAGAGAAAAAGCAAAGGCCATTGTGAGAGAAAAAGAGAGCTCCTCGCAATGGCTTGTGTTTTACTTTATAGTAAGTTGCTGCTAACTGAAAAATGTAATACAAAAAAGTGTAATACAATTTGAATAGAATGTACGGTACTTTTGTAGGAATTATATGTTGCATATTTGCAGATGCTTGTATATAATGATATAGTAATTCCTAGTTGGACGCTAGAGATAGGAGGAAGTATATGTCAGAACAATTATTACAGGTGCGTAACTTGTCCGTAAGTGTAGAGGACAAGCCCATCCTTCATGGAATAGATTTAGAGGTTCGTCCCGGAGAGACCCATGTCCTCATGGGACCCAACGGTGCGGGCAAATCCACACTGGGTTACACCATCATGGGAAGTCCCCGTTATGAGGTGACCGGTGGTGAGATCCTGTTCAAAGGGAAGGAATTATTAGAGGAAACTGCAGACCAGAGAGCGAAGGACGGTATTTTCCTATCCTTCCAGAATCCCCTGGAGGTACCAGGAGTATCTCTTCGGAATTTCATCCGTAATGCCGTGGAACAGAGGAGTGGTTCCCGTATCAAGCTGTGGACCTTCAAAAAGGAGCTGGAGCAGGCTATGGAGGTATTACAGATGGATCCTTCCTACGGGGACCGTGATCTGAACGTGGGATTCTCCGGCGGTGAGAAGAAAAAGGCGGAGATCTTACAGTTACTTATGTTAAAACCTTCTCTGGCAATTCTCGATGAGACCGATTCCGGTCTGGATGTGGATGCGGTACGTACGGTATCCAAGGGCGTGGAAGAGTACCAGAAGGACAAAAAAGGTGCGCTGCTGATCATTACCCACAGCACCAGAATTTTAGAGTCTCTCCATGTGGACAAGACCCATGTACTGGTGAACGGTAAGATCGTGGCATCCGGCGACGCTTCCCTGGTAGACGAGATCAACGAGCATGGTTTCGAGCGTTTTCTGGAAGCATAAGGAGGTTGACGATCTGAATGAGTGAACGTGAAAAGACATACGTGGAAGACGTCAACAGAAGCATTTATGATATCCGTAATGAGGAGAAGGACGTCTATCGTATTAAAAAGGGACTGACTCCCGATATTGTGGCGGAGATTTCCGAGAAAAAGAAGGATCCCGCATGGATGGCAAATTTCAGATTACAGTCTCTGCAGATCTATAATGAGATGGAAGTTCCCGACTGGGGTCCCTCTATTGAGGGTCTGAACATGGAAGACATCGTAACCTATGTAAAACCTAATACCCATATGAGCGCCAAATGGTCCGAAGTGCCGGAGGACATCAAGGATACCTTCGAAAAATTGGGGATCCCACAGGCGGAGCGGAAGTCCCTCGCCGGTGTGGGGGCACAATATGATTCCGAACTGGTATATCACAATGTCAGAGAAGAAGTGGCAGCCCAGGGCGTAGTCTATACCGATATGGAGAGTGCCCTGAACGGGGAATATGCGGATATGGTGCGGAAACATTTCATGAAGCTGGTGACCCCCAGAGACCACAAATTCGCAGCGCTGCACGGTGCTGTGTGGTCCGGTGGTTCCTTCGTATATGTTCCCCCCGGAGTGTCCGTGACGATCCCCTTACAGTCCTATTTTCGACTGAACGCACCGGGAGCCGGACAGTTCGAGCATACCCTGATCATTGTGGACGAGGGTGCATACCTGCATTTTATCGAGGGCTGTTCCGCCCCGAAGTACAACGTGGCGAACCTCCATGCCGGCTGTGTGGAGCTGTTCGTGGGGAAAAATGCAAAACTGCGTTACTCCACCATCGAGAACTGGTCCAAGAATATGTACAATCTGAACACCAAGCGGGCGCTGGTGGAAGAAGGCGGTACCATAGAATGGGTATCCGGTTCCTTCGGATCCCACGTATCCTATCTCTATCCAATGAGCGTGTTGAACGGTAAGGGAGCGAGAGCGGAATTTACCGGTATTACTTTTGCCGGAGCCGGTCAGAATCTGGATACCGGTACGAAAGTGGTTCACAATGCACCGGAGACCACTTCTTATATCAACACGAAGTCCATCTCCAAGGATGGCGGGATCAGTACGTTCCGAAGCTCCGTGGTAGTGAAGAACAGTGCGGCAAAGAGTAAATCTGCGGTATCCTGTCAGTCCCTGATGCTGGATGATAAGTCCCGCTCCGATACCATCCCGGCGATGGATATCCGTACCCAGGATGCCGATATCGGGCATGAGGCGAAGATCGGCAGGATCAGCGACGAGGCAGTGTTCTATCTGATGTCCCGCGGCATCTCCGAGGAGGACGCCAGAGCCATGATCGTCAGCGGCTTCGCGGACAATGTATCGAAGGAGCTGCCGTTGGAATATGCGGTAGAGATGAACAACCTGATCCGCCTGGAGATGAAAGGCAGCATCGGGTAAAGGGAGGACAGAATATGGAAAAAGAATATAATATGACCATCAACCGACTGCCCTCTAAGACATGGAACTGGCTTCGTATGAATGAGACGCAGTTGGAGAGAATAGAGATCCCCGCGGCCGGAGAGGCAAAAGTCACTCTGCCGGAGAAGATAACGACCGCTGAAAACGAAGGCTCTAAGCCCTGGAATGCGGATTTTGCAGGGATTGCCTCCGGTATGGGGGAAGATATGGACGGTCTGCTTGCCGCAGCGGGAGTAAAAGCAAAACATTATGAGGTGCCCGCGGGTGTGACAGAGGTGCAGCCGTTACTGCTTGATTATGCCTATGCACAGAACAGCTTACAGGCGGGAGCTGTAGCGGTAAAAGCAGGTAAAAACAGTGAGATCACCGTGATCGAGGACTTTGCTTCCGACAGGGAGGCGTCAGGTCAGGCAGCGGTATCCACCAGACTGTATCTGGAAGAAGGCGCGAAGCTCCGGCTGATCCAGGTGCAGAGACTGGGCAGTGAGTTTACTTTTATGAATGATATCGGTGCCCTGTGTGAGGAGAAGGCTTCCCTGGAAGTGGTCCAGCTGATCCTGGGCGGGAAGAATACCTACTTTGGATGTAAGACCACTCTGCAGGGCAGAGAGAGCAGCGTGAACACGGATACCGCCTATATCGTAGACGGCGAAGGCAGACTGGATATGAATTATGTGGCTCTGCATGAGGGGAAAAAGACCCAGAGTAATATGCAGGCCGGAGGCGTGTTAAGAGATCATGCCTTCAAATTATACCGCGGCACCATTGACTTCAAATGGGGTGCCAAGGGTGCAGTAGGCAATGAAAAAGAGGACGTACTGTTATTGTCCAATGATGTGGTGAACCAGACCATTCCCCTGATCCTCTGTGCGGAGGAAGATGTGGAAGGCAATCACGGCGCCACCATCGGTAAGCTGGATGATGAGCTGCTGTTCTACTTAGAGAGCCGCGGCATGAACAGAGAGCAGATCTATGAGATGATGGCGATGGCGAAGGTGGATGCGGTCTGCCGCAAGATCCCCGATGCCGCCACACAGGCAAAGGTACAAAAGTTCCTGGGCAGAGCCGTGGAAGAAGAGGAAGCGTAAAGAGTAAGATAACAGGAGGAAGTATGAGTATTTCAGTCAACGAGATCCGCAAGGATTTTCCTCTGCTGGAGAATCAGAAAGTGATCTATCTGGATACGGCGGCGACTTCGCAGAAGCCGGTCTGTGTCCTGGAAGCAGAGCGGGAATTTTATGAAAAATACAATGCCAATCCCCTGCGCGGATTATACGAGCTGGGAGAGGCGGCAACCGAAAAATACGAAGAAGCCAGAGAGACGGTAAGGGAGTTTTTGAATGCGAAGGAAGCGGCTGAGATCATCTTCGTCCGCAATGCCACGGAAGGCTTAAATCTGGTGGCGTACAGTTTCGGCTCCCTGATACTGAAACCGGGAGATGAGATACTGGTGAGTATTATGGAACATCACAGCAATCTCCTGCCCTGGCAGCAGGCGGCAGCCAGAACCGGAGCAGTGGTGAAGTATCTGGAGTGCACCGAAGACGGAAAATATACCGAGGAAGCTTTTCAGGAGGCACTGAGCGACCGAACGAAGATCGTTGCCATGACCCAGGTATCCAATGTGCTGGGCTGCAAAAATGATATCAAGCGTTTTGCACAGCTGTCACATGAAGCAGGCGCTTATTTCGTGGCAGACGGAGCCCAGAGCGTGCCCCATATGGCAGTGGATGTACAGGATCTGGATGTGGATTTTCTGGCATTTTCCGGGCATAAAATGTACGCTCCCATGGGAATCGGTGTGTTATATTCGAAGAGAGAGCTGTTAGAGCAGATGCCCCCGTTTTTATGCGGTGGAGAAATGATCGATTCCGTCAGCCGTACAGGAGCTGTGTGGGCAGAGGTGCCTCATAAGTTCGAGGCAGGTACGGTGAACGGTGCCGGTGCTTATGCCCTCGCAGAGGCTATCCGTTATGTGCAGAAGATCGGCTTTGATTTCATCGAAGAGAGAGAAGCAAAGCTGACAAAACTGTTGATGGATGGGATGAAGGAGATCCCTGCGGTGCATATTTTAGGATCACAGAAAGCGGAGGATCATCACGGTATCGTGACATTTAAGCTGGACGGCGTGCATCCCCATGATGTGGCATCTGTTTTAGATGCAGATCACATCGCAGTCCGGGCGGGACATCACTGCGCCCAGCCGTTATTACAGCACCTGAAAGTGTTGTCTACCACCAGAGTGAGTCTGGGCGTCTACAATACGGAAGAAGAGATACAGGCATTTTTAACAAGTCTTGCCGGGATAAGGAGACAGATGGGCTATGGAGAATAAAACGTTTTATAATGAGATCCTGACGGAGCACAACCTGCATCCGTATCACAAGCACAAGCTGGAGGATGCGAACCTGGTGTTAGAGGGTGTCAATCCCAGCTGCGGCGATGATATTTTCCTGGAACTGAAGGTGGAGGACGGTGTAGTCGTGGACGGTGCCTTTGAAGGCGACGGCTGTGCCATCTCCCAGGCTTCCGCGGACATGATGCTGGAGCTGGTCATCGGCAGAAGTAAGGAAGAGGCACTGCATCTGGCAGATCTGTTCCTGAAAATGATCAAGGGAAGTATCACCGAGGAAGAGAAGGATGAGCTGGAAGAGGCCTCCGTATTGCAGGATATCGCCCACATGCCTGCCAGGGTAAAATGCGCGGTGCTTGGCTGGCATACTATGCAGGAATTATTGAAAACAGAAGAAAAATAGCAGATAAAAAGATAAAGATACATCTTGCACGCCCTTTTTGGATACGCTACAATGAAAAAAGAAGTGTAAGAAAAGCGGGGGGCTGTGCATGTTCCACATAGAGCTTATCATTGAATTCCTGGAAAACGTGATGAACAATATTGTCCAGGTGGCAATACTGTTCTTTGAATTTGTCGGAGTGATCGTTATTATTCTCTCCGGTCTGAAAGGGTTTTATAATTATGTGCGGCGGGTGCCGGATATGAAGATCACCCTGGCGCAGGGGCTTGCTGTAGGGCTGGAATTCAAGTTGTGTAGTGAGATCCTTAAGACCGTTATTGTCAGAGACTGGAAGGAGATCGTTACCGTAGCCGGTATCATCGGACTTCGTGCGGCACTGACCTTCCTGATCCATTGGGAGATCAAGGAAGAGAAGAATCATTCCTAAAAATCGGCAGCTGATGAAAATCGGCTGCTTTTTTTAGAATGATTTTCGGTTACCCAACAAAAGTCAATAAGTTTATCCAGATAAAGAGATTAAATTTGTAATGGTATATAGGTTAAATTTGCACCTTGGAAAAAAGCTGTCAGAGGACTAACATATAACGATAAAGTATGTATTTATAAAAAAAGTGTAAAGAAATGCTAAAAAATCCGTTGCATTTGACACTTCGACGTGCTAAAGTTATCAATAGCATGAACGTAAATGTAATCATTTACACATGTTTAAAAGGAAATCAGAATGGAATTACAAAAGACACTTACTCCAGGGGAAGCGCTTGGGCGTATCCTGCGATCTTATCAGACCTACTACAATATCAAAACAGAGGCTGTAGAACCGCCATTCGCAGCCGAAGCAATCTTCGGATCCCATAATGAGCAGTATTTTCTGATCAAGAAAGCCAAGGTGGCAGATATTGACACCAACGAGACAGTGTATTTTGCCACAGAAGAATCTTTATCTAAGGAACGTCTTCTGGAACTGGACGCTATCGCCTGGGAGCGGGGAACTGCAAATGTGCAGCCGTCTTCCAATCACAGGAACAGTGATGTCGTCCTGATCATTCTGACCGCTCATGCCGGGGAGGATGCTCTCGCACAGGTGAAAAAGTGCAGGCATTATCAGAGTTATCTCTGGGGATTCCATGGCTGGAGCAATTATCGTCTGATTGTCGCCGAGCTGTCTTCGGGTCGGATCGTCCACAACCGCCACGGACAGATTCTGAAGAAACTCGTAAAAAAGGCAATGATAAATTAAATCTGTGTATTAAGAAAAGGAGAAACACAAATGACAGCATTATTAATCGTTGTAGCCGCTATTGTACTGTTGTTTATCGGCTATGTGTTCTATGGCTCCTGGCTGGCAAAACAGTGGGGTATCGATCCTACCAAGAAGACTCCTGCAATTGAGAAGGAAGATGGTGTGGATTACGTTGCAGCTAAGCCTGCCGTACTTATGGGTCATCATTTTTCATCTATCGCCGGAGCAGGCCCGATCAACGGACCGATTCAGGCTTCCATCTTCGGATGGGTTCCCGTATTCCTGTGGTGTATCATCGGTGGTATTTTCTTCGGCGGTCTGCAGGACTTCGGATCTTTATTCGCATCTATCAGACATGACGGTAAATCTGTAGGTGAGATCATCGAGGATTCCATGGGATCCAGAGCTAAGAAGCTTTTCATCATCTTCGCACTTCTGGTGCTGATCCTGGTAATCGCTTCCTTCGTTAACATTGTGGCAGGTACTTTCCTGACCCTGGCGGATGATGCCGGCAAGACCGCTTTCGGTTTTGTGACCAATCCTACCGGTAATCAGTCTACCGCAATGATCTCTCTGCTGTTCATCGTTTTGGCTGTTATTTATGGTTATGTGACCAACAGAATGGGCGTTAAGACTCTGCCCGCTACCATCGGTGGTATCATCGGTATCGTAGCTATTACTGTTTTAGGTCTGAACATTGGTTTTGCCATGAACCGTATCGCATGGATCGTATTTGTAGGTGTTTACATCGCAGTGGCTTCCCTGGTTCCCGTATGGATCCTGTTACAGCCCCGTGACTACCTGTCCAGTTTCCTGCTGTATGCTATGATCGGTCTGGCATTCATCGGTGTCGTTGCCGGTGCTTTCACCGGTACTGTCGCATTCGATATCCCTGCGTTTAATGGCTGGGAGCCCAAGGCAGGACAGACATTGTTCCCTATGCTGTTCATCACTGTAGCATGTGGTGCATGTTCCGGTTTCCATAGCCTGATCGCTACCGGTACTTCTTCCAAGCAGTTAGCGAACGAGAAGGATGCCAAGGCTATCGGTTACGGCTCCATGCTGATCGAGTCTGCTCTGGGTATCATCGCTCTGGTAGCAGTCGGTGCAGTATATCAGAAGTATTTAAACGGTGAGTTCGGATCTCCCGCAGCTGCATTCGCTGCAGGTATTGCATCCATGTTCGGTACCGAGACCTCCAAGGCATACGGTACGATCTACGCACTGCTCACACTGTCTGTATCCGTATTCGCACTGACCAGTCTGGATACCGGTACCCGTCTGAGCCGTTTCATGTTCTCCGAGCTGTTCCTGAAGGAAGGCGAAGCTACTTACAAGGATGCCAAGGGCGCACGCAAGGTGCTGGCTCATCCTCTGTTCGGTACTGTATCCATGGTACTGATCGGCTGTATCCTCGGCGGTCTGTCCTTAAGTCAGATCTGGGGTCTGTTTGGTGCAGCGAACCAGCTGCTCGCAGGTATCGCTCTGATGGCAGTAGCTGCATGGCTGGGTGAAGTTGGTAAGAACAACAAGATGTTCTTCTTCCCTATGGTATTCATGCTTGCTGCAACCCTGACCAGCCTGGTGATCACCGTGATCAACAAGTGCAAGGCGATCGGTGCCGGCACTGCTGCATGGGGTGACTGGTTCCAGCTGTTCTTCGCAGCTGCAATGGCAGTTCTGGCAATCTTCCTGGTAGTGGAAGGTGCACGGACCTTCGTTAAGCAGATGAAAGAAAAGAAAGCGAAAAAGGCTGCTTGATCAGAGAAACAAAAGACAAATAAGAAATCCCGGAGACTGTGTGAAGTCTTCGGGATTTTTTTGATCAGTGTGACAGCCCGCATCGTAACATCCGGAAGGTTGCGGCTGTTCTTGAGTAAATGGAAAGAATTATAATAGGTTTAATGTTCGAAGAAGGCAACCGCAACAGCTCCGGGGCCTACATGGGTTCCGATGGTGGCTCCCAGAGTGCTGATGGGAAGTTCCTTTGCGTAATCCTTCCACAGATGTTCGCTGTCGTGAATGTATTTTTGCAACAGCTCATCACTCAGACCGGTATAACCCAGACAGAAAGGACGGGAGAAATCTACACCGTCAGCTTTTTCTATCTCACGGATCAGGAAGTTACTGCCGTTTTTGGAACCGCGGGCTTTTCCGAGCATAATGATCTCACCGTCTGAGACAGCGACCACAGGCTTGATGGCCAGTGCACCGCCGATGAATGCCACGGTAGAGGAGATACGTCCGCCTTTTTTCAGGTATTCCAAGGTGTCCAGAAGTCCCATGGTGTGGATCTTGGATTTCTCCTTTTCGAGAATGCTGACAATTTCTTCTGCGGATTTCCCCTGATCCTTTAATTGCAGACCATACTCTACCAGAATGCGCTCTCCTATGGTGGCATTCATGCTGTCTACGACGAATACCTTACCCTCATAATCTTCAGCAGCGATCCGGGCACTCTGGCAGGTGCCGGACAATTTACCGGAGATGGTGATCACGATGACGGTCTCCCCCGCGGAGACTGCCTGCTCATAAGCGTCTTCAAAGACAGCGGGAGATACCAGACTGGTGGTGGGGAGAGTGTCACATTCGATCAGCTTTTCGTAGAATTCTCTGTGACTGATGGTGACTCCGTCAGCATATTCGTCGTCGCCGAAGCGTATGTGCAGCGGCAGGATGGTGACATCCTCCCTGGGGTGGTTCATATCAGATGCGGAGTCTGTGATAAAACGTATTTTTTCCATGATAATATTCCTATTCTTTTTATTATAGTTTGGCAGCTAAATGTTTCTTCCTGCTTATTTTTTGGGTGGATGTTCGGAAGGGAACTCAGCAAGGTACTGTTCCAGATTATGGGAGATCCTCTCCAGGGAATTGTAGAGATTCACCCGCTGTTCCTCTGTCATGCCGTCTCCGCCGTGAGCCAGTGCAGAGTAGATCCGGGAACCGATTTTTTTGACTACAGTGCTGCCTTCCTCGGTCAGATAATATAAAGTACGGTAGGAACGCTTGTTTTCCGGCAACTCACAGGACACCAGGCCTTTAGCACTTAACTGGCTTAATGTCCGGGAAATGGCAGCCTTATCTTCCTTACAAAGCTCTGTCAGCTGTGTGGCAGTCAGCCCCTCCGGATGTTTTCCAAGGTAATACAGACACATAGTGTAACCTGCTTTTAAGTCTAATTGCCCCATTTCCAGTTCTTTTAATTTCTGCAGATAACGGTGCAATTCCGTGATCGACACAACGAATCTTTCAAAACGATCCTGCATGGACAATCCTCCTATAAAATGTTGATGAAACAACAACTCTATGAAGTGTAACACATGGATGTTGACAAGTCAACAACCAAAAAGTTTGATAAATAGTTGACAATCTCAAAAAATCGCGCTATATCTAATGAAAAGGATAATAATAAACAATACATAGCGGAAAGGAAGATTTTTATGGTTAAGAAATTGATCCTGGTAACATCACCGCCCGCCTGCGGAAAAACTTATATTTCCAAAGCTTTGGCGAAGAGACTGCAGCATGTGGTATATCTGGACAAGGATACTTTGATCACATTGTCAAAACAGATCTTTGTAGTAGCGGGACAGCCTTATGACAGAAGCAGTGACTTTTTTGAAAAAAATATCCGTGACTATGAGTACGAGTGTGTTGTGGATCTGGCTATGGAAGCATTGGATTATGACGATATTGTATTGATCAATGCACCCTTTACCCAGGAGATCCGGGATATGGATTATATTTATAATCTGAAAGCCAAGCTTGCAGAGAAAAATGCAACGCTGGTGGTCGTATGGGTGGAAACATCTCCGGAGATCGTACATGAGCGTATGATCGCCAGAAATTCCGATCGAGATACCTGGAAGCTGACACACTGGGATGAGTATATTGCATCCTGTGATTTCTCCATTCCGGAGAATCTGGATGATCCTAAGGTGAAGGATGATCTGATCCTGTTCCAAAATAATAATGAAGAAGAATTTGAAGCATCCATGCAGAACTGTCTGCATATCCTGGAAGAGGCCATGAAAGGCTAGAGATATCCGGCATGTATGGATTGTGCTGTGCACCGGTTTATGCTATGCTGAATACAGATCGCATATAATAGTAGAATGTATCTGTATAAAGTGAGGAAGCACAGTATGCTCAGACCTAGTATCGGTATTGACTGGGACGATGTCACCGCCCCGTTTAACAGCATAGCCATCCGTATGGCAAATGAAAAATATCATCCGGAGAAGCCTTACCGCCTGGAAGAGATCACTTCCTGGGCCAATGAGGGAAGAACTTCGGTGATCAAAGAATTTTATAACGATCCCGAGCTGTACAGCCGGCAGATTCCCACGGAGGAGACAAAGCGTGGGATCCGCCGGCTGATGCAGATTGCGGATGTTTTTTTTATTACGGCGGTATCGCCGCATTTTATGGGAGTGCGGGCAGAGCAGATCATGACGCAGTTCCCGGAGCTTCCACCGGAGAATATTATATTGGGAAGTGCGAAAGACCGCGTACATTTTGATATTGTACTGGATGATGCCATTCACAATATTTTGGACAGCAAGGCAGAGTATCCGGTGTTGATGCGGAAGCCATGGAATGCCAAAATGACAGGGCTCCTGTCTGTGAATACCATGGCGGAATTCGTGTCACTGGTGCGTCAGATCATGAAAGCCTCCACTTCAAAGCCGGAGAAGATCACCGCCCCGGCGGTACTTGCACTGGTGGGACCTTCCGGCTCCGGGAAACGTGAGATCACAGAAGATCTGTGCGGCAGCAAAGGTGGAAATACGACAGAGAATATCCGCGCGGAGCAGTTGTTTGTGCGCCCGGTGAATTATTGTACGGAACCGGAACGTCACGGACACCGGTATGTTTCGGAAGAAGCCTTCGACCGGATGGATTTTTTTGAAAAAACAGCTTATGCGGGAGTACGTTACGGAACGAGAAAAGAAGATATCCGTGAGCTGCTGGATCAGGGGAAGTTTGCTGTGATCCCGGTGGATATGTGCGGCGCTATCGCCATGAAACGGTCTTTTCCCACGCACATTATATACGTGGCGCGCGACAAGGAAAAGCTGATTGCCGACATCATAGAATCTGACTACGACACCGAGGAGAAGACCTTGCGGATCCTGTCCATTGATGCGGAAAAACGCAACCGGAAAATCTGCGATCATGTCATTCATAATGATACCATAACCAGTGATTTTGTCAGCGGTGCGGAAGAGCTCAGAAAGCTGATCATGCCGGAAAGTGAAAAATGATGAGAAATATAGGAACAGTGTTGTCTGGAAACAAGATTTGGATAGGTAAAATCCAGATAGAGAAAGAGAAAGGCTTTCATCAATGGAAGAAAAACAGCTGAAATACTATAAAATGCATCATGACCTGGAGGAGCAGATCCACCGGGGAGAACTGCGGGCGGGGGATCGTGTGCCTTCTGAGAACCAACTGGCGGCTGCTTATCAGGTGAGCCGTCAGACTGTCCGGAAAGCACTGGCGATCCTGGAACAGGAAGGATATATTTATGCAATGCATGGAAAAGGAACCTTTGTATCGGAGCGGTTACGTCCCGGACATAAATCCCACAATATAGCTGTAGTGACCACTTATCTGTCGGATTATATTTTTCCGAGGGTCATTCAGGGGATTGATGATGTCCTCACGGCAGAAGGCTATAGTATTCTGCTGAAAAATACCCACAATTCCAGAAGCCAGGAAGCCAGATGTCTCGAAGAGCTGTTGCAGAAGGACATCGACGGAGTCATCATCGAACCCAGTAAAAGCCAGATCAGCTGCAGGCATCTGCATTTATATGAACAGCTCGAAAGCTATGGAATTCCTTACGTGTTCATACAGGGCTGCTTCGACCGGATGGAGGACAGACCACAGGTGCTGATGGATGACTGCAGGGGCGGATATATGATCACAAAGTATCTGTTAGACAATGGGCACCGTAGTATTGCCGGAATCTTCAAGGCGGATGACATCCAGGGGCAGAACCGCCATCGCGGCTATGTGCAGGCATTACAGGAAGCGGGTATGCTCTACGATCCCGATAAGGTGATATGGTTCCATACGGAGGATAGAAAGGTACATCCCCGGGAAGGAATTCTGCGACTACTGGCAAAGGGGATTTCACTGGATGCCGTCGTATGCTATAACGATCAGATCGCTATGCAGATCATTCCGGCACTGGCCTCCCGCGGGATCCGTGTTCCGGAGGATATTTCTGTCACCGGCTATGACAATTCATGCATGGCCATGGGAGATGGTTTTCACCTCACGACCATCGTGCATCCCCAGGAGAAGTTGGGAGAGATGGCCGCACAGCTGTTGTTGTCTCTGCTGAGAGGGGAGACCTTGCAGCCGGAGCAGAGTAAAATCCTCATCCAGCCGGAGCTCGTGGTGGGAAACTCCTGCTGCGGTATATTCACCTCCAAATATACAACTTGTTAGTAGAAGCATACAAGTTGTAAAATGGAAATATCGAAATCGTATTTTTCAGAGGAGGTATTACTTATGTTACAGACGAAAAATTATCAATTCTGGTTTTGTACAGGCTCGCAGGACTTGTATGGAGACGAGTGCCTTGCGAAGGTGGCGGAGCATTCCCACAAAATCGTGGATGCCCTGAATGCTTCCGGTGTGCTGCCCTACGAGGTTGTATGGAAGCCGACCCTGATCACCAACGAGCTGATCCGCCGCACCTTCAATGAAGCCAATCTGGATGAAAACTGCGCCGGCGTGATCACCTGGATGCATACCTTTTCTCCGGCGAAATCATGGATCCTGGGATTGCAGGAGTATCGCAAACCGTTGCTGCATTTCCATACGCAGTTTAACGAGGAGCTGCCCTATGATACCATTGATATGGACTTCATGAATGAGAACCAGTCTGCACATGGTGACAGAGAGTACGGCCACATTGTCAGCCGTATGCGTATGGAGCGTAAGGTGGTGGTGGGCCATTGGTCAGACCCGGTGGTACAGGGCAAGCTCGCATCCTGGATGCGCACCGCGGTAGGCGTGGTGGAGAGCAGCCATATCCGTGTCATGCGTGTGGCAGATAATATGCGCAATGTAGCGGTAACCGAGGGCGACAAGGTAGAGGCACAGATCAAGTTTGGCTGGGAAGTAGATGCTTACCCCGTAAACGAGATCGCAGAGAGTGTAGATGCAGTTTCCAAATCTGATGTCAATGCTCTTGTAGATGAGTACTATGAGAAGTATAATATTTTATTAGAGGGAAGAGATCCCGGAGAGTTCAGAAAGCATGTAGCGGTGCAGGCACAGATCGAACTGGGTTTTGAACGCTTCCTGGAGGAGAAAAACTATCAGGCGATCGTGACCCATTTCGGTGATCTGGGTGCCCTGAAGCAGCTACCGGGACTGGCGATCCAGCGGCTGATGGAGAAAGGCTACGGCTTCGGTGCGGAAGGCGACTGGAAAGTAGCAGCCATGGTGCGTCTGATGAAGATCATGACCGGGGGAGTGAAGGATGCCAAGGGTACTTCCATGCTGGAGGACTATACCTATAATCTGGTCAAGGGAAAAGAGGGTATTCTGGAAGCTCATATGTTGGAAATCTGTCCTACTATTGCGGACGGTCCGATCAGCATCAAATGCCAGCCTCTGTCCATGGGAGACAGAGAGGATCCCGCCAGACTGGTATTTACTTCCAAGGAGGGACACGGCATTGCTACATCCCTGATCGATCTGGGCAATCGTTTCCGCCTGATCATCAATGATGTGAACTGTAAGAAAGTGGAGAAACCTATGCCAAAGCTGCCCGTAGCCACCAATTTCTGGACACCGGAACCGGATATGTATACCGGAGCGGAAGCCTGGATCCTGGCAGGCGGTGCGCATCATACCGCCTTTACCTATGATCTGACGGCTGAGCAGATGGGCGACTGGGCAGCTATGATGGGTATCGAGGCTGTATATATCGACAAGGATACAAAGATCCGTGATCTGAAGAGAGACTTGATGCTGGGAGAGGTATTCTACCGCTAGGGTATTTCAAGTGGACAGGAACCCCAAAAACTTCTATCCGCAGTAAAAAGAAGGGTATCGTAAAAATGTTAAAAGTGTTTTTGGTGGAGGATGAATTCGTCATCCGCGAGGGAATCAAAAATAATATCGACTGGGAGACTCATGGCTATGAGTTCTGTGGGGAGGCCGGTGACGGAGAACTGGCCTATCCCATGATCCAGAGGCTGCGTCCGGATATCGTGATCACTGATATCCGGATGCCGTTTATGGACGGGCTGGAGCTCAGCAGACTGATCCGCAGAGAGCTTCCGGACATCGAGATCATCATTCTGTCCGGTTATCAGGAATTTGAATACGCGAAGGAAGCCATCAAACTGGGGGTGGCGCAGTATTTGTCCAAGCCGATTAACGGAGAGGAACTTCTGGCCGAACTGGAGGAACTCTCAGCAAAGATCGAGGAAAAACGCAGAGCTACCCAGATCCGTGAGCGCTATTTGAAGGAGATGGAGGAAAATACACTCAGAGAGCGAAAAAAACTGTTCCAGAGTCTGGTCGTTGGCGATAATACCGCAGCAGAATTACTGGAGTCAGCGGAGAGACTCGGCATCGATCTGTCGGCACCGTGGTACAATATTATTTTATTTAAGACGCAGTCACTGCGCCATGCACAGGACGAATACTCCGGCAGCCTGATCCGCATCGAAGAAGAGTTGCGGTCACTGGAGGACGGAACAACGGTAGTATCATTTGACCGTAACCTGGAGGGCAAAGCATTTTTGCTAAAGGCGGAATCTGAAGAACAGTTACAGCTTCAGCAGCAGGAATATATTGAGAAGATCAAAGATATTATGGAAAAGTATGAGCACGTCCGCTATTTCGGAGGCATTGGCAGACCGGTGAACCGTCTGCGGGAGCTTCCGGTCTCCTTTGAACAGGCCAGTCATGCTTTTGCTCACAGGTATCTGGTGCAGGACAGCCGCATCCTGGATGGCGGGTATCTGGCACAGGGAACGGAAGAAGAGCACTTTGATATCAAGCAAGTCAATCCCAAACAGATCGATCGGACCAGGATCCAGGAATTCTTAAAGCAGGGAGACAGAGAAGAGGTCGTTTATTTCGTAGAAGAATTTTTCCGGGATCTGAGCAACAAAGCACTGCAGTCCAATATTTTCAGGCAGTACATCACGATGGATGCCTATTTCTGCGTGGCGGATTTCCTGGAAAGCCTGTCAACAGATACGCAGGATCCGGAGACTCCGAGCCAGGATGAGAAGACGCAGCAGGACAGCGACAGTGCTATACAGTATATTATACGGATCCTGGACAAAGCGCTGGAAGCAAGAGACAGAGCAGCCAGCAGCCGCTATGACGATGTGGTGGAGCAGGTGATGAAATATATAGAGGAAAACTATGCAGAAGAGGAGCTGTCATTGAATCTGCTGGCATCCCACGTGAATTTCTCACCGAATCATCTGAGCATGATCTTCAGTCAGCAGACAGGGATGAGTTTCATTAAATATCTGACGGATTACCGTATGAACAAAGCAAAGGAATTATTGCGCTGCACCGGCAAACGCAGCAGTCTGATCAGTCAGGAGGTAGGGTACAAGGACCCTCATTATTTTTCCTATCTGTTCAAAAAGACCCAGGGGATGACACCTACCCAGTATCGGGGCGGCATCAAATAGCCACGATCGCGGAAAGGACTTCTTATGAGAAAAAGGTTAAAAGAAATTTACGATCATTCTACGCTTGTGGCAAAGATAAGATATTCTTATCTTTGCCTTTTAGTGCCTTTTGTATTGTTTCTGATCTTCTGTTTCTATAATCTGTGGAATAACAATCGCAGATATGAGGACATGGTCAATTCCTCTGTTATGGCCAGTCAGTTCAGCCTGGATTTCCAAAAGGATTTTGATTATGAGACCTATCTCCTCATTGTGGGCAACAAGACGCTGGAGGAATCCAGTCTCCATGCCATGCTGGAGGAAGCAGATGAGATCGTGGCAGGACTGGAGGAATTAACTGAATCACAGGAGAATCGCAAGCGCCTGACCAGCGTAAAGAAATATCTGAATAACCTGGGAACCTATATTGGAAGGATCGAGGACAATATCCGTGAGGGTAACCGTTACGAAGATAATATAGAAATCTGGGAAAATGATGTACAGATCGTGACATCTCTGGTAGGAGACACGATGTCACGATACATCTATTATGAGATCCGTGGGATCCAGGAGAGCAGACAGCAGTATCAGGACTTTTTTGTGAATATGATCCGGTTTTCTGTGATCGCTTTTGCATTGATCCTGATGTTGTGTTTATTTTTATCCTATTATATTCCGCTGAGTATTACAAGACCTATCAGACGACTGACCCAGGTGACAGATCAGGTGGCGAAAGGGGATCTGACGGTACGATCGGATGTGACCGGCGGATTGGAGGCCCGGGTGCTCAGCGATTCTATGAATACCATGATCGACAAGATCAATGAACTGCTGGAGCAGGTGAAGACCGAGCAGGTGCGCCTGCGCAAGGCGGAATTTGAACTGCTGCAGTCCCAGATCAATCCTCATTTTCTATATAATACGCTGGATGCCATCGTATGGCTGGCGGAGGCCGGTGAACAGAAAAAGGTTGTGAGTATGGTAGGCAGTCTGTCCGATTTCTTCCGCATTTCATTAAATCAGGGACAGGATATTCTGGATGTCAGGGAAGAGCTTCAGCATGTGCGCAGCTATCTGGAAATCCAGCAGATGCGCTATCAGGATATTCTCCAATATGAAATCTGCGTGCCGGAAGAACTGTACTCCAGCCGGATACCCAAGATCACATTGCAGCCGCTGGTGGAAAATGCGCTGTACCACGGCATTAAGAACAAACGGGGAAAGGGTATGATCCGCATTGATGGGGAAATGGAGGACAGTGACTGTATCCTGCGGATCACCGACAATGGCAGGGGCATGACACCGGAACGCCTGGGACAGGTACGGGAGGGCATCCGCAATCGAAATGCCTGTGAGACGGAAATCTACGGACTTTATAATGTAAATGAACGGATCCGTTTGAACTTCGGGGAAAAATATGGGATCACCATTACCAGTACCTATGGCGAGGGAACCTGCGTGACGGTACGGCTGCCGGAATATACTTTGTGAGAAAAATAAACCATCATCGTAAAATATTCAACCGTTTACGAGGGTGGTTCTTTTTTGCCATAAAAATTCCAACTTTTCCGAGAGGTATCTTCATGGTTTTTTGCTTTTTTTCACGATAAAATAGGATCATCAAAGAAATAGTTCTTTGAACAACAAAAAAATTGGGAGGTTACACAATGAAAAAGAAAATTTTAGCAGCAGTAATGGCAGCAACCATGGTATTTAGTCTGGTAGCATGCGGCTCCTCTGATGCGGGCAGCAGCGCAGCCACCGGAAGTGCAGCTACGGACACCGCAAGCGCCGGAGCTACAAGCACGGATGCATCCGGAGATCTGATCAAGGTCGGTATCATCAACAATGACCCTAACGAGTCCGGTTATCGTACTGCAAATGATAAAGATATGAAGAATACTTTCACTGAGGCAAACGGCTACGAAGCATCCTTCGCATACAGCTTAAAGAACGACGAGCAGATCACCGCAGCACAGAAGTTCATCCAGGATGGCGTTGACTACCTGCTTCTGTCCGCAGCAGATACTGCCGGCTGGGATTCCGTATTGAAGGACGCACAGGATGCAGGCATCAGAGTTATCCTCTTCGACCGTACCATTGATGCAGATGAGAGCCTGTATGAGGCATCCATCGTATCCGATATGGCAAAGGAAGGCCAGACCGCAGTTGACTGGTTAAAGAGCCAGAACTTAAGTGAATATAACATCATTCATTTACAGGGTGTTATGGGTTCTGCAGCACAGCAGGGACGTACCGGTGCCCTGGATGACGCGGCAGCAAACGACGGCTTCAATCTCGTAACACAGCAGACCGCTGAGTGGAACGCAGAGAAAGCACAGCAGATCGTACAGTCCGTGATCGATGCAGGTACTCCTTTCAACGTAATCTACGCTGAGAACGATGATATGGCTAAGGGTGCAGTAGCAGCTCTGGATAAGGCTAATATCTCCCACGGCGTAGGCAAAGACGTTATCGTTATGGGATTTGACTGCAACAAGTGGGCTCTGGAAGAGCTGAAGGCAGGCAACTGGAACTACGATGGACAGTGCAATCCTTTCCAGGCTTCCTATATTGATGAGATCATCAAAAAGCTGGAGAACGGTGAGACCATCTCCGAGAAGACCATCATCATGGACGAGAAGGGCTTCGATGCGACCACCATTACTCAGGAAGATGTAGACAACTACGGTATCTAGTCTGACGTAAATGACCAGAAGCGCGGCGCATGCTAGCTCCGCGCTTCTTTTATCAAAGATCAAAGAAGATTAAGGGGTGAAACTTTTGGACAATAACAAAGTATTGGAAATGAGAAATATTCACAAAAGCTTTCCCGGTGTACGAGCTCTGAAGGGTGTGGATTTTCATCTGAACAAAGGTGAGATCCATGCATTGATGGGAGAAAACGGTGCCGGAAAGTCAACCCTGATCAAGGTGCTGACAGGTGTCTATAGCAAGGATGAAGGACAGATCTTCATCGACGGCAAAGACAAGGCCGTGTCCATTCACTCTCCGCAGGAGGCACAGAAGCTGGGCATCAGTACTGTATATCAGGAGATCACACTCTGTCCGAATCTGTCCGTGGCAGAGAATATGTACATAGGACGTTCTAACAAGATCTATCAGAACTGGAAGAAAATGAATGAGGACGCAGATAAGATTTTACAGAATCTGGATATCCCTGCGAAAGCGTCCCAACAGCTGGCAAGCTGCTCTATCGCTGTACAGCAGATGGTGGCCATCGCCAGAGCTGTAGATATGGATTGTAAAGTACTGATCCTGGATGAGCCGACCTCCTCTCTGGATGAGCAGGAAGTAGAAAAGCTTTTCGGTCTGATGCGTGATCTGAAGGCCAGAGGCGTGGGTATTATCTTCGTAACTCATTTCCTGGATCAGGTATATGAAGTGTGTGACAAGATCACTGTCCTGCGGGATGGCGGACTGGTAGGCGAATATGCCATCAAGGACTTGCCCAGAGTACAGCTGGTATCCAAGATGCTCGGCAAGGAGCTGGATGACCTGTCCGACATCAAGGGTGAACAGAAAGCAGATCAGAAAGCGGAAAGCACAGAGCCGCTATTCGAGACCAAGGATCTGTGCAGTGACGCCGGGATCAAGCCTTTTGATTTCTATATCAAAAAGGGTGAGGTCAACGGATTTACCGGATTGCTGGGATCCGGCCGAAGCGAATGTGTCCGTGCTATTTTCGGTGCCGACCGTATCATTGGCGGCACAGTGAAAAAGAATGGCAGACAGGTGAAGATCACTAAGCCTCTGGATGCTATGCGTCATGGCATTGGTTATCTGCCGGAGGATCGTAAGCGGGACGGTATCGTAGGTGACTTGTCCGTAAGAGAGAATATTATCCTGGCACTACAGGTGCTTCGTGGATTCTTCCGACCGATCTCCCGGGCGGAAGCTAATAAATTTGCAGACGAATACATCAAACTGTTGGATATTAAGACTGCATCCGCCGAGACTCCCATCAAGTCACTGTCCGGTGGTAATCAGCAGAAGGTAATTCTAGCCAGGTGGCTTCTGACCCATCCGGAATATCTGATCCTGGATGAGCCTACGAGAGGTATCGATGTCGGCACCAAGGTGGATATCCAGAAGCTGGTACTGAAGCTGGCAGGTGAAGGCATGAGCGTGACCTTCATTTCTTCTGAGACCGACGAGATGCTCCGTACCTGTTCCCGGCTGATAGTCATGAGAGACCGCAGGGTGGTAGGAGAGCTGTCCGGGGAGGATCTGACCCAGACCAAGATTATGAGTACGATTGCCGGAGGTGAGAGTAAACATGAGTAAGGAAAAAACAGTGGAAAAACAGAATAAAAATTTCCTCAGCGGATTGTTCCGGCAGCAAATCTTCATTCCCATTGCAGCCCTGATCATTCTGGCAGTATTCAATCTGATCGCGGATCCCAGCTTTTTCAAGATCACACTGGGATATAACAGCGCAGGAGATCCGGTATTGTCCGGCTATCTGATGACAATCTTAGACTACGGTTCCGAACTGGCAATCCTGGCTATCGGCATGACACTGGTCACTGCCGCATCCGGCGGACAGGATATCAGTGTGGGCGCGGCCATCGCTATTGCAGGCAGTGTGATCCTGCGGGTACTGTGCGGTACCAATTCCAGACCCGATACCTTACAGGCTCCCATTATCGTAGCTTTTCTGATCGCCTGTGTGGTGGCAATGCTCTTCGGCGCATTTAACGGTGTGCTGGTAGCGTATTTCAAGATCCAGCCCATGGTAGCGACGCTGATCCTCTATACGGCAGGCCGTTCCATCGCTGCATGGATCAACAACAACGAACTTCCTATTGTAAGTGATCCGACCTTCAGTTATTTCGGCGGATTTATTCCCGGAATCCCCATTCCCACACCGTTTTTCATTGCGGCAGCGTGCGTACTGGTGATCTTCCTGATACTGAAGTTCACGACACTGGGGCTTTACACCCAGTCCGTTGGTATCAATGAAAATTCCTCAAAATTAAATGGACTGAATCCCACATTTATTAAGTTCCTGACCTTCGTGATCTTAGGACTGTGTGTGGCGGTAGCGGCACTGATCAAGGTAAGCCGTCTGTCCTCCATCAACTACTCTGTGATCGCAAAGGACATCGAGATGGATGCAATTCTGGCAGTAGCACTGGGCGGCAACTCCTTAAGCGGTGGTAAGTTCAACATGGCAGCGTCAATCCTGGGTGCCTATGTTATTCAGTTCCTGACCACCACCTTATACAAATTTGACGTACAGTCGGATGCGCTTCCCGCTTACAAAGCAGTGGTAGTTATCCTGTTGGTGGTATTAAGCACGCCAAAGGTAAGAGAGTGGCTGTCCGCTGTTGGCAAGAAGCTGAAGCAGAGTAAGACCGTAAAGGAGGTTGGCTGAAATGGGTAAGAAGTTAAAAAATATGACAGATACCAATCTGCTGCTGACCATCACAATTGTAGTATTTTTTGCAATGTATATCGGAGCTATCGTGTTCCAGGGAAAAGGCTTTTTAAAGCCACAGACGTTTTTCAATATCCTGAACGCCAACGCAGCTCTGATCATACTTTCCTGCGGTATGAGCTTAGTCATGATCACTGGTGGAATCGATATCTCCGTCGGTGGCGTGGTAGCACTGGTCAGTATGAGCTGTGCGGTATACCTGGACTTTGGCGGAGGCAATGTATTCATTTCTATGCTGATCGCCGTTGCTATCGGCCTTGCCTTCGGTATCGTACAGGGCTTCCTGGTAGCGTACCTGGATATCCAGCCCTTTATCGTGACACTGGCCGGGATGTTCTTTGCCAGAGGCATGACCACCATCGTAAATACTAAGCCCTTCAATGTGGCGAATGAAAACTTCACTGCACTGAAGGAGACACGTGTGTTCGTTCCGGGGATGGGATCTGTGAACAAGTTGGGAAATTATGTAAATGCCTATGTGGAAATCGGTGTGATAGTAGCACTGATGGTAGTCATAGTGATGTTTGTCATGCTTCGCTGGACGAAGATGGGCCGCAGTTTCTATGCTGTGGGCGGCAACAACCAGAGTGCACTGATGCTGGGCATCAATGTTAAGAGAACGAAGTTCCTGTCCCATCTGCTCTGCGGACTGTTGGCAGGCATCGGTGGCTATGTATACTTCCTGCATGTAGGAAGCGGTTCGGCTTCTCATGCGACAGGCATGGAGATGAATGCCATTGCATCCTCTATCATTGGCGGTACAATGTTGACAGGCGGTGTTGGTAATATCATCGGAACCTTCTTCGGAGTATTGTCCTTAAGCACCATCCAGAACATCGTATCCAGTGCAGGTCTGGATCAGGCATGGTGGACCGGTATCACCATTGCAGCTATGCTGTGTCTGTTCCTGGTGGTACAGAGCGTGGTGATTGCCAGAAAAAAGAAAATGCTGCAGAAATAAATAAGAGTAGTTTCCTTCTGCTGGAGGAAGGAGAAGAACGAAATGAAAAGAGCGTGGCTGATGTGCAGCCACACTCTTTTTCCGCTAGTAAAAGTAATCCACTGGATATTAAGGGGGGTAAAAGTTATGAAAAAGACGAAGGTAAAAAAACAAAAGACTCCGAAAAAACAGGGATGCAGCCTGTTCCTGCTGCTGATGCTGCTGGCACTGGCACCGGTAGTTCTGGCAACAGTGATCCTCAGCACCACATCCTTACATCTGACCAGAACGAATCTGGAAGGCAGTGTACAGACCACACTGCATGTAACTGCGGATAATCTGGCAAAATACTGTAAGGAAAATGAGATCACGGCAATGAATGCCAGCGGTTATTACGAGTACCTGGACAGCCTGAAGGAAGAAGACCTGGAGATGGCCATTCTTGCAGATGGCATTCCGGCTACCACATCCATTAAAAATGAAAATGACTATCGTATCCGTGAAATCCCCATGGATCAGGACCTTGTGTCAGGCGGTGGGACGGATGGTTATTATGATAAAAATGTAGTGATAGATGGAAATGCTTATTATGGTTATTATATCCCGATTATGAATGACGGACGGATCACTGCGGTAGCTTTTGCGGCGGAACGGAAAAATGACATCACCGATGCTCTGTGGGAAATCAAGGTTGTATTCCTGATCTGCGCAGCGGGGATAGTGCTTCTGTTTGGTGCCATCTGCTTTTTCCTGAGCAGAGCTCTGTCGAGCAGGATGAAGGAGACTGGCGCCAGGGTGAATGCCCTGGCAGAAGGTGATCTGAGTGCCCAAAAAGAATCCCACAGTATCGTCCGTGAAATCCGTAATCTGTTACTGAATACCTCGCAGATGCAGCGGAATCTGGCGCAGGTCATCGGCGGTGTGCAGGAGGTAGCCGGAGAACTTCTAAACAGTGTACGGCAGGTCGCAGAGGGAAGCAATACTACCATGGAACAGGCGGAGCAGATCAGTCAGGCCGTGGATCAGCTGTCCGCTGCAGCAGAAGAAATGGCGGAAAATGTACAGAACATCAGTGACCGCATGGACGAGATTGGTGCGGCGGTCAACGACATCAGTGCCAGTGCCGGACAACTGCAGAAGGATTCGGAGGAGATGCAGGACAACAGTAGAAAAGCCGGAGAAGGTATGGAAAAGATCATGACCGGTAGCAGCCGTTCCGTGGAATCCGTGGATACTATTACGTCCAAGATCCATGAGACCAACGATTACATTGAAAAAATCGATGAAGCGGTAGCTCTGATCTTCTCCATTTCCGGACAGACAAATCTCTTAAGTCTGAATGCCTCCATTGAGGCCGCCAGAGCCGGAGAGGCAGGAAGAGGATTTGCAGTGGTAGCGGAAGAAATCCGTAAGCTGTCGGAGCAGAGTGCCGCCGGGGCCGAACAGATCAAGGAACTGGCACAGGGGATCATGGAGAAATCCGGTGAGACTGTGGAACAGGCGGATGTGGTAAAGGATATCATCCGGGAGGAACAGGATTACATTATTGCAACCAGAGAGCAGTATCAGCAGTTAGAGCAAAGTATCAGACATTCTGCGGAAGAGATCCGCAAGATTGCCGGAGAGACCAGACATCTGTCACAGCAGAAAGAGGATATTCTGGGCAATATCGGCAGTCTCAGTGCTATCAGTGAGGAAAATGCAGCCAACAACCAGCAGGTAAATGCAAACATTGAGGAAATCCTGACGCAGATACAGACAGTGGGCGCAAACTGTGATAAAATGAAACAGATCTCCGGGGAACTGGAGAACTCTGTGGCGTATTTTCACACAGAGAAAGAACCTGCCGGAAAATGAGAGAATGACAGAGTGGTTTCCGGGTGGGAAGAATGACAGAACAGGATGACATTACAGATATGAAAAAATGCAGAACAGGAAGACGATGGATGATAGGTCTGTTGCTGGGGCTGGGAATGATACTGGCCGGATGTGGCAGCAGACGAAGTACTGCGGATGACACGGTGACATCGGAAGAGATACAGATGGATCGTATCGTTGTTGGCTTTTCCCAGCTGGGAGCGGAATCCGACTGGCGCAGTGCCAACACGGAGTCCATGAAAAGCACTTTTACAAAGGAGGCAGGGTATGATCTGATCTTTGAGGATGGGCAGCAGAAGCAGGCCAATCAGATCCGGGCTATCCGCACATTTATCCAGCAGGAGGTAGATTATATCGTGCTGGCACCGGTGACGGAGACCGGTTGGGATACGGTGCTCAGAGAGGCGAAGGATGCCGGGATCCCGGTGATCATCGTGGACCGGAAGGTGGATGTGGAGGATGACAGTCTGTTTACCTGCTTTGTAGGGTCTGATTTTGAATTGGAGGGCCTGAAAATGTCAGAGTGGCTGAATTCCTTTTCTGTTAACAAGGGAATTGCCCCACAGGATATTCATATCGTAAATATTCAGGGAAACATCGGTGCTTCTGCCCAGATCGGACGGACCAGGGGACTGGAACAGGGCGTGGCAAAATACGGTTGGGATCTGTTGGACCAGGTATCTGGAGAATTCACCCAGGCCAAAGGCAAGGAGGTCATGGAGGCTTTTCTGAAAAAATATGACAATATCAACGTGGTCTATTGTGAGAACGATAATGAAGCCTTCGGAGCCATGGAAGCCATCCGCGCAGCGGGCAGAACCGTGGGCAGTGACCTGGCGGCAGGAGATATCATGATATTGTCCTTTGACGGTGTCAGCACGGAATCCATGGACTGCGTACTGAAGGATGAGATCACCTGTATCGGAGAATGCAATCCGCTACATGGACCAAGGGTAGAAGCACTGATCCGGATCCTGGAGGAGGGCAGGATCCCGGAAAAATTCTCTTATGTGGAAGAGGGACTGTATGCTCATGATGATACTGTGGTCTCTGTGACGGTAGATGATAAGATTTACCGCGTACAACAGGTGGACAGAGAACTTTGCAAAGAGAACGCATATTAAAAAATCTGAGGTAACGATCCGAATGTCACAGACATGGGATCGTTACATTTTTTTGCGGGAACTATAAAGTAATTGCAATTTAGTCCGATACATATTGTGAAACACGAATCACATTCGGGAAGGAGGAGTCGATATGCGTATTGAAGCGTATACACAGGTACAGCAGCTGTATCAGTCTCAGAAGCTAAGCAGAACACAGAAGACTAAGACAGCCACACACACGGACAGACTGCAGATCAGCAGCCAGGGCAAGGATTTCCAGACCGCTAAGGCAGCAGTGGCCGCCGCACCTGACATCAGGGAAGAGTTAACGGCTCCCATTAAAGCAAGGATCCAGAACGGTACTTATGGAGTGGATAATGCAAGCTTTGCGGAGAAGCTGCTTCAGAAACAGGAAGAAATGAGGTAGTTCTTTGGCTAGTTTAATGGAAAACCTGATAGATGTATTAGGCAGAGAGAGTACGGAGTACGAAGCTCTGCTTCAGTTATCACAACGCAAGACACCGATCATAGCAGGCGGTGATCTTGCAGAATTACAGAAGATCACGGACGAGGAGCAGGAGCTTGTAAGCAGGATCCATAATCTCGACAGACAGAGAGCGGGAGTGACTGCGGACATAGCCGATGTATTGAACAGGGATGTTAAAGAGCTGAAGCTGCCCAATCTGATCACTATGTTATCTGCACGCCCTGCGGAGCAGCAGGCACTGGCAGAAGCACATGACAGATTACAGGCAGCAGTCCGGGGACTGAAGCGCGTGAACGAACAGAACAGTGAACTGTTAAACAGTGCACTGGAGATGGTGGAGTTCGAGATGAATCTCCTCCAGGCGGCGAAGACAGCACCCGAGACAGCCAATTACAATCGCGGAGCTTACAATGCAGGAGATACCATGGGCGTTATCGATCATGGCTTCGATGCCAAGCAGTAAGATACAGAGGTGAGAGTTCATGCCATTAATGGGTAGTTTATATATTGGATCGTCCGGATTACAGACAAGTCAGAATGCGCTGAATACCACAGCGCATAATCTTTCTAATGTGGACACCACAGGCTATACCAGACAACAGGTACAGCAATCTAACAGAGCTTATGTCACATTATCTACAGACCCGAAGTCTATTGCCAACAAACAGACGGGTCTGGGTGTCACATATTCCCGTGTAAAACAGGTCAGAGATTATTTCCTGGACAAAACATACCGCAAGGAATCCGGACGCAGTATGTTCTATGAAGTGTCTACGGAAGTCATGGAAGAAGTAGAGAGCCAGCTGGGAGAGTTGAACGGCGAGGCTTTTCAGACGACCATGACCGATTTCTGGACTGCAGTACAGGAGCTTTCCAAGGATCCCAGCAGCTCCGTCACGCAGGGACTGATCGTACAGAGAGCATCCGAATTCGTGCAGAGAGCAAGTGCGGTATATGCTGGCTTAAGTTCCTATCAGGACAACCTGAATACACAGATCAGACAGAATGTGGATAAGATCAATAAATACGGCAATCAGCTGCTGACATTGAATGATCAGATCCGTGCCATTGAGAGCGGCGGTATTGAGCATGCCAATGACCTGCGGGATGCGAGAAATCAGATCCTCGATGAACTGGCAGAGCTGACCAATATGAGCTTTTCGGAGGACAGATACGGCAGCGTATCCGTACAGATCGAGGGTGTGGATTTCGTCAAGGACGGAACCTGCTATGAGATCGCCATGAAGACGGACGAAGCTACCGGCTTCGTGACACCGTTCTGGCCCATGAATGCTTCTTATACTACAAGGGATGACGGCACCAGAGTCTATAATATCGATGGCGCAGAGGTGTTTGACCTCTCTATCGAGATATCTTCTGATCTGGGAACCGATATCGGCGGGCTGAAGGCAATGCTGTTGGCCAGAGGAGATCACAGAGCCAACTATACCGACCTCGCAGAGGGAAAATACGACAGCGTATCCCAATCGGTCGTTATGAACATACAGGGTGAATTTGACCAGATGATCCACAATGTGGTGACGAAGATCAATGATATCCTGGCAGAGGCAGCCGGGGTACAGAGCGGAGATTTGGAGCTGGCAGACGGTACGACACTTAAAAATGCTAAATATTGCGCAGTGGATTCCGACGGCTATATGCGCATGGAAGACGGTACTCCGATCCAGTTATTTACCAAGGTGACGACAGACGGCTATCGTAAGGTGACCGGAAAAGACGGCAAGGACTACTGGGTCATGAACGAGGAAAAGGCGGGCAGTACGGAGACCCTCTACACCATCGGCAATCTGCAGGTGAATCCCACATTACTGCAGGAACCCTCCAAGCTGGGATTCCGACTGGCGGACGGTTCGGAGGATAAGAAAACGGCGGATGCACTGAAGGCAGCGTTTACCGAAGAATCCTATACGCTGAATCCCAACGTACAGAAAAAGACTACTTTTGTAGATTATTATACGGATCTGGTATCACAGGTAGCGAACTCCGGATATGTGTTCCGGAGCATCTATGAGAACCAGGTCAACACCGTGGAAGCGACACAGAGTGCCAGGGAGCAGGTGGTCGGTGTCTCCACGGACGAGGAACTGTCCAATATGATCAAGTTCCAGAATGCATACAACGCATCCAGTCGATATATCAATGTGATCAGCGAGATGCTGGAGCATATTATTTCCACATTAGGAGTATAGGAGGTGATATAGAATGCCCTCACAATTTTTTGGATTAAATATTGCATATACAGGACTGCTGGCCAGCAATGCTGCCATGAACACCACGTCCAACAATATCGCCAATGTACAGACGGAAGGCTACAGCAGACAGCAGGTAACCCAGCAGGCATCCAATGCACTGCGGGTATTCCAGACCTACGGCTGTGCCGGCGCCGGTGTAGAGACACTGGCCATCGAGCGCGTCCGCGATGAGTTCTATGACGGAAGATTCTGGGACAACAATGCACAGCTGGGCGAATACGATATGAAGCAGTATTACATGCAGCAGCTGGAGACGTATTTTGATGATGACGGCAAAAGCACCGGCTTCAAGACCATCTTCGATCAGCTGATGGTGACCGGTATGCAGGCTCTGTTAAAAGATCCTAACAGCGCTACCGCCAAGTCCCAGTTCGTAGGATATGCCGGAGCACTGACTGAGTATTTCAACGGCATGGCGGGCAACCTGGAAAAGGTTCAGAAAGACATCAACCAGGAGATCAAGCTGAAGGTAGATGAGATCAACTCCATCGCCGGCGAAGTCGCTACTTTAAATAAACAGATCAATACCATCGAACTGACCGGAGTGAAAGCAAACGAGCTCCGTGACCGCAGAACCCTGCTGATCGATGAATTGTCCAAGATCGTGGACGTGCAAGTCAAAGAGACACCGATCATCGATGCCAACAATGAGGACCGTGAGACCGGTGCCAACAGATACATGGTCAAGATCGCCGGAGGCCAGATGCTGGTAGATGGCAGTGATTACAACGGTCTCGAATGTGTGGCAAGAACCTCCTATGAGAAAGTAAACCAGACCGATATCGACGGTCTCTATGAAGTCTACTGGGCGGACGGGCAGAAGTTCAACCTGTACAATGCATCCATGGGCGGTGATCTGGCAGGACTGATCCAGATGCGTGACGGCAACAACGGCGAGAATTTCACCGGACAGGTGACCGCCACCGGCACGACGACCACGGCAGACGGCAAGACCCACGATACCGTAACCGTAAAAGTAACCAAGGCTTATCTGCAGGATCTGAATAAATGTAATCTATCGGATCAGGGAGGCATCCTGGATCTGGGCAATCAGGAATTCTACTATGATTCCTGGGAATATACCTGCGAATATGATGCGAACGGCAACGCCACTTACTCCTATACATTTACTTTATCGGACAGTGAGAAGAATCCCCGGGGAATTACCAATGACCGTGTAGGGAAAAAGGCAGAGATCGGTACCAACCTGTCCTATCAGGGCATCCCTTATTACATGAACCAGATGAATGAGTGGATCCGTACCTTCTCTCAGAAATTCAACGATATTCTCACCTCCGGTTACAGCGGAAACGGGGATCCCGGCGTGAAGATGTTCACCGGTAATAAAGCTACCGGCGGTGAGCAGTTCCTGCTGGATGACGCTGCAAAGCGATATGACAAGCAGGAAAAAAAGGCCAGCAAAATGACGGTAAAGGTCAACGATGACAGCTACTATCGTCTGACCGCGAAGAATTTTGACATTCTGGAGGCTATCGAACAGGATCCCGGACTGATGGCGAACCGTAAGGATGCCGCGGACGGCGTGGAACAGAACGACCTGTTGAACGATCTGAAGAATCTTGCCACAGATAAGACGAAGATGAGTTTCCGAGGATGTAATGCTTCTGAATTTTTACAGTGTATTCTGTCGGATGTGGCATTGAACGCTTCCAGAGCGAATACCTTTTATGCAAGCTTTAAGGATATCTCCGCTACTATCGATAATCAGAGAATCTCCATCTCCGGTGTCGATGAGGATGAAGAAGCGGTGAACCTGGTGAAATACCAGAACGGATACAATCTGGCTTCCAAGATGATCCAGACCCTGACGGAGATCTATGACAGACTGATCCTGGAGACCGGAGTCTAGTATGAAAATGGTATGGAATTCTATAGAGAGAAAGGACAAGGACCAAAATGAGAATTACGAACAAGATCATGCAACGTAATAATCTGTCCAATATCAATACGAACAAAGTATATCAGGATAAGCTGAGCACACAGATGTCCACCCAGAAGAAGGTGAACCGCCCTTCCGATGACCCGGTGGTATCCATCCGTGCCCTGCGTCTGCGCAGTAATGTTACGGAAGTGACCCAGTATTACAGCAAGAATATCCCCGATGCGGAGAGCTGGCTGGACGTGACGGAAGATGCATTGAAGAATCTGACAGAGATCATCACAAGCATGATCAAACAGTCTACGAAAGGCTCCAATGGAGACCTGAAGGCAGAAGACCGCCAGATCATTCTCGAACAGCTGAAAGCCCTTGGAGATGAAGTCTACAGCACCGGCGATGCCGACTACGCCGGACGCTATGTGTTTACCGGATATCGTACCGATACTTCCTTAAGCTTTGATAAGGAATACAACACGGAATACAATATCACCGAGCAGCTGGGCAACAGCTCCATCACTAAGCTGACCAAGGTAAATACCGGTAAACTGCTGGATATCACCGCAGCGAATTATAAAGATGCGGGCTTTGATAAGATATCAGAACAGGATGTCAAGGCCACGGAGGTATATCGTATTCAGCTGTCCTATAATGACTGTAAAAAGAACGGCACTCCCTCCATTTCTTTTCAGGAGAAACAGGCGGATGGCAGCTATCAGGAGGTAACATGGCCGGATCAGAATACCCACCAGCCGGCCATTGAGGAAATTTCCTCTACCGCGGATCCCTACAGCAAGGTAGCCGGTAACCCTGATGCTATCGTGTATGTACCGGAGACCGGAGAGCTGCTCCTGGGCGAGAACCGCTACAAGACCCTGATGGATTGCAAGGATGATCCTGCCACTTCCGGTAAAAATGAGGGTGAGATTCAGGTAACCTATCAGAAGAATCACTGGGTGAAGGGAGATCTGCGGCCGGAGCATTACTTCAAGTGTGATGCCACCGTGGATGGCAAGACAATAAAATATAATGAGAAATATACACAGGATGATGAGGACAGACAGGTGATCGAATATGATGTAGGCTTCAATCAGACCATCCGTGTAAATTCCACTGCAGATGAGTGCTTCCAGCACGGAATCGGCCGTACCGTGGATGACCTGGTACAGGCGATGCAGGATGTGCTGGATTTGGAGACAGTGAAGACCAAGATCGAAGGCCTGCAGGAAAATGCTACCGGCGGCGATGCGGATATTCTGAAAAAACAGATGGAAGCCGTGGAAAAAGCACTGACTCTGTCCAAGGATAAGTGCCAGAAGCTGTTCGAGAGCAGCATTACCACCTTCCAGGGATATCTCGATGATGCCAACCTGTGCATCACCAACTGCGGTACCAGAAGCAGCAAGCTGGAGCTGATCGAGAACCGTATGAAGAGCCAGAAGACTACCTTTGAGACATTAAAGAGCGAAAACGAAGATATTGATGTGACAGAGACCGCTATTAACTTAAAGAGTGCGGAGATGACCTACGAAGCTGCACTGATGGCTACCGGTAAAGTCATGCAGACCACACTTTTGAACTTTATCTAAGAGGATAGTGTAAAAAATACGGAAGTACCTGGAAGCTTGCAGGTACGGAAAGGCATAGGTATTCTATGAAGATTCAGACGAAAAATTTTGGGGAAGTAGAGATCGCGGATAACAAGATCATCACATTTGATAAAGGAATCATCGGATTCCCGGAGCTGAAGCATTTTACCATGCTGCATGATGAGGGGAAGGGCAGCAGTGCCGGTATCCGTTATCTGCAGTCCATCGAAGAACCCAGCTTTGCCATGCCGGTCATGGATCCTTTGCTGGTCAACCCGGACTATGATCCCGAGGTGGATGATGAGCTGCTCACCGGTGTAGGAACACTCACCCCGGAGAACATTCTGGTCATGGTGACCGTGACCGTACCTTCCGATCTTACGAAGATGACCGTGAACCTCCAGGGACCCTTTGTCATCAATGTGGAAGAGCGTAAGGCATGTCAGATCATCCTCGAAGGAAATCAGTATTCCGTGAAATTCCCCATCTACGATATCCTGAAATCCAGAAAGGCGGGTGAGTAAGATGCTGGCATTATCCCGTAAGAAAAACGAAGCGATCATCATCAACAATGACATCGAGATCACCGTCCTGGAAGTGAAGGGCGACCAGGTCAAGATCGGCATCTCCGCTCCCAAGGAAGTGCCCATTTACCGCAAGGAAGTATACCTACAGATCCAGGAAGCCAACAGGGCTTCGGTGGATGCTGACGGTATGAAAGCACTGAAGAACCTGTTTGGGTAGGCAGAAGATAAAATAGGAAAATAGGAAATTAGGCATAGGAGGTGCAAATTTTTGCAGCTCCTATTAATTTTTCGAGAAAAGTAACCGATAAAAAGCTTAGAGAACAAAGGTCGTGCGCCCACGGAAGGCGCTTATTCATCACACGGAGGTGACCATTATGACCATAGAACCGATTTCCAGTATCATGACAGTGCAGGCACAGAACACATCCGCTGCCAAGAATGCAGCTACAAAAGTGACCACAGAGGAAAACGCCTCTGAATACAATCCTGCCAATGTAAAGCCAATAGACAAGATCGATCAGACGACAGCAGTCGTTGAGAATGCTCAGGGCAAGGAGCAGAGTAATACCTCTGCCGATCCCAATAGGGAGCAGCAACAGCATGTGACCAATGAGCAGATCAAGAAAGCGGTAGAGAAGCTGAACAAGAACATGATGTCTCATTCCGAAGCGGTCTTCGGCATTCATGAGGCAACCAACCGCGTAACCATCAAGATCATAGATAAGGATACCAAGAAAGTGATCAAGGAGCTCCCTCCCGAGAAGACCCTGGACATGATCGCCAAAGTGTGGGAGTTAGCCGGTATCCTGGTAGATGAGAAGAGATAAGATAGGAGGATACCCATATGGCATCATCAACAATGAGATTATCCGGACTGATCTCCGGTATGGACACAGAGAGCATTATCCAGCAGCTGGTGTCTGCGAAGCAGACCAAGGTAGACGATGCGAAAAAGGCACAGACCAAGCTGGAGTGGAAGACTACGGCATGGAAGGATCTGAACACCAAGCTGAAGAATCTGCAGTCCAAATACGTCAATAATATGCGTTTTACCAGTGCTTATATGAAGAAGACCACATCCGTCTCCGACAGCACCGCAGCCAGCATCATCACCGGTGAGAATGCCATGAACGGCGTGCAGAACCTCAAGATCACACAGCTGGCCAAGACTGCTTACATGACCGGCGGCAAGACTTCTCTGAGGACCAAAACAGATGCAGACGGGGACGATTTCAAGCTTAATGCCCTGACGAAGTTGTCCGATCTGAGCGTGGATAATAAAGGTACTGCTCTGAATCTGAGCACCGGTACCACATTAAATATCAAGAGCGGTGATACCAATGTAGAACTGGAGATCACTGCGGATACTACTATCTCTGATGTATTGACCAAATTAAAAGAAGCCGGACTGAATGCCAACTTTGATGAGACCCAGCAGAGATTCTATATCAGTGCCAAGGATTCCGGAGAAGGCAATGATTTCAGCATTACCGCATCCGATGAGACCGGCAATAACGTACTTAAGAGCCTGGGACTGGACAGTGCAAGTGCCAATAAGATCGATGCACAGAATGCGAAGATCACTCTGAATGGTACGGAGTACGAGAGCAACACCAATGTATTCTCCATCAACGGTCTGACCATTACAGCCATGAAAGAGACCGCTGAGAACGTCGTGGTGACCACTAAGGATGACGTAGACGGCATCTACGATATGATCAAGGGTTTCCTGAAGGATTACAATTCCATCATCAATGAGATGGATAAGCTGTATAATGCAGATTCTGCCAAAGGCTATGAGCCGCTGACCGATGACGAGAAGGATGCTATGTCCGACTCCGAGGTAGAGAAATACGAGCAGAAGATCAAGGATGCCCTGCTCCGCAGAGACAGCAATCTGTCTACCGTAAGCTCTGCCTTAAAAGAAATTATGGCAGGCAGTGTGGAAGTAAACGGCAAGAACATGTATCTCAGCGATTTTGGTATTGAGACTCTGAGCTACTTTACCGCAGCGGAGAATGAGAAGAATGCCTACCATATCAATGGAGATGCAGATGACTCCAGTACCTCCGGTAATGCAGACAAGCTTAAGAGCATGATCAGCAGTGATCCCGATACGGTCGTAAGCTTTTTCTCCGGACTGTTCAAGAATCTGTATACGAAAATGAGTGATCTGTCCAAATCGGTAGAAGGTTATCGCTCCTACGGTAATTTTTATGATGACAAAAAGATGAAATCGGATTATGATGATTATAAGACGAAGATCTCCGAACTGGAGGAGAAGCTGAACGATTACGAGGATAAATGGTATTCCAAGTTCTCCAAGATGGAGACGGCTCTTGCAAAGCTGCAGAGCAATTCCAGTGCGGTGACCGCCTTATTAGGAGGATCATGATATGGCATTACCCAGTGCGTATGCACAGTATAATAACAGCAAGGTTCTGACCGCATCTCCGGCAGAACTGACGCTTATGCTTTACGACGGAGCCATTAAGTTCTGTAACATCGCAGAGCTTTCCATAGAGAAAAATGACATTCCCAGAGCGCATGAGAATATCCGCAAGGTGCAGAATATCATCGGATATCTGCATTCCACACTGGATATGAAATACGAAGTTTCCAAGGATTTCGATAATATTTACAGCTATCTGGAGAGACGGCTGGTGGAAGCCAATGTCAAAAAGGATAAGGAGATTCTCGAAGAGATCAACACGCATCTCCATTCGATCCGCGACAACTGGAAAGAAGTCATGAAGGCCGGTGCCAAGAAAGGAAATGACTGATGGAGAATCAGCTGACCATTTTATCGGAAAGTCTGGATAAGAAGCTGGAAGTACTGCAGAAGATCCGGGAATATAATAAGCGTCAGGAAGAAATCTTTTCTGCGGAAAAAGTGGACATGAGCCTGTTCGATGATGCCGTGGAGGAGAAACAGCGCCTGATCGATGAGGTCGTCCGCCTGGATGAAGGCTTCGAGATCCTGTATGAGAAGCTGGCGAAGGAGTTGGAGGGCAACAGACAGCGCTATGCAGCACAGATCCGGGAACTCCAGGCCAAGGTTGCCAAGGTGACGGAGCTCAGTGTGTCCGTACAGGCACAGGAAGCCCGGAACAAGAAACTGGTCGAGAACTATTTCGCCAGGGAACGTGCCGGAATCGGCCAGAGACGTAAAAATGCCAAAAGCGCGTTTGACTACTACAAGAGCATGAGCGGCGCCGGATACGTACCGCCTCAGATGTATGATAATAAACAATAAATACAACAGACGAAGGGAAGCAGATCACTGCTTCTCTTTTTTATGACAGAATCAATGTGAAAGAATAAAAATGTGGTTTCGGCTAAAATATAATCAGAGTATAGATTAGCCGGAAAATGCTTGATATTTTAAAAAAATCCGGCTAAAATATAATCATAAAAAAGATTAGCCGAAAGAGGGGCTTTTATGAATTATATCAAAAGAAGTCTGGAGAATGTAGTAAGACAGGTAACCAGGGAATATCCGGTACTCCTGGTAACGGGACCTAGACAGGTAGGAAAGACGACAATGCTCCAAAAACTGATGGAGGGAACGGAGCGGGGATATGTAACACTGGATGATTTGAACGAAAGAAATATTGCAAAGACCGATCCGGAACTGTTTCTGCAACTGCATAAACCACCTGTATTGATTGATGAGGTTCAATATGCACCGGAACTGTTTACTTATATCAAGATATATGTAGATAAAAACCATGAGCCGGGAGCATTTTGGCTTACGGGATCACAGGTGTTCAAATTGATGCAGGGAGTACAGGAGTCACTGGCAGGAAGAGTGGCAGTACTTTCACTTACATCCCTGTCACAGGCAGAGATATCCGGCGGGACGATGAAACCGTTTACGGTAGATCTGGAGGATTTAAGCGAGAGGCAGAAAGAGAGAGAGCAAGCTGATACAAGAGAGATCTTTGAGCGGATTTATCAGGGCTCCATGCCGGCGATCGTAAGCGGTATTAACAGTAACAGTCAGCTTTTTTACAGCAGTTATCTGTCTACTTATATTGAGCGGGATGTAAGAGAATTATCGAATGCCATAGATTCGCTTAAGTTCCTCCGGTTTATTACTGCGGTGGCAGCAAGATGTGGGCAGATGGTTAACGCAGCAGAGATTGCCAGAGATGCAGATATCAATCAGACGCAGGCGAAGGATTGGCTGACAATTCTGGAAACGCTGGGAATTATTTTTTATCTTCATCCGTATTCTAATAATTTGTTGAAGCGCCTTGTGAAAACGCCCAAACTGTATTTCTACGATACGGGTCTGGTGTGTTACCTGACGAAATGGAGCAGTGCGGAAACGTTAGAATGCGGTGCTATGAACGGGGCCATTTTGGAGAATTATGTGGTCGCGGAAATTCGGAAAACCTACCTGAATTGTGGAAAAGAGCCGTATTTGTACTATTATCGTGATAAAGATGCCAGGGAGATTGATATTGTCCTGGAACATGATGGAATATTGAATCCGATTGAGATTAAGAAAACTGCAAATCCCGGAACAGAGCTGGTAAAGGTATTTGAATTACTCGACAAGGCATCAACGCCTCGTGCGAAGGGCGCAGTTATCTGCATGAAACCGGGACTTAGTGCGATTGACAGAGACAATTATATCGTACCGGTCTGGATGATCTAAAATACAGTCCCTGCCTGAATATCAGACAGGGACCTATAATTTCAAAAATGTTTTTGCGTATACGTCTTTATCCCTAAATAAGAAAAAAATAAAAAATAAAAAAATATTGCATTCGGATTAGAAAAATTGTGGTTACTGTAAGAAGTGGCATGCTCATTACGTATATATATTAGAAAATACGTAAAGGAACGTAAACCAGACTGTTTACAGTGATGCCTGAAACCGGAATTTCCCATCCTCAGCAAAAAATCCATACACTCCGTGATATTTTTCTACAACGGAGATCATGCTTTTGGTGCCGAGACCGTGATTGGGTTCGTGAGAGATGGGAATCTCATTTTCAAATACCGGCTCCTGTAGATAGCTGTTTGCTATCTGTATACAGATCCGGTTATTTTTTTCATAAACTTTCAGCGTAATATAGCGTTTCTCAGGAGCAGGAATCTTTTCGCAGGCGTAAATCGCATTTTCCAGAGCATTTGCAAAAAGGCTGCACAAATCAGTGATCTGAAAGCGTGTAAAATCGGTGGCAGTCACGGTAAATTGCAATTCGATTCCGGCATCTGACGCCTGACCGGCATAGGAAGAGAGAATCAGGTTCAGAGCGTCGTTTTCACAGTATCTGATCACACGGCTGTTATCGATATCGGCACAGATCTGGTGAATATATTCCAAAGCCTGTTCCAACTCATTTTCTGCAATACAGTTTTGCAAAAAGGTCATATGATGTCTCAGATCATGACGATAGATGGACGCCTGCTTCTGAGAAGTGGATAACTGTGTAATCTCCTTCTACGCCTGTGCGGCTGCGGTGGTAAGCAGCAGATTTTCACGTTCCGCCGTGCTTTTTTTATTGGAAAAATCCAGCGACACCATAGCCAGGATAAAAAAGAAGAGCACAAGAAAGCTGTCCATGAAATCAATAATGACCGGACCACCGGTATACAAGAGATCTGTGTAAACGGTCAGAGTGTATTCCAAAATGTAATAGGAAAGCGGCAGCAGGAAAAAGAGCAACAGAGTCTTCTTATTCTCATAATGCAGACGGATGATATAAGGCGCAATATAGCGGATGACCAGATACAGCAGCGGAATCGTCACGCAGATAGAGACGAGATTGGCTACAACCGGACTGCCGTCGAAAAAGAAGGCTGCCAGCGTGCCGAACCATTTTCTGGGAGTGCACATCAGGTAAGCGGACAGCACAGAGATCGTCGCGATATAGATATTCCGGTGAAAGGCAAAACGGATCAGGAGGACCAGCGGCAGATGTATGAGCAGCGGATAGCATTTATAGAGCAGATTCTCCCCCATCATAAGGTAAGACAGAAGCTGTATTGCGCCCAAAGCAAGGATCGTGATGATATAAGGGATCTTATTGTCCTCAAAATGGATATCTGCCAGGTAGAGAGACATCACGATACCAAAGAAAAGGACAAAGCCGTAATTGATAAGTCCTAAAAGGGATACAAATTCACTCATATGGATTCCTCCATTTGAAAAGCAAGGTAGAGTCTCTTGATCTCCGAGATCCTGCGCTGGGCAAGCGGAAGGCACTTGCCGTTTGCCAGATATAGGTCGGCTGCGTCGATCCTGCGAATATAGTTCATGTTGACCAGAAAAGAGCGGTGTGCAAGGAGAAATTCCGGGTGTTGCAGCAACTGGTCGCAGACAGAAGCAAACTTTTCCACGCAGGTGATCTGACTGTTGTTTCTCAGGTAATAAATGATTTTTCGGTTCAAGGCTTCAATATAAATGATTTCAGACATATGGACTTTGTGTACGCCGACGCTGCTCTTCAATACCAGACAGGAATCGCGGTCTTCGGTTCTGGTACGCATGATGTCATCCAGAGCTTCAACCAGCCGGTCTCTTTAAACGGGTTTCACCAGGTAATTGGAAGCTTTCACGGTATAACTCTCTACCGCAAATTCGGGAGAAGACGTCAGGAAAATAATGTCTGCGGCCTTGTCACTGCTTCGGATCTCTTTGGCCAGTTCGATGCCGTTCAGTCCCGGCATCACCACATCCAACAGATAAATATCATAATGCTCCTGTAAAAGATTCGACGCCAGCTCCGTACTGTTGTCGAAAGGTTTGTAGGAAAATTCTATGTTTCGCTGTGTCTGGTAATCTGCGAGAACAGACAGTATCCGGAACAGTTCATTCTTATCGTCATCGCATATTGCAATTTTCATGGAATCGTTTCCCCTTTTTCACTTTGGTATAGGACTATTATACAAGAAAAATAACGGAAGAAATCATGCGCCCACCATTCGATATCGGATGTTGGGCGCGATTTTTAGAAGTGAATTTGGCAATAGCGAAAGCAAATTTTCATACGTTGTTGATGAATGGCAGAATAGTCAGATTCCCTGATCGACCGCGGCACCTTTGACGTCATCTTCGACCAGTTTTAATTTGTTCATCATATCCTTGATCTCCTGCTGGGCCTGAACTACGCTGTCTGTACCACCGGCTTGCTTGTTCGCAGCTTCCACGATATTTTTTGTCAGCTCTTCCTGCTCGTTCTTTTCGTCTTTTCTGGCTTGCAGTTTTTCTTCCAGTTCCTTCTTTTTGTCTGCAGCTTCCTCGGCTGTTTTCTTCTCTTCTTCCTGCTTCTCGTCGATGTGGTCTTTGCCTTCCGCAATCAGCATGCCCATGATCTCGTCGCTGGCAGCGCCCATTACTGCATCTGCCTGCTCAAATGCAGCTCCCATGGAATTGGATTTTAACCGTTCAATCTTCGTCTGGCGGATCACGGCATTTTCTGTCTGAATCTCATTCCTGGCGTCGGCAAGTTCGTTGACATAGGATTCTTCTGATTTTTTTAAGGCAAGAGACTGCTGCTGGTATTCTGTTAATCCGGCAGCTTTTATTTTGGCAATCTGTTCTTCTTCCTCTTTCGTTAAGCGGACATCCGAACCGGAGAAGCCGGTCTCTACGCCTTTTGCCAGTAGTTCCAGATCTTTTTGTTCCTGGCTGTCTGAGGACACACCGAATTTATCCTGCAGGGCGGCTCTGGAGGCTTCGATATCACTGATCGCCTTTGTGCTGTCACCGATTTCCCTGGTGAGAGAGCGTATTTTTTCTCTGCGATTTGTCATATCGTCATCAATCTTACTCTCTCCGGCAAAGGCATCCCCGATGATCTTCATAGCTTTTTTCCGAACCTGGGCCTTCTTTGTAGCGATCGGATCGGTGACGGAAGCCATACTGCGGGCATCTATGGATTTACCACCGTTTTTTGCTTTGCCGTTTTTGCCATCTGATACAGAATGACGTCTGTTTTGTACTTGATCTTCCCCTACAAAATAGGAATAATTTTTTACTTGCATAATTACCCTCCGCTTCATTATGTTGTTACTATCTATTTCGGCAAAATGAGCAGAATATGTAATAGCCGAAAATGAGTTTGCTGCAGCATTAAAACGTGAAAATTCAGGATTTCTGTGACATGGGAAAATTTGAGCAGATCATGATGTAAATGTCTAAGAATATCGTATTTTCGAAAAATGCCGGAATGAAAAGTCAAATTTTTTTTCAAAGAGGGGTTAAGTTTCCAAAATCCTCTCCGATATACTTAACAAGTAAAGCAAATAAAACATTTGCTTACCGAACCTCTTCCGAATCGAAGGTTTCGCACGCCGGAGAGACGGAAGACAATGGCGATGAAGGTAACAGGATGTGCGAACTTGAAGCTGACATTGCCAAAGCAAATAACGGAGCGCAGGGAAGCGCTCGTCAATTCAAGGAGGAATATATTATGGTAGTACAACACAATCTTACAGCTATGAACTCTAACAGAATGTTAGGCATCACCACAAAATCCCAGGCTAAGTCTACTGAGAAGTTATCATCCGGTTACAAGATCAACAGAGCAGCAGATGATGCAGCAGGACTTTCCATCAGTGAGAAAATGAGAAAGCAGATCAGAGGACTGACACAGGCTTCCAGCAACGCACAGGACGGTATCTCCGCAGTGCAGACCGCTGAAGGTGCTCTGAACGAAGTTCAGGATATGCTGCAGAGAATGAATGAGCTGGCTGTTAAGGCTGCAAACGGAACTCAGTCTGAGGACGATAGAAGCTACATCCAGAACGAGATCGACCAGCTGACCACCGAGATCGACCGTGTTGCTGAGACCACTAAGTTCAACGAGACCTATCTGCTGAAGGGTGATCAGGATAATGAGAAAGCATATACCTATTCTTATGCAACTGCTACTGGTAAGGTTGCAACCGCTACGATGTCTACAACTGCATCAACCAAGGGTTCTAAGATTACAACTATGACCTTTAAGACAACGGCATCTGCGGACGAACAGAATGAAGTTGCTAAATTGATCAGAGATCAGGGTATCAATGTTCAGTATAGTAGCAAAGATTCCGCGACTACTGGTAAGGTTGTTAATAGCGCAACAGTTTCGTTAAATGGCACAGATAAGTATACTGTAACGAATACGACGGGTAATGATTACAGTATTAAAGATGCTAAGGGAAATGAAATTGCAACATTTACATTGGAAAATGCCAACCTTGGAGAGAAGGATAAAGCGGATGCGATTACACCTGGAACCGAGACATTTACCGCAAGCAAAGCAACCGCAGGCTATAAAGATGGTGACACTGTAAAGTATTATGACAAGGACGGCAATGGAATTCCTGAAAATGCACTGAGCAAGTACTTCTCATCTACCACTAACGCTGCTGGAACTGTTTCCAGTACAGTAAAAGCGGATGCTCCTCTGGTATATGATGCTTTAGGAAATAAGATTGATGCAGCTGTAGCAGACATTTCTGCTAAGCAGGATCTGACAGGTGCTTTAACTCTGACTCTTCATGTAGGTGCAGATGCTACATCCAACAATCAGATCAGCGTAAATCTTGACGCTATGTCTGCTAAGGGCTTAGGCGTAAACGGTCTGAAGGTTGACGGAACCGATGACACCAACGCTAAGGGCTCTATCGAGACCATCAAGGAAGCTATCCAGAAGGTATCCACCCAGCGTTCCGCACTTGGTGCTGTTCAGAACCGTCTAGAGCATACCATTAGCAACCTGGATAACGTTGTAGAGAATACCACCAGCGCAGAGAGCCAGATCCGTGATACCGATATGGCTACTGAGATGGTTAAGTATTCCAATAACAACATTCTGGCTCAGGCAGGTCAGGCTATGCTTGCACAGTCCAACCAGGCTAACCAGGGTGTACTGTCTCTGTTACAGTAATCTTAACCACAGATGGATCCAAAACATTTTTAAGAATTAGTTGTGTAAAAACTAACATAAAAAGGTTCCACCGGAGAATTCCGGTGGAACCTTTTTGCTGTGAACAGCCTGAAAATACAAGTAATAGGACACTTAGTAAAGATGCACAAAATCCAAATCCGTGAAAATAGCCAATTTCAACATACTCAATTTTGTATACTTATTTTTTAGAAATTCATAGGAAAACAGTCCTCTATACCTTATAATAAACGTGGGTGCTGCCAAAACGGTAAGCGGTTCGCCTTTCGCCAGAATGGGAACATTTTGAGAACTTCCAGTATTATCGGAGGTGATACGAATGGGAAATTTAACGAAAGGTACATAAATGATAGAAACAGTGGTTGGCGCTGTCGGTATTGTAGTTACGATGATCAGCATCATCGTGACCGTGATCAGTATCGTGCAGACCAGTCAGAAACGAAAGCATTAAAAAAGCAACCGCCTCCACCAAAGGTACAAGTTGCTTTTTTAGAACTATAAACTAAGGTGAACCGTTGCTGTACGGTAGCACTCTTTTTGCCCCTTAATATTAACACTTTTTTTACGATGCGTCAACGTTTTTCGCATACTTGCAATCATTCTGCAAATGCTATAGACTAAGAGTAATCTACATTGATCTGAAAACAGTAAAGGAGACCATTATGTGCACAGCAGCAACTTATAGATCGCAGGATTTTTATTTTGGCAGAACTTTTGATTATGAATTTAATTACGGAGAAGAAGTGGTGGTGACACCGCGTAATTACTCTTTTCAGTTACGGCATCAGAATGCATTGACTGAGCATTATGCCATGATCGGTATCGCTCATATGGTGGGGGATTATCCGCTGTATTATGATGCGGTCAATGAGAAGGGCCTGGGCATGGCAGGTCTTAATTTCGCGGGCAACGCCGTATATCGTAAGCCCCGGGAGGGCAGAGACAACATTGCACAGTTCGAGTTCATTCCCTGGATCCTGGGACAGTGTGCTACGGTGCAGGAAGCCCGGACGCTGTTAGCCCACATCAATCTGGTGGATACGCGGTTCAGCGAGCAGTTTCCGACATCACAGCTGCACTGGATACTGGCGGACAGGGACGAGGCGATCACGATAGAGGCAGTCGAGGAGGGACTGAACATTTATGACAATCCCGTAGGGGTATTGACGAACAATCCTCCCTTTGACAAGCAGCTGTTCCGGCTGAATGACTACAGTTATCTGTCTCCGGATCAGCCGGTGAACCGTTTCTCAGAGCAGCTTCAGCTGCAGCCGTACAGCCGTGGCATGGGAGCCATGGGGCTGCCCGGCGATCTGTCCTCTGCCTCCCGTTTTGTCCGGGTGGCTTTTACGAAAATGAATTCTGTATCGGGAACCTCGGAGTCTGAAAGCGTCAGTCAGTTTTTCCATATCTTAGGAAGCGTGGCTCAGACGAGAGGATGCTGCCGTCTGGAAAACGGTAAGTATGAGATCACTATTTATACTTCCTGCTGTAATGCAGACAGGGGGATTTATTATTACACTACCTATGAGAACCACCAGATCACAGCCGTAGATATGTACCGGGAGAACCTGGATGGGGAGATTCCCGTGCATTATCCCCTGGTGCAGGGAGAGCATATCTTACTGCAGAATGCGGCAGATACAACGGAGGAAAAACTGTAAATGGATGTAGAACAGAGAGAACATGTAGTGTCCGGCTTCGCCTTCTATTCCGAGAAGGATGCCAGACTTGCGGAGCAGGAACGGCAGAAGATCGCCTATCTGGATAAGCGCATTGATCATACGGATATTCAGTCGGTTCTTGCCATTTATAAAAAAGCACTGGAAGACCGGGTGTTCCGCACCCCGGTAGGACTGGAGTACCTCAGGGAGCTGCAGGGAGAGCTGCGCGCCCGGGAAGAAGAACTGGGGGAGGAAGTGCCTCCGATCCCTCTGTGGACGAACTTTGCCGATGTCAGGACGAAGACGTCCCCTGCCAGAAGACGGATCCAGCCGATGCCGGAAGACGGGGGCAAAAAGGCGGGCCTCCACCTGTCAGTGATCATGAACATCGTGATGATTGTGGCGATCATTGCCATGTTTGTGATCACATTGAATTCCGACCAACCCAATATCCTGAATTACGAGCGGAATCTTCAGAATAAATACGCATCCTGGGAACAGGAGCTGACCCAGAGAGAGCAGACGGTTAGGGAAAAAGAGAGAGAGCTACATATAGAAAATACAGGGAATACAGGAAATACGGAGACCGAAATTTCACAGAATTGACATATTTCTGCGCTATACTATGTCTACAACAGAAAGGTGAGGGTATGTATGGACAGACTGAAAATACTGGTAGTAGATGATGAGAGCAGGATGCGTAAGTTGGTCCGGGATTTCCTGGTGAAGAGTAATTTTGAGGTGCTGGAGGCCGGAGACGGCGAGGAGGCACTGGATATTTTTTATAAGGATAAGGATATTGCACTGATCATTCTGGATGTCATGATGCCAAAAATGGATGGTTGGCAGGTATGCCGGGAGATCCGTGTGAACTCCAAAGTTCCTATTATTATGCTGACAGCCCGCGGAGATGAGAGAGACGAGCTGCAGGGTTTTCAGCTGGGAGTGGACGAGTATATTTCCAAACCCTTCAGCCCCAAGATCCTGGTGGCGCGGGTGGAAGCGATCCTACGCAGGACGAACCAGTTAGGGCAGGACGAAGCACTGACCTGCGGCGGGATCACTGTGGATAAGACAGCACACCGCGTGATCATAGACGGCAAAGATGTGGACTTAAGCTATAAAGAATTCGAACTTCTGACCTATTTTATGGAAAATAAGGGAATTGCCCTGTCCAGAGAGAAGATACTGAACAACGTATGGAACTATGATTACTTCGGGGATGCCCGTACCATTGATACCCATGTGAAGAAGCTGCGCAGCAAGCTGGGCGAGGAAGGCAATCTCATCAAGACCATATGGGGAATGGGGTACAAAATGGATGAAACAGCAGAATAAACAGCAGAAGAAAAAAGTGCATTCCATCAGGGGACAGTTCGCCTGGATATTTATCGGGCTGATGATCGGGACGATCCTTTTGTGCCTGCTGCTGAATTACATGTTTTTAGGCAGAGTCTATATGCAGAGTAAGCTGGATGTCATTCACGATGCTTATGAGACGATCAAGCAGGCGGCGGAGAGTGACAGCTATGGCTCCGAGGAATTCGCCAGGGAGCTGGATGACGTATGCAGAAGCTATAACATGACAGTATGTGTCATGGACGTGAATTCCAACATGAAATATGTATCCATCAACGGCGGTGAGAGATTGGAGAATCGTCTGATTGGCTATGTGTTCGGCTTCGGAACGTTTCCGGATAACGAGCGGTTCATCGAGAACGGTGATGACTATGTGATCCAGAGAACCGGGCAGGAGAATAAGGAATATTTGGAGATCTACGGAAGGCTGAACACCGGAATCTCTTTTATCATGCAGACACCACTCTCCAGTATTCAGGAGAGTGCTAAGATCGCTAATCGTTTTTACGTGTTGGTCGGCTGCCTGGGAGCATTGGCGGGTGGTATCATTATCTGGTTTGTCTCCAGACGTGTGACGAAGCCGATCCTGGAGCTGAACGATATCTCACAGCGGATGGTACAGCTGGATTTTGAAGCAAAATATCAGGGCAGGGCTCACAATGAGATCGATCTGCTGGGAGAGAACATTAATAAACTGTCCGATTCTCTGGAACAGACGATTTCGGAACTGAAGACTGCGAATAATGAGCTGCAGCGGGATGTGGAGAAAAAGGAAGCTGTCGATGAAATGCGTAAGGAGTTCCTGGCGAATGTCTCCCATGAACTGAAGACTCCCATCGCTCTGATCCAGGGCTATGCGGAAGGACTGCAGGAGGGCGTCAATGACGATCCCGAGAGCAGACAGTTCTACTGTGATGTCATCGTGGATGAAGCGGCGAAGATGAACAACATGGTGAAAAAGCTTCTGACGCTGAACCAGCTGGAATTCGGCAACGATGTGGTGACTATGGAACGCTTCGACATTACGGCGCTGGTGAAGAATTATATCCAGTCGGCGGCAATTCTGACCAAACAGAACGATATCACGGTGCGGATGGAAGAGTATCCTCCCATCTATGCCTGGGCGGATGAATTTAAAATAGAAGAAGTATTTATGAACTTTTTCTCCAACGCGGTGAATCACTGCGAAGGTGAGAAGATCATCGATGTCAAAATGGAACAGAAGGATGGCAGGGTGCGCGTATCGGTATTCAATACCGGCAAACCGATCCCGGAGGATTCCATCGGCCACATCTGGGAAAAATTCTATAAAGTAGATAAAGCCAGAACCAGAGAATACGGCGGTAGCGGTGTGGGACTGTCCATCGTGAAGGCAATCATGGATTCCATGAACCAGCCTTACGGTGTGATCAATTATACCAACGGTGTGGAATTCTGGTTTGAATTAGAGACAAAATAATGATTTTAAAAGGATATATTTTTATATGAGGGAAGAACAGATGCAGGAGGCACCGGTAAAGGTGCTGTTAGTCGGTGTGGACATCGGGGAAGAAGCGGATTTTGAATATTCCATGGAAGAACTGGCAAGTCTGGCAGAAGCCGCGGAGAAGGAAGTCGTGGGTCAGATCGTACAACGGCTGGATCATGTGAACAAAGCATTGTATATCGGAACGGGCAAGGTGGATGATGTACGCAGACTGGCGGAGGAGAGAGGCGCGCAGGAGGTCGTATTTGACAATTCCCTGACACCTTCGCAGGTACGTAACCTGGGCAAGGAGCTGGAGCTTACCGTTATTGATCGTACGAATCTGATCCTTGACATATTTGCCATACGTGCACAGACCAGAGAAGCCAAACTGCAGGTGGAGACAGCGAGATTGCAATACATGCTTCCGAGACTGGTGGGCATGTACGATGCACTGAGCCGTCAGGGCGGCGCCAGCGGCAGCATGAGTAACAAGGGTACCGGTGAGAAGAAGCTGGAGCTGGACAGACGTAAGATCGAACACCGGATCACGGAACTGAAAAAGGAACTGGAGGATGTCAGCAGGACCCGGGATGTGCAGCGTAGGAAAAGACAGCAGTCCCGGACTCCGCAGGTGGCGCTGGTGGGATATACCAATGCGGGAAAGTCTACGATCCTGAACCGCATGGTGGAACAGTTCGGAGAACTTCCGGAGAAGACGGTCATGGAAAAAGATATGCTGTTCGCCACATTGGAGACCAGCGTCCGTAGCATAGACACAGGGCATAATAAGCCGTTTTTCCTGACGGATACGGTTGGATTCATTCATAAGCTGCCTCACGGTCTGGTAAAGGCATTCCGTTCGACCCTGGAAGAAGTAAAATACGCAGATCTGCTGGTCCAGGTGGTGGATTTTTCCGATGAAAATTACAGACAGCAGATGCAGGTCACTGCCGATACTCTGAAGGAACTGGGAGCAGGTGACATTCCGCAGATTGTGGTGTATAATAAGGCAGACAAATGCGGCATGGAACCACTGCCGCAGAAGAGACAGGAGCACTGGTATCTCGCCGCAGGGCAGAATACCGGTATCCGTGAACTGGCAGAAGCCATTGAGCAGCAGGTCTATGCGGACAATGTGGATTGTACTTTCCTGATACCGTACAGCGCGGGGAATGTAGCTTCCTATCTTATGGAAGAGGCGCAGGTTTTTTCTACGGAGTACAGGGAAGACGGTATTTTGATCCATGCCGACTGTCACAGACAGGACATGGAGAGATACAAAACATACATGACGCAATAGATCATACAATGCGGGAGGATATTATATGGAACAGAATACACAGCAGGACAGAGCAAAGCTTTTGGAGCAGCAGGCAAGGGAATACCTGATGCAGTCCAAGGACCCGATCTTTACACAGTATGTACAGCAGCTGATCCCGAGAATACAGAAACAGCCCCAGTATGTGGAGCAGTTACAGGCGGAGCTGGATAAAAGCGTGGAATACTGGCATCAGAGACAGCAACTGAATGCGGCAAGAGCAGAAAGTGCTGCCGCAGGGCAGATACAGGAGTCCGTACAGCCTTCTACACAGGAGCCCATGCAGAAACAGCCGGCAGGACAGTTCACTGGGCAACCGGCAGAACAGGTTACTGCACAATCGTCAGGGCAGTTCTCCGCACAGCCGGCAGCAGAGACTGTAGTACAGGGGACGAAGAAAAAGCAGAATGCGGAATATCTCATTGGAACCATAGCTCTGTCGGTGGTGGGAGGCGTATTTATCCTGACAGCCCTGGTGCTGATGGGAATGTATTTCATGAACGGATGGATCAAGGGAATCTCTCTCTATGTGGTATCCCTGGGCGTAGTGTTGCTGGCAGAGCTGTTGATCCGGAGAAAATTACCGAAGCTAGCACAGATATTTTCGGCGATCGGCATGGCGGCTTTGTACCTGTCCACCATGATTAATACGCTGTCCTTACATAATTTCGGGATGTTTCCCGCAGCATTGATCATTGGTGTGATCACCGTAGGCACGGTATTGTTGAGCCGGAAACGGGATTCGCTGATCCACAGACTGCTGGGAATTGCTTCCTGCTGGCTCTGTGCTTACCCACTATCCATGTCCTCCGGGTTATCGATGGCGGAGGTCCTGATGGTAATGGGATTGATCCTGATCCTGAGTATATTGTGCGCCTGTGTACCGGTGCACAGATTCCATACGGCATCACAGCTGATCCTGCTTGCCAGTACCACAATGCTGTTCCCGACGGCTGTAGGCTGTATTGTGTGGACACAGGGCATGTCGGTTGGTGTTGCGGTTGTAGCTTATAGTGTGTTTTTCCTGATAGCACATCTGGTACTTGTCGTACAGAGCCGTTATGCGCAAATAGAAAAGCAGACCGGACGTGTGGTGAAAAGTGGAGGATTGCTTGCTATTTACATTGCATTTATTCTGGTATCCGGAATTATGACGGGTGCCGGTATGGATGATTATTGGAGAGCAGCAGAGACGGATGGATATATTGGCATTTTTGCCCTGACCGGAATAGCATTTGTTATCACAATACTGACTGTGATTGCTATGCGGAAGGCGGAAAAGGGATGGCAGAAATGGCTTCCCTGCTATTTCTTCAGTTTCGTGACTTTCTGTGGATTTTCAGTAATAGAGAATGATTGGGGGATCGTGATCTGTGCTACGGTATTGCTGATAGCAGTAAAAGTACTGTCACGCCTGGCAAAAGGGGGCCTTGCGGCACTGGATGCCATCATTACTACGGTATATTGTATCCTGCTTCTGATGAACGGGAAGGAGATCCCCTATGCTTATGTGCTTTTGGCAGGAACGATCCTCAGTATGTTCCTTGTGCATGAATGGAGTACCTACCAGGAGATCGTGCTGACTTTTTCACTGGCATTTTTTGCTCTGTCGCATTTGATGCCTATGATAAAACTGCCGGCATTTTCCGGAATTCTCTTCGTGAGCATTCTGCTGTTCAATAATGTGAATTGTATGCGGGACAAGGGAATCCTCGTATTTAATGTATCCGTCCTGATCGGACAGATCGGAGCACTGATCGCTCTGGCAAATCCGATCTATCGGAATTCCTACATTACTTATTTATGTATGTTTGTTTTTGTACTGGCTTATCTGGTGCTGACCCTGCAGGAAAAATATTATAAGAATTTTAAACACAGAGAATTGATCATCGTGATATTCCTGACCTATATGGCACTGATCGTCAAGACGAATATCCCTGTGATCAACAGCATTCTGATCATGCTGATCGCACTGGTAAGCGTGACTGCCGGTTTCGTGAAAAAGGATAAGCCCGTCAGAATCTATGGCTTAGTGCTTTCTTTGTGTACTTGTGGTAAAATAGCCTTATATGATTACTGGGGCGCACCGATCCTGCAGAAGACCATACTTTTCTTCGTGGTAGGCGTAATTGCTCTTGTAATTGCCGGAATCTATATTATACTGGAAAAGAAATGCAATGAGTGATGCAATGGACAGGAAGGAAGAAAAGGAACGAACTATGACAGGACGTAATAAAAATATGGTATGCGGAGCCTTATTATGTGCAATGATGTTATCCATGACAGCCTGCGGCAACGAGATCCCGGATCTGACGGAAGAGGAATCCCAGCGGGTCGGAGAGTATGCGGCAGTTACTTTGTTAAAATATGATGCCAATAATCGTAGCCGCCTGGTAGATCCCGAAATGGTGATCGCCAAATTGGAAAAGGAAGCAGCAAAGGAAGCATCGCAGGAAGAGGAAAAAGCGGAAGAGACGGGTAGCACCGGTACCACGGAAGTGACGATGCCCACGGCGCAGGAAGAGATTACTGCCAGTATGGAAGATTTTTTTGGCCTGCCGGAAGGTGTCAGCATTACCTATGAGGATTATATGGTAGCAGATTCTTATCCCGAGGACGGGGTTGAGGATGACTATTTTGCGCTGGACGCATCCATGGGGAAGAAATTGCTGGTACTCAGATTTCATCTGACAAATGGATCAGAGCAGGAAGAGACGATAGATCTGCTGAATACGAATTCCAGATATATTATTACAGTGAATGACAGCATCAGAGCAAATGCGCTGACTACCATGCTGCCGAATGACATGTCTACCTATGCGGAGACACTGGAACCCGGACAGACACAGGAACTGGTATTATTACTGGAAGTAAACGAAGATGTGGCAGGTGCTGTACAGACGATAGCACTTCGTCTTAAAAATGCATCAAATGAATATACAATTCAACTATTGTAGATATTTTTTGAAAAAAATAAAAAACAGTGTTGACAAGTGGAAGATAGGGTGATATACTCAGTTTCGTTGTTGCGGCAGTGCTAAGACAACGAAACAGCTTCCGATAAGACTTAAAAAGTTTTTGAAAAAGCTGTTGACAGATACCGACAAGGTATGATAAGATATCGATTGTCGCGAAAAACGAAAGTTTTTCAAGATAAAAAAGTTTTTAAAAAAGTTGTTGACAAACGAAAGCGGTCATGATAAGATATCAGAGTTGCCGCTAAGAACAACAGCAACAAAAGAATCACTGATCTTTGACAAATAAACAGTAATGCAACCCTGAAAATTCCAAGATTTTCAGAAAAATGAATTGCGAGATTCAAGAACAAGCAGATCGATGAAAAAGATCGAGAAGCTACCCGAATTAACAGTAAACAATGCCAGATAAAACTGGCAGGAAAAAACTTTTTAACATGAGAGTTTGATCCTGGCTCAGGATGAACGCTGGCGGCGTGCCTAACACATGCAAGTCGAACGAAGCTTGACGGATGATTTCTTCGGAATGAAACCTGATATGACTTAGTGGCGGACGGGTGAGTAACACGTGAGCAACCTGCCTTTCAGAGGGGGATAACGGCTGGAAACGGTCGCTAATACCGCATGATGTGTTCGGATGGCATCATCTGAACATCAAAGATTTATCGCTGAAAGATGGGCTCGCGTCTGATTAGATAGTTGGTGGGGTAACGGCCTACCAAGTCTACGATCAGTAGCCGGACTGAGAGGTTGAACGGCCACATTGGGACTGAGATACGGCCCAGACTCCTACGGGAGGCAGCAGTGGGGAATATTGGGCAATGGGCGCAAGCCTGACCCAGCAACGCCGCGTGAAGGAAGAAGGCTTTCGGGTTGTAAACTTCTTTTGTCAGGGACGAGTAGAAGACGGTACCTGACGAATAAGCCACGGCTAACTACGTGCCAGCAGCCGCGGTAATACGTAGGTGGCAAGCGTTGTCCGGATTTACTGGGTGTAAAGGGCGTGCAGCCGGGTCTGCAAGTCAGATGTGAAATCCATGGGCTCAACCCATGAACTGCATTTGAAACTGTAGATCTTGAGTGTCGGAGGGGCAATCGGAATTCCTAGTGTAGCGGTGAAATGCGTAGATATTAGGAGGAACACCAGTGGC
>OHOR01000066.1_pt1 | contig 63640 bp, 68 predicted proteins | sample 1569911 | NCBI WGS metagenome assembly OHOR01 (sample SAMEA3879517, study PRJEB24766) | human gut metagenome | biome: human-associated habitat; feature: feces | place: USA | collected 1985/1987
ATTTTACGGCCCCTACGTTACGAGCCATGCCCCCAATTCATAAATGTGTCGCAAAGGGCACTCCACTTACAAATATTTTTTTAACAGATCTACCTTGTCCAGTTTCTCCCAGGGCAGATCCACATCGGTGCGTCCGAAGTGACCATAGGAAGCGGTCTGCTTATAGATAGGTCTGCGCAGATCCAGCATCTTGATGATTCCTGCAGGTCTTAAGTCAAAATTCTCACGGATGATCTCTACCAGCTTGTCATCGTGCAGTTTGCCGGTGCCGAAGGTATCTACCATGATGGATGTAGGCTGTGCTACGCCGATAGCGTAAGACAGCTGAATTTCACACTTCTCAGCCAGTCCTGCCGCTACGATATTTTTAGCAACGTAACGAGCGGCATAAGCGGCACTTCTGTCCACCTTGGTACAGTCCTTGCCGGAGAAAGCTCCGCCGCCGTGACGGGCATATCCGCCGTAGGTGTCTACGATAATCTTACGACCGGTCAGTCCGCTGTCACCGTTAGGTCCGCCGATTACGAAACGTCCGGTAGGATTAATGAAAAATTTGGTATCTGCGTCGATCATGTCTGTGGGCAGGATCGGATCGAATACGTATTTTTTAATGTCCTCATGAATCTGCTCCTGAGATACATGCTCGTCATGCTGGGTAGACAGAACGACAGCTTCCAGACGGACAGGCTTGCCATTCTCATCATACTCTACAGATACCTGGCTCTTACCATCGGGTCTTAAATAAGATAATGTTCCGTCCTTACGTACCTTGGTCAGCTGTCTGGTCAGCTTGTGTGCCAGGGAGATAGGATACGGCATATATTCCGGAGTCTCATCGGTAGCGAAACCGAACATCATGCCCTGATCTCCTGCACCGATCGCATCCAGCTGCTCGTCAGTCATATGACTCTCTCTTGCTTCCAGTGCCTTGTCTACGCCCATAGCGATATCGGCAGACTGCTTGTCCAGAGACACCATAACGGCACAGGTATTGCCATCGAAGCCTTTCTCGGAAGAGTCATAACCGATCTCGGTCACGGTCTTACGAACGATAGCGGGAATATCAATGTTAGCCTTGGTGGTGATCTCACCCATTACCAGTACGAAACCGGTGTTGGTGCAGGTCTCACATGCTACACGGCTGAACGGATCCTGCTCCATCAGTGCATCCAGCACCGCATCAGATACAGCATCACAGATTTTATCGGGATGTCCTTCGGTTACGGACTCCGATGTAAATAAACGTTTTTCCATTTGTCCTCCATTCTGCTTCCCTATGGGAAGAGGGTCTAGTGGTGTATAAGTTACTTAAAGTCCTATCATCCAACGCCATATTCTCAAAATCGCATCTTCGATGCCAGTCGCTCTGAATGATACAAAAAAGTCCGCTTTGTTAAGCGGACTGATTTAACGATTGATCAAATCCTCTTATTGTTCGACAATTGCTCGCTCAGGTGGGCACCTTCCGCATCTCGTATGCGGGGTTGCCGTGGCTTCCTCGATCCTATGTATCTCCACCACTCTGAATAAGGGAAAGTCTATATGAACTTTTCTACGTAGGCTAGCTTACTATGAGATGCCCTATTTGTCAACAGACATTTTTTCTCAGTTGTAGCACGCACTCAGTTGTAGCATCAGTAATCCCGACAGGATCAACCGATCTTTAATTTGAACTTCCGTAAATCTCTCTCGGTTTCGATCAGCTCGATCTGCGCTCCCAATCCCTGTAATTTCAGATGGAAGTCTTCATAACCTCTCTCAATATAGCGGATGTCATCCACGGTGGAAAAGCCTTCCGCAGACATTGCTGCCAGTACCAGTGCGGCACCTGCCCGCAGATCCGGTGCGGAAATATTCGCTCCGGTATATCTGGATACACCGTCAATGATGGCGGTATTGCCCTCTACTTTGATATTGGCTCCCATACGGGTCAGTTCATCTACATATTTGAACCGGTTCTCGAAAATACTCTCGGTCACGATGCTGGTCCCTTTGGACAGTCCCAGTGCCACGGTGATCTGCGGCTGCATATCGGTAGGGAATCCGGGATAAGGCAGAGTCTTCACCTGCGTATGCTGCAGAGGCTTGGATGCCACCACGCGGATACAGTCATCCGCTTCCTCTACTTCACAGCCGATCTCCAGAAGCTTCGCCGTAATAGACTCCAGATGCTTGGGGATCACATTTTTCACCGTTACATCGCCCTTGGTCACCGCTGCCGCGAACATAAATGTGCCCGCCTCGATCTGGTCGGGGATCACGGCATACTCGGTACCATGCAGATGAGATACGCCCTTGATACGGATCACATCCGTACCGGCGCCCTTGATGTTGGCTCCCATACTGTTCAAAAAGTTCGCCAGGTCTACCACATGGGGCTCCTTGGCTGAATTCTCGATAATGGTGGTGCCTTCTGCCATTACAGCGGCCATCATGATATTGATGGTAGCACCAACGCTGACCACATCCATATAAATATGGCTGCCGCGAAGATGCTCCGCATGGGTCTTGATCAGTCCATGCTCGATCTTCACCTCCGCACCCAGGGCACGGAATCCCTTGATGTGCTGGTCAATGGCACGACAGCCGATATCACAGCCGCCGGGAAGTGCCACCTCCGCATGCTTATATTTTCCCAAAAGAGCACCGATCAGATAATAGGAAGCTCTGATCTTCTTGATATTTTCATCTTCTACTACCAGTTCACTGATATTGGATGCGTTGAGAGTCACCTTATGGCGATCGGTGCGCTTTACGATCACACCAATGTTCTCCATAGCGCACAAAAGTACGTTCGTGTCTCTTACATCCGGCATATTTTCTATATAAACAGTCTCATCCGTCATTACGGAAGCAGCAAGAATAGGAAGTGCCGCATTCTTAGCACCTCCTATTTCCACTTCTCCGACTAATGGATTACCGCCTTTGATTGCGTATTGTTCCATTGTTCTTACCTCTGTTATTCTCAGATCAGAAAAACCTTCTTAAGCACTTATACCACATTTTGGGGAATTTGTAAATACAACACCCTAATTCAGGTACTTGAGCGGGTTCACCTGGCTGCCGTTAATCAGAATCTCAAAATGAAGATGAGGTCCCGTACTGATACCGGTATTTCCGCTGAGTGCGATACGTTCTCCCTGTTTTACCGTCTGCCCTGCCTTGACCAGTACCTTGCTTAAATGACCGTATCTGGTCTGTCTGCCGTCCTCATGGTTAATGTAGACACAATAACCGTATCCGCTTCCCCATCCGGCTTTCACAACGGTTCCGCCGCAGGATGCAAATACCGCAGTTCCGGTAGGAACCGACCAGTCTATTCCCTTATGATAGCTGCTGGCACCCTTGGTCGGTGACTTTCTGCGTCCGAATCCGGACGACTGACGTCCGCCGGAGATCGGCTTGATATAGGTGGGCGGAATCTTGGTTCCCCGTTCTACGATCTTCGGAACCGCCTCCATAACAACCTCTTCCTTCAGAATATCCCTGGTCACCTCTCTGTCATTCAGATAGGATACGTCTGCCACCACGCGGCGGAAGCCCGCGGAAGGCTGCTGTAAGATCTTGGTCTGTGTCGTATACCAGGAATCGTTGTCCACATAGATTACATCTGCATCGTAGATTTCTTCGTAGTAATTCTGTTCCATGCGCTCCACAGACAGCTCGGGCTCCGGCACGGTGATGATCAGCTTGTCCCCCACACGGATCGTGGAATTCTCATCCGTCAGTGTCTCACTGTTCATGGCAATGATCTGATCAATGGGAATGTTGACTTTAATGGATATCTCGGACAGGGTATCTCCACTGACCACCTCATATTCACCGGGAGTCTCCTGATCCTTGATCACATCCTCGATTGCCTGATCCAACGGCGTCAGCATATTCTCCGGAAGATAGGTCTCCACGATCTCTACCTTCTCCGCAAAATCCATAGTCATCAGACCCAGCTCGTAGTCCTCGAAATCCTTTTCTTCCTGTTGATCTGCCTGGGCGCCGGCCTGATCCAGGGCTGTCTGTACACCACCTGCATAGATGGCTTCTTCCTTCTGCTCTTCCTGTGCGGTCAGTTCCTGACGATTCACCACTTCTGTGGTAAGCACATTGAATTCCTTCTGTGCATCATGCGTCAGTTCCACACTGAATTTTTCTTCCGAATCATATTTGTCCACTGCTGCCTGCAGCAGAGATTTCACCTCATCCACACTGGACAGGTTAACCATGTATTCATTTACCTTCATAGTATAAGATCTGTGGGATGTCTCACGGATACTGCTCTCCAGCTCACGCTCCATGGCTGCCAGCATGGTATCTTCCCCTGTCAGTGTGCCCCACAAAGCTTCTTCGCCCACAAGCTTCAGATCTGCGTCTATAAAAATCATATCCTCGCTCTGGGAAGCGATATTTCTTCTGGCTTCCTGTAAAAGCTGTTCGGCTCTGTCCGCTTCGCCTACGGTTCCGATCTCCGTTCCGTTCAAAAATACATGAAAGTAATTTTCTCCGGTCTTCTCAAACGCTGTATATCCTTTTAGGAAAAAAAGACTCACAAAAATAGTTACCAGCGTAGTTTTCACATATGTATATTTTACTCTCTTTGAGTAAGATGTCAGTTTCTTCATGGATTCCTTCTCAATCTATTGTATCTATATCAGTATGTCCACATAGGACTTTTTTATGCCGATCTGTTGTAATAACTTTGTAACATATAGATTCTATCAGCATTTATATGCCTTGTAAAGCAAGAATATCTGTTCGATTTTTATGTTTTCCGCCGACGTATTCTATGCTATACTAACTATATTGGAAAAAGTTTTGCAGAGAGGAGCTGCCTATGCCGGACCGCGATCGTCTTATTTTTCATATTGATGTTAATTCCGCCTTTTTAAGCTGGACGGCACTGGAGCGTCTGGCGCAGGGAGATTCCGTGGATCTGCGCACCATTCCCGCCATTGTGGGGGGCGATACTTCCACCAGACATGGCGTGGTACTGGCCAAATCCATCCCCGCCAAGGCCTTCGGTATCACTACGGGGGAGCCTGTGGTCAACGCCCTGCGGAAATGTCCTCATCTGGTCATGGCCTCTCCGGATCATTCCATGTACCGCGAAAAAAGCCGGCTGCTCATGGAACATCTGTCGGGTATCTGCCCGGACATTGAACAGGTCAGCATTGATGAATGTTATATGGATTATTCCCCGATCGCGGTGCAGTATTCCTCTCCGGAAGCTGCCGCTGCTTACATTCGTGATTCTGTGCGGGAAAAATTTCATTTTACTGTAAATGTTGGGATTTCGGACCGAAAGGTCCTGGCCAAGATGGCTTCGGATTTTCAAAAACCGGATAAGACACATACCTTATATCAGGAAGAGATCCCGGAAAAGATGTGGCCGCTTCCCGTCTCTGCCCTGTTCACCTGCGGACACTCCAGTGCGGAAACCCTTCGGAAACTGGGGATCCTCACCATAGGTGACCTGGCGAAGACAGACCCTGTCATTTTGGAATCGCATCTCAAAAGCCACGGCCGTAGTCTGTGGAAATATGCCAATGGCATAGACGATTCCGTTGTGGCACTCGTTCCTTCCAAAGCAAAAGGGATCGGCAATTCCACCACGTTAAGCAGTGATGCTCTGACGGAAGAGGACGCACGTAAGGTATTACTGTCCCTCTGTGAATCCGTGGGGCAGCGCCTGCGCTCCTCCCATCAGCTGGCAGGCCAGGTATGTACCGAGATCCGCTACAGCGATTTTCGCAATGTTTCTCACCAGATGCCCCTGGCCGTCCCTACCGCCTCTCCGGATCTGTTGTTGGAAAGCGCCGTTTCCCTATTCGGCGAACTGTGGGACGGAACTCCCATCCGGCTGTTGGGCGTACGCACCTCCAAGCTGGTACCCGAGGATGAACCGGTCCAGCTCAGTCTGTTTGATTACACCACACCACGCTCTGAGAAACAGCAGAAGCTGGATGCTGCTCTGGATGATATCCGTGCAAAATACGGAAAGGATGCTGTAAAACGTGGAAGTTTTGTTTAATGCTGTGTGGTGATGATCATATTGCATACCGCTTTCTCTTCACCGGCATTGCGGTATACATGTTTTCTGTCACATGCAAAATAGAGTGAGCTTCCCCTTTTCACATGAAAACTCTGATCGTCCAGTATAAGTTCGATCTCACCGGATACTACCGTCAGATACTCCCATGTCTGTTCTCCGTAGGATTCACTTTCCATCTGTGCTTTTCCGTCCAGTTCTCCCTGATAGATTTCAAAATTCCTGCCGGCATCAAACGGAAGCATCACATAGATCCGGTACTGGCCTTCCTTTTCCTTGAAGACCGGTGCCTCCTCCGGAGAGGGCATGACCATGATCTCTTTTCTGTCATAGATCAGCTGCTCGAAAGGCACCTTCAAACCCTCCACGATTTTTCCTATAGTGGACACCGTGGGATTGGATTTTCCCCGTTCGATCTGTCCCAGCATGCTTTTACTCACTCCGGTGCGTTCTGCCAGCATATCCAGACTCATATTTTTGGACTTACGAATTCTTTTGAGATTCAATGCTATGTTTTTATCCAACTGTGTCATACACTCACCCAGACTTTCCGCATAAAAAAAGCACCAGACGCCTGTCTGATGCTACTTCTTCGTAGTAAATAAATATTTATGTTTATGATATCCGACTTGGTGCCAAACGTCAAGTTCTTTTTTTCCGGACACTGTACCCGAAGGTGCCCAATAATTCTCCGCAGCCAAAGTAGGATCCATGGGAATACATGATCGGTTCCGCCTGTTCCAGATGGAACTTGTGGTTCTCGTCCATATATTTTTCGTCAGCATGAACAGCTACCACATCCGCCAGAAACATATCGTGAGATCCCAACGGCATGATCTGGCGTACCTTGCATTCGATGTTCACGGGACTCTCGCCGATCATTGGCGCTTTCACCACGGATGCAGGGACTGCCGTAAGCTTCATCTCTTTAAATTTATCCACATCCCGTCCACTTCTGACACCGCAGTAGTCCGTGGCATAGACCAGTTCCTTCGTAGTCAGATTGATCACAAACTCTCCGGTCTCCTTCAGAATCGGATAGGAATATCGCTCCGGACGCACGGAGATCGATACCATGGGCGGATTGGTACATACTGTTCCCACCCAGGCCAGGGTGATAATGTTGGGATGCCCCTCCTGATCCGCCAGACTTACCATGACCGCCGGCAGCGGATATAACATATTGCCCGGCTTCCAAAGTTCTTTACCCATAGTTAACCTCGTTTTCCGTATTTCCTAGAAGATATGAAGAATATTCAATACATGCAGTACAATATCTGCCGCAGCTACCAACAGTGCAGCGATCGATACTCCCAACACACCATTTAATTTACCGTTCAGGCTTTCTTTGATCTTGCCTGCGATTGCTTCGGTCTGCTTCTCATTTTCCTCCACCACAGCCGCCTGCACATTGCGGTATACCTTTACACACTCCTTATGGACGTTCTCATCACTTCCGTCCAGTTTCTCATCCAGATGTTTGCGCAAGTCCTCCAGTTCTTCCGTGTTCTGTCGGATCTCCTCCAGCTTTGTGGTATATTCCTGCTGCAGCTCCTGCAGCTTTTCCGTATTCTCCTGCTGCATCTTGCGAATGGCAGCTACGCTTTCCTCGGAAAGCTTTGTCACCTCCGGAGCAATCGTCTCGGACATCAGTGTCTCCATCGCATGATTGACTGCTCTCAGTTCCTTATTGGCCTGCTGCATCTGCGCCAGGCATTCGTCATATTCCCGCAGCTGATTCTTCAGCTGATCCATTTCCTCTGCATCCGCTGCGGAGTTGGCCTTGATCATCTCCTGGGCATTCAGCTTTTGCGCAAGTTTATCCATAAAAGTATCCATCCATTTTCCTCCAAACATATTCGTCCCTCATGTGAACCTTTTTCCGTTTCAACTGCTCCTATTTTACCATGTTTCTCCCACGGTTACAACCAAAACCCCAGGAATACTGCGTTTTCAAAGCATGTTCGTTTTTATGCAATTTGTACAATTTGTTTTTCTGTTTCTGTGCTTTTTCGTAAAATTCACCAAGTTTTCACATCGTGTTCATAATTTGTTCATAATCGATTGGTATACTTTAATTACAGTCAAGGAAGAGATAAGACTTCCGGATAACAAAGCATATAAGATAAATTTTTTCATAATAGCCCAGGCGCCGAAAGGTGTCTGGGCACTCCTCATTTTATGGGGGTTTTGCATGTCACCAGCAGAAGCTTTTGCATTATTTGGATGTTCCGCTATTTAATTGTTTTTCCTCTTCTCTCTTTTTGCTGATCGCCAGGATCTCTTCGTTCAGAGACAGCATCCTTGCATCCAGATCCGATACCATGCGCGCACATTCTACCAGTTCGTTTTTGATATTCTCCGGTGCATCTCCTTCGAATTTGTAATGAATCTTATGCTCCAGGCTGGCCCAGAAATCCATGGCTACTGTACGGATCTGTACTTCTACCTTCGTATCCACTGTACGATCCGACAAATATACAGGTATGCTTACGATCATGTGATAGCTTTTGTAACCGCTGGCCTTGGGATAAGTAATGTAATCTTTCACAGCAATCACCTTAATATCTCTCTGATCCCGGATCATGTCCGCGATCCGGTAGATATCGGACGTAAAAGAACAAATAATGCGGATTCCCGCAATGTCATTTATGTACTTTACCATATTATCTATCGTAGATTCCTGTCCGTAACGTTTCAATTTCTTGACAATACTTTCAGGTGTCTTGATCCGTGCCTTAATATGTTCGATCGGATTGTACTGATGTACATGCTGGAATTCATCATTCAGGATCTGCATCTTCGTCTCCATCTGACGCAGCGCCGCACTGTATACCAGCGTAACCTCCTTCCAGCTATCGATTCCATCCCCATTTTCAACCTTAAACTCCATATTCCCTCTCAATCTCTTCTGTCACAGAAGGCTCTGCGACCATTTTGTCATATTTCTTACTTCTATAGACGCTTTTTCGTCACGAAAATTCCGTATTCATAAATGTACTTATGATAATTATAGCATACCTCCTTTTAAAAATGTATAATTTTAACAAAACCTTTATCATTTTTTAAGATTGATTGGGCAGTTTTATTGCTTTTTACTTGCAGGTAATTCTTCTTGCGATTATAATCTATAAGCAAAGAATCCTTTGTACCACCATTTCTTAATGATAAGTTTATAAGGAGATTTTACATGTTTCGTCTGTGGGCTAAAATATTTCAAAATAATCATATGCTGAAGGATATTTGTATCGAGGACGGCAGCGATGATACCCGTACCCATAAAGTTTTTCACTCTCTGGACGAAGTCTGCCATCAGTTTGATCTTGGTACGCCCATCTGGCTGGATCTGAACATTTCTGATTTCAAACGACATAACAAGACCCGTTTTACCCAGGACAGTTTTGTGGAATCTATTGATTTCGACTATCTGGAAATACAGGTAATCGAAGAAGACTGATAATTGCTATTGACTTTTCCTTTTTTCTGCGGTAGTATTTGCTTTGTTAGATGTAGTATTGAATACTACATGTAGAAGTTTACAAAAGCATGTGTTGTTATTCTAACGAATAATACATCTGTTTTGCGGATAGAATGTTCTAAAAAGGAGGAGTATCTTATGCAGATCACAATCAGAGAACCCGGAAGTGCCATTACACATTTTATTGCCATGATGATGGCTGTTTTCGCAACTGTTCCGCTGTTAGTCAAGGCCGGAATCCAATCCGGATGGGAGAATTTCCTGGCGATGGCGATCTTTATGGGAAGTATGATCCTGTTGTACGGTGCCAGTGCCACCTATCATTCCGTAGACCTCACCGGAAGAAGTCTGCGTGTCTTTCGTAAACTGGACCACATGATGATCTTCGTACTGATCGCCGGATCCTATACTCCGGTATGTCTGATCGTGCTTGGTGGAAAATTAGGTTATACCCTGCTTGCCCTAGTGTGGGGTATCGCCGCTGTCGGCATGCTGGTAAAAGCCTGCTGGATCACCTGTCCCAAATGGTTTTCTTCCGTGATCTATATTGCCATGGGCTGGGTATGTGTTCTGGTATTCGGACCTTTGCTTAAGACCCTGTCAGCGCCTGCGTTCCTGTGGCTGCTGGCGGGCGGCATCATCTACACCGTTGGCGGAGTCATCTATGCCCTGAAGCTGCCGATCTTCAATGCAAAGCATAAGTTCTTTGGCTCCCACGAAGTATTCCATTTATTTGTCATGGGCGGAAGTATCTGCCACTTTATCTTCATGTATCTGTATGTCGCATGATCTCAGTAATGTGACCGCTATACAAAAAGAAGACCGTATGGTATTTTACCATACGGTCTTCTCAGTTTTATTTATTCTTCGTATCCGTTGGGATTGTTCTTCTGCCATCTCCAGGAATCTTCACACATTTCCTTGATGCCGTTCTCCGCTTTCCAACCAAGCTCCTTCTCTGCCAGAGAAGCATCGGAATAGCAGGTAGCGATATCGCCTGCACGACGGGGCTTAATCACATAGGGAATCTTCACACCGGTAGCTGCTTCAAAGTTCTTCACAATATCCAGAACGCTGTAGCCTACGCCGGTTCCCAGGTTGTAGATCTTCAGTCCTGCATTCTCCTCGATCTTCTTCAGAGCCTTCACATGACCCTTTGCCAGGTCTACTACGTGAATGTAATCACGCACGCCGGTTCCGTCGGGGGTATCATAATCATCACCGAAGACACCCAGCTCTTTCAGCTTGCCAACTGCCACCTGTGTGATGTAAGGCATCAGGTTGTTGGGGATACCATTGGGGTTCTCACCGATGGTGCCGCTCTTGTGTGCTCCGATCGGGTTGAAGTAACGAAGCAGGATTACGTTCCATTCGGGATCTGCCTTCTGGATATCGGTCAGAATCTGCTCCAGCATGGATTTGGTCCAGCCGTAAGGGTTGGTGCACTGTCCCTTGGGGCATTCCTCTGTGATGGGGACAAATGCGGGATTACCATATACGGTAGCGCTGGAAGAGAAGATGATGCTCTTCACACCGTGTTTTCTCATAACATCTACCAGAGTCAATGTACCTGCAATATTGTTCTCGTAATATTCCCAGGGCTTCTGTACGGACTCGCCGACTGCCTTCAGTCCTGCAAAATGGATGACTGCATCGATCTGCTCCTTGCTAAAGATCTCCTCCAGCGCTTCACGATCCAGAATGTCTGCCTTATAAAAAGGAACCTTTTTGCCGGTGATGGCTTCTACTCTGGGGATCACTTTCTCACTTGCATTGCAGAGATTATCCAATACAACAACATCATAGCCTGCCTGCTGTAATTCCACTACGGTATGACTGCCGATGAATCCGGCACCACCTGTTACCAAAATTCTCATACTCTCTCCTATCCGCCGCATACCGGACAATACCATTTGTTCACTGCTGCGACCGCACGATCTCTCATCTGTCAGATCCGGATGAGATTATTTCTTCGTTTCTTACAGTATCAGATTACTGTAATTCTGTTGTTTCCTCAATAACCTTATGTTGTGAAAAGCTGTCGAAATGTTTACAGCACAACGCCATTCTCAACGAGCAGTTCTCTTGCACTCTCCACCGAATCCACACCGGTTTTATTCTTGATGGGGGCGAATTCTTTTCTTCTGACTACCTCGAAGGGCAGGCAGCTGTCCATCTGGTGGATCATATCCAGTACCAGGCTCTCGAATTTGTAGCCGTTGGGAGTCTCCGGCTTCACCGGTTCTCCGTTCTCATCCAGATACGGGATCTTTTTCTCTACGATGTGCAGGGGCATTTTTTCTTCCATGATCTTCTCCAGGTCCTGTACTTTGAAGAGATAATTCAGGATAACTCCGTAGTTATACGCGGGTTCGCCCTTCTCATCCTTCGCATTCATCAGTTCATCGGTCAGCTCATAGTACTCCACGATGGAAGGTCTGCCGTCCTCTAAGCACATAACGCCTACTTTTTCATCCGGCGCATTCTTGCGGACCACCTTGGAGCCTACGACACAGCCTCTCTGGATCGTAGCACCGATAAAGCAGGGATCCGCGATACGCTGCAGGACGTTGTCCACGGCAAATACATTCAGCCATTCAATTCCCTCGTTATGTACGATATCCAGCATGCCGTTATTTTTCATGGAAATGAACCAGCCGCCGTTGCCGTTGGGAGAGGTGGACAACTTGCCCTTCTCCTCCAGATAAATCTTACCCTCGTAATCGGTAGCCGCCGCCATCTCCTGCTTGAAAAAGTGCACATACTCCACCTTGTATCCGAAATAGTCATGCTCCTGTAAAAAGGCGATAGTGGCATCGTTATTTTTATCACTGGTCATTACGAACAGATGGATCCATGCATCTGACTGATGTACGACTTCCAGCAGATTATTGATCAGACACTCAAAAATATACAGCTCATGGGTCAGTCCCACATTGTACATTCCCTTGGGATTGTCAGAGCCTAATCTGGTACCCATGCCGCCTGCTAACAGAACCGCTGCTACCTTCCCCTGACGGATCGTCTCGATACCGGTTGCCGTGAAATTCTCTCTGTTTGCCTCGATCTCATCTAACTGCATTGCAGCAAGCGGAGTGATCACTCCTTTTTTCGCCAGATCCTCCTTGTGCTTACAAGCTTCCAAAATGCTCATATCTGTAGCCTCGATCTGATCCAGAATCCCCCGCTTCTCTTCTTCGGTAAGTTCCCCGTAATACTTCAGAACATGTTCCTGACCATACTTTGCAAGCTTCTCCTTAGCCTGTTCCAGCGTCATACTCATATTCTACCTCCCATTTTCTTAAACTGTCATTGTCAGCAACAGTCAATTTTTTTCTATTATACTTGATATTCCCTACTATTGCAAACCTAACTCCCGGTATCGTTTCCACCCGTTAAGATTCCGTAAATGTGTTGCAAAGATTCTGTAAATAACCCGACAAAATAGTGTTAAGGCTCTGGCAAAACTATTCACCCGGGGAGATCTGTTTACTATAATACGGTATGTGAGGTTTTTTAAAAGCTTCATCGAATGCTTTGCAGAATGACAGAAAGTTGAGGAATTCATTATGAATATTGGAATTTTAATCATTGCAATCGTAGGCGGTGCTACCGGACTTTTATCCACAGCATATCTGGCAATCAGTTTCCCTGCTGTGCTCCTGTGGAAGCTCTATCGCAGGGTGGTCCACAGAATTCCTCTCACCCAATAAGCTAACTACAAACACTTTCCCTCTAAAAAGGACCCGGAAGCTTTCGCCCGGGTCCCTTGTCGTATTCACGTATTCTGTTTTACTCCTGCACCGGGTCCCAATTTTCATCCACCAATGTCGCAGTTACTGTAATACCCTCCGGTGCATTTTCTGCACAGATCACCAGATAGAACATCTCCTCTTCTTCATCCACGGTATATTCTGAAGGATCCTCGATCTTATATACAGCAAATCCTTCCGGATACTGCTGTAGCTCGATAAATCCACTCTCTAAAAGGGCTTCGTGATAAGCTTCTTTTACTGCCTCGCTGTCTCCGCAGGCATAGGTCTTCACGGAAGCAAATCTGCCTTCCTCACTGTCCGTCTCCGTGAGGCCTTCCAACACGTCATCCGGATATACAATATCCTGCTTCACGGCTTCCAGGTATTCCGATGACCTGCCGATGCTCTGCCAGATCTCCAGGGTTTCTTTTCCGTCCTCGGAACAGATCATGAGCACCAGGCTGAAAGCCAGGATAATTCCGTAGATGCCCAGGGCTGCTGCCAATATTTTGGCATAGGGGTTCTCCGGCTGTCCCAGATTCGTATAGGATGTGATGATCCAGCCGAAATTACGATAATCCACTGCTGCATTACAGTAGTCACATACTCCGCCGCCTAAGATATCCACACTGCCACCGCAGTTCGGGCATTTATATTCCCGAAGTGCCTTGCCATGCTGTGTCACGATCTCCTGTCTGCCTTCCAGTTCCAGCCGCAGTTTCTCATAGCGGTTGCGAATTTTACTACCCGTATCCTGCGTCAGGCGCATTTTCACTTCCACGCTCAGCCTGTACCGGTCCTCCACCGCTTCCGCTTTCAAAAAACGTACGCCGCAGATACAGCAATCCACCACATTCTGATACCGCTCCACAGTACCTGTCAGATCACAGACCGCGAAAAAGCGCACCTGCTCTGCGGTATCTGCCATGTGGATCATCCGTAGCTGGTACTCCAGATTCTGTAGGAAATTACCTGTGGAAAATTGGGGGATCAGAGCCTTTACTTTTGACTCGTCCTGAATTTTCGGTTTTCTATGTTTCTCCATTACAACAATCATTACTACGAATATGATCGCCATGAAAAACAAAGAACGGAAAAACACCGGGGCAAATCCGATACCAAGCATCATTGCCGCTGCCGCTTTGACTGCGTTATAACCATTTCTCCCCAAAGCCAGCAGTAAAAACATAATGCCGCCCGCACAGATTGCCAGCAGTGCAAGGGCAACCACTACGATTCCTACCGTCACTCCGGCTTTGATAAAGTTGGAAATGCTTTTCTGCCTTGCGTCCTCTTCCAGTGAGAAGCCGGATACCTTCGTCTCGAAATCACTGACCAGAAACTTTGCTCCACAGGCATCACAGCCATCGATATAGCTGGATAATTTTCCTTCATGACCACAGTTTGGGCAGATCGCCATATCCCCCTGCACATCCGCTTTCAAAAAATTGGCTTCCACGATCTCCGGTGTCTTCAGGGTCGCGATTTTTTTCCCTTTACGGTAATAGGTACGTCTCATCTTCACAGCTTTGGTCCGATGGCAGGTGTAATCATAGCCGTCCTTTTTCGGGTCATCGTAATCCGCCGGCCGCACCGGTTCCTGCATCTCCATATCCACCGTCAGGTCCCGCTGCTGTAATCTTTTCCCACTTAAGCAAAGGCTCTGCCAGAAGGGCTGTGTCGTCTGTTCCATCAGGTTCTGCTCTGCTTTTGCATTTCCCTGATAGAAGGCTTTCAGTTCCCCGTAAAAGTCTTCTGTCCGTCCTTCGATCTCTCTCCGTGCATCATTCAAAAAATCTGTTGCCATCGTATTCTCCCCTCACAAATGTAATACGTGATATGCATTCATTATATAAGGTGTCATCAGCCATTTCAAGATAATTTCCCGTACAGAAGCTATTGCCTGCCCGAACATCTAGTGCTGATGGAGATATTTTTCTCTGGTAGCCAGTCCGCCCCGGATATGTCGTTCAGACTTGTTGATATCCAGAACCTTTCTTGCCTGCTTCGCCAACGACGGATTCACCTGCACCAGCCGCTCCGTCACGTCCTTATGTACCGTGCTCTTCGAGATGCCGAACGCTTTCGCTGTCTGCCGCACCGTGGCGTTGTGGTCGATGATATAGCCCGCTATCCCAATAGCTCGTTCTTCAATATAGTCTTTCAAAGGAAAACCCCTCAGGATACTTTTTTACAGTGTATGAAAGTATCTGAGGGGTTATGATAGGGATTGGGGTTGATTTCCTTATAGTTGGTCAATTTCCTGCCAGGCTTCTTCGATAGTATATATTTCACCGGATTTCATGCTACTGATACCTTCGGCAAGGTGTTCATAAAGTTCATCTACTCCTTCTATATCTGACTTTTTTCGTATTTTGTTATCCATTTGCCTTTCCTCTAATCTCCCCCACCAACCTATGCACTGTCGTCCCTGGGCACATCTCTGATGGTTTCTTTTTACCTTCACGTTCACACTGCTCCAATTTCTGCTGTGCTATCTGTATTGCCTTTTCCTCATTCCCTGCATTGCTGATTTTTCCATACATCTTTTCATCCGCCTTGGAATACTTCTGTCCCGTCTTGCTCTCATATACTCGTCCGAACTCAGAGCAGCATATCCACGAATCCCGGATTACCGGCATTGCGCCAAAGTAAGCATACATCCATATTTCAAAACACGGATTGGACCATCCTACTTGTATGTCTTTTTTCTCTGCCTCAGCGATGATTTTATCAAATCCTATTACCTGATCTCTGTCAAACACAATCCAAGGAATACGATATTGCGCCTCATAAGCTGTTAGCTCCAGGCATTTATCAATCATGCTTCTTGTCTTTGTTTCTACGACTTTAATGACAAGTTTGTTTCTAACTTCTTCCGGCAATGATTGATGCAGTCCTGCAAAAAAGCAACGTTCGGTCCCTTCAGTGTCTGTAACAATCAAGTAATATCCCAATTCCGGTACTTTGATTGTTCTTCTTTGCTCTCTTGTTTTTCTGTTCCCTGTTCTATCCCCTTTTGCCATGCTCAATCTCTCCGTTCCACTTCGGTCGGTGCTGAACCAATGTCCCCCGGACACCCCGCACCCTTAAACATATCAATACTCTTTAAAGTCGGAATGGCACCATACTTACCAATCAGATAATTCTTCTCATAGCTTTCGTCCTTGCGAATACGCACTCCATCCTCATCCACAAAATCTGCAAGGGAGTATAATGTTGAAACACCTCGATCATCCTTCTCAACAAACCAGATTTCATCACGACGCAGCAACTGATTTGAAAGTTGCCAGGTATCATGCGTTGTAAATACAAGTTGCGCATGGTTAACATTAATATTCGGATTCAAGAATGTAAGTAAAAAGTTTCTTACCAAAAGCGGATGCAGGCGGGCATTTAATTCATCAATGAAAAATACGCTTCCCTTTTCCAATACCTCCTGCAGTTCCGGATAAAGAGCAAACATCTTCAACGTTCCCGCCGACTCTGCGCCCAAAGGTATCTCTGCCATTTCATCAGAATCAATCTTCTTATGAAGCGCATTAATCTTATATTTTTCTTCCTTTGATTCACCATCACTCGGAACCTTTTCTACCCGAAAATCCTTAATATGTTCATCAAAAGACGCAAAGTATTCCACAACCTTCTGCTGAACGTTCTTATCATCCACAAAGCCTCTTGGCAATCTACGTGATAAGAAAAAGTTAGTAACCGGATCACCAAAATCTGCAAATTCATTTATCAAGAACCAGTCTCTGATTGCCTTACATTTGCTAATTTTTAACTTAGCTCCTAAAGAAGCAATCAACACCTGCTTTTCCAGCGCAATCTTTATATTATCCCTGCTGTTCTTCGGCAAGCCTGATAAATCTAATTCATTGTCAGAATTTCCACGATAAAATACTGTACTGTACTTTCTGGCTGTCTTAGCCTTAGAGTTCAACCATTCCTCTGTTACACCTTCCTGATCAACGCAGAATCCATAATTATATGTCCTCTCGTTCTTATCTCCAGGAATAGTGAAATAGACCTCAAAACTGGACTCTGCATCTGCTGACGTGGAATCAAACAAAAACGGAGTAGGTCTATACTCCTCAAACTTCTCTTCCTCATCTCCGTACTTGAAAGAATCCACTACATACTCGGCCATATACTCAAATGCACTGTATATATTTGACTTGCCACTTGCGTTTGCTCCATAAATGGCAGCAACCGGCAGTATCTTTTCACTTCCGATGGTCACAACTCTTTCAGAAAATTCTGTCATCTTAGTGGCAGACAAATCCAAAGTTACTTCTTCTCTAAAAGATCTAAAATTTTTAAAATTAAATTGTATCAACATAATTGCTACCTCATCTTCTTTTCTATTTTTTATTATATGCATTTTTTCAAAATAATCAACACTCAAACGTGATTTTTTCTCATTTAAGTGTTGATTATTCATTTCTTTTAGATATCAAAGCAAAAAGCAAGGCTCTCACCTTGCTCCTCTTACCCCACACATAATTTTTCCTTATTTTCCGATAAGTTCTCTAATATGTAATCTTTGCTCTCTGGATATAATGCAGCCTCCTCTATTGCCCTCTCTACCTTCCCGACATTTGCTTCTATTAAAAGTTTGCATAGGAAATCTGCAGTATCTTCCGCTGAATTTGGATTATGAAAACGATAATTTAATTTCGTCCGTTTCAAGCGAAAGCTACACCCCCTTACCTCGCCTGTCCTTCTCTCCCATACTATGAGAAGGATTCTTAGATTAGGCCAGACCTTTTATTTAATCTAAGCATAATCCACTTGAAATCAAATTACGTTCCCAAAATACTGGACTTTTGTCCATTTCCACCATACTTTTTCAAAAATTTCACCGATCCTGACTACATCATATTCCATTCAAAGCCGTGAAAGTGAAAGAAAACGCTTGGAAAGGCTTTATGTTACTAAACCTTTTCAAGCGTTTCAATGCCAATCCAGTATACAATTTTATAATCGGCATCCTCTTCTTTTCCTTGTTCTTTCTAAATTCAAGATTAATTTCATTTCTATATTCACAACTTGGCAAGCAGTGCATTTGTACACACAAAATGCATTTTTGCTTGTTGGGAGCATCTCCCAAACCCTCAGAATCAATCAGAAATCTGATTGAACTCCCCGTCTATTTTCATCCTTTCATCACCTACATTATTTTCGCAAGTAATCAAGCCTTTTTGCCCTTTCATAAGCCAATTCTAAAAACTGACAAATATTTAAATGAGAATAATCCCAATTCATTGGTTCTAAAGTTGTAGCTCCCCGGTATCCTGTACAGGCAATTTTCTCCATAACTGTATCCCAATTAATATTGCCGTCGAATGGTAATTGATGTTGATTATGGCTACCGCCGTTATCTTGTAAATGAATTGCCATCAGCCGGTTTCCATACATTCCCAACAAATCTTCATCCGGGGCATAATTTATATGATGACAACTATCATAACAATAGCCTACATTATTTAAAGTGAATTTATTTAAAACTATTTTCAAATTTTTAATGTTACTTAAATTCTCAAAAGCAATCTGAATATTCTTTTGTTCTGCCTTGTTTATAAGTTCTGCCAACCGTCTGATTCCTGTTTGATTTAAAGGATTATTATCATTTGGCAAATGTATCACCATGGTCGGTATATCATATTCACAGCAATCCACTACACATTGTAGATAACTTTGAAATACGCCTTCACCACTCAAATTGTCCAGTGACAGATTATTCTGCTCATGCACAGGCGCATGGATATTTTCTACAAATAAACCTGCTCTTCTGGCTAATCTTACATCCTCTTGATAACCGTCTCCTCTGCCAAACTGATTGCTCCACCACAACATTACACAATCAAATCCCGATTTTCTAATCAATTTGTACCTTTCTTCAAAAGAGACATCATATCCAGAGCCATAACCAAAGCAATCATATATTCCTGTCATTTTGCATCTCCCCTCACCAATACTCAAGGTTACCTGATTTCATTATAGCAAAAGCACTCCCTGATATCTACCCGAGAGTGCCCTTGTTTCAGTTCTATTCAATTCTCCATGTGATTTTGCTTTTGTATCGTTCCATATTGTTACTACCGCATGTACTGTGCTTTTCGAGATGCCGAACGCTTTCGCTGTCTGCCGCACTGTGGCGTTATGGTCGATGATATAGTTGGCTATCCCAATAGCTCGTTCTTCAATATAGTCTTTCAAAGGAAAACCCCTCAGGATACTTTTTTACAGTGTATGAAAGTATCTGAGGGGTTATGATAGGGATTAACGTTACTCCAAAAATTCATGTTTTGATTTATCTTTTTGATTTTTATCATGTTCTAATTCATATAAACGTTTGATCATCACGTCTATGACACAGCCACTGTAACATTCACTACGGCTGCAATTGCTTGGTATATTACAAATCTTGTAATCCCCATTCACCAAAATTCTTCCCTGTTTATCCTTTGACGTAAGTTTTTGCATCCTAATATCCCCTTATTCACCATTATTTTTACACAGTTCTTGACAATTAAACAGCTTCTTGCTACTATTTTAAACAAGAAATGGGTTTTCACCACACTTATTGTTGTGGCTTGCTCGTTTCTTTTTTTATTGTCAAAATATCATATAGATATTTTTTTCCGTTTTCAGCATGATTAATAAGTAATCTTGCTCCAAAAACATTATATCTGACCAGCACATCGTTCTCATAAACAGGAATTGCAAATCGCACATCATATCTATACCATCCAAGTTTAGCATCTTTATCATGTTTTTCTTTCCTGTTTTCCTGATATGAAGGATTCTTTGCAATCTGAATTAGTTCCGGAATAGCTGTTGCAGCATTTGCTTTCGCTTTTGCATTCGCTCCCATCAATAATTTTTTGCTCTCTGAACCTGTATATTCGTCCGGAAGTTTATTGCCAATGTATACTTTTTCCGAAGATTCTTCTATTTCATAATAATCACCTACATATTGTTCTAAATAAGTTTTTACCTCATCCCAATTAATATTCCTTTTCCCTTTAAATACAATGTCATTAATTAAGACCAACCTATTTCCATCTGCATCCAAAATAATATTTATCTTTCTATTTTCAATCATAAGTTCATCCTTTGTCTGACATAGTCGATTCATGCACTTGACTTATCATTTCATCATAATATGCCTTATAGCGATACGCCGTCCTTCGACTGATTTGGCCTTCTTTTACAATTTCCATAATTGTCATACCTGATTCATACTTAATTGCAAATTCCTGATAGGAGGTCCTCCATGCCTCATCGTGTTTTTTACGTCCTCCTAAATTACGTGCTTTAAGGCGCTCTATTTCAGCCTTAAGTTCTTCATTTTCTTTTTCCAATTCATCAATGCGTATCATCGCTTCCTCCAAGGTGTTTATCACAAATATCCCTCCATTCTTTGTGTGTCATTTATATTTATGACACTATTATAGTGACTAAACGCGAATGTGTCAATTTGGTTTTTGACACTCAAGATTTCTACGTCCCAAAATAGTCTACATCCAATTTAAAAAATATCAAAACGGTAAACACATCTAAAAAATATTGAATAATCACACTTTTTCAGGGTCTATTCCATGCATCAATCGAGTAGGAGGCGGTGACTAACCGCCGTCCTCTCACAGCACCGTACGTACCGTTCGGTATACGGCGCTTTCAATAGTTGACGTGCACAGACTGATAGGATGTGGCTAGATCATAAAGCCACTGTTTATCAGTCTTTCTTTATTCAGCGCCCAAATCACAGCTTTCAGTAACTTTTTTATCTCAGATTCCACCTTAGATGGATGTATTGTCTCTATCATATCCCCAATCATATTGGGTCTCTTTTTATAATCGCCAACTGCAAACCATTCCTTCTCACTATCTAATGTTCCACTCTTTAATACTAACTGTATATGCTTTATAATATCTTCAGATAATTCCTTATCTGCTATAGACAAAATATAATCAAAGCACCTAAAATGATTGACTGTTTCGATGATATCATCAATTTTTTCATATCCGTCGTTTACACCAATAGTTCTTGTTTCATAGATACTTCTGGTCTGGTCTTCCGTCAGTCTGCTTCCTTCCATATGGTTTGAATTGTATGCCATTCTAATCTGCGTCTGATGGTATAGACCACCTTTCAATTTCATTTCCTGTTCTTCTCTCAGTTTAAATAATATAGAATTTTCATCAATCTCTTTTTCATAAGACAAAATAGCGCCAGGCTGACAATCAAAGAATTCACATAACGCATATTATGTAAATATTCGTCCTTTAGTTTTCTAAATATATATTGCAAAGAAAAACTCCCAGATTTTCGCCTGAGAGTGTCCATATTTCACTCTGATTCAATTACCCAAACAACCTTCCTCTTCCGTTTTCCACGAAAGAATATCTTTTTTCGTAAACCAGTGATATAATGCAATTGTAAATAATAACCGGACAGCTTATGTCTGTCACACACTTATGAGGAAAGGTGATACTTATTATGGCAAATGATTACAACAATCTCCCTCCTGAATATCGTCCCATCAGCATGTGGGGATACTTCGGATACGAGATCCTGTTCTCTATCCCTATCGTAGGCTTCATTCTGTTGCTTGTGTTTTCTTTCGGTGGCACGAAAAATGTGAACCTGCGCAACTTTGCAAGATCTTATTTCTGCCTTCTGATCCTAGTTGTGATTTTCGCAATCGTGGTTGCCATCATTGGCGGTGCAGCAGCCAGCGCTGTTGCATATTATTAAGGTTTCCATTGCTTATAGGCAAAAATAGGACATCCTGCACCGACAGAATGTCCTATTTTATTTATATCTCAAATTTTATGCTCCTTGAAAATTCAATAATAATGCTTTTGAGGCAAACGCACCAGCACATTAGGAAGTTTTTCTTCACTTTCCGTAACAGTCTCCTATTTTACTGTCCAGATAACCTTCCCGCCAAACCGTTCTATATTGTTACTACCACATGTACTGTGCTTTTCGAGATGCCGAACGCCTTCGCTGTCTGCCGCACTGTGGCGTTGTGGTCGATGATATAGCCCGCTATCCCAATAGCTCGTTCTTCAATATAGTCTTTCAAAGGAAAACCCCTCAGGATACTTTTTTACAGTGTATGAAAGTATCTGAATCCATGGCAGGCTGCTGTTCTTCGGTTTCTGACTCTGTGGCAATTTCTTCTGTCCTGGATTCTGCTACAGTTTCTTCCACTTCCTGCTTCGCAGTCTCTTCTGTCACATTTTCTGTTCCTGCTGCCGCTTCTGCGCCTTTTTGGGGTTCATCAATGCGGATCAGCATTATATTATTGCCTTCATAGCTCAGAGATAAGTAATAGCCGTCTTCATTATAAGCCCTATAATAGTTTTCTCCCTTATCATAATCAACATCAAAGCCATAGTAGGAACAGTCTGTTACATATTCCTCATACTCTTCCCTGGTGGTATCTCCCACATACACAGAGAAGTTCGTATCATGCTCATAGTTGAATTTGACTGTTGTGGAAGAAGGTTCCGGCAGAAGATATCCTGCGGTTCCGGAATTACATCCTTTAATACGATCGATTTCCTCCTGTAATGTTGCGTTTTTGCGCTCTGTTTTATTTTCTCTTATTTGGTAGAATCAAAGTTGTGTCAACGATCCGTTATAGGATATGGGATCATCCAGGACATCAACTACAACTCACTACACTTATTATATAGTCAACGGAAGACACCTTTTTCAATAAGGTTATCTTTATTCATAGCTTCTTTCGACAGTCTGGCAATCATCTGATTTGCCCTTTCAATCAGTTCAGCCATTTCCGTCTTCATTTGATTTGTGCAATTCTCATTTCAGCATCCTTGTCATACAGTAAATGTCCATACTTATTTCGACCTGACGCTGTTACAAGTCCTGCCTTTTCATACCCTTGCAGTGCCCTTCTGGATACCCCAAGGGTTTCACAGATTTCCCGTGCGTAATTATGTTTTCTAATATATTTATTCACTTTTTCATTTTTACAATATCGCAATCGCATATCATATTATTACCGTCATTATTCTTCCCACTGTCATACTGATTCATGCTCTTAACCATCTCTACATCTGGCTGCAAAGAAACGTGCGCCGCCGGCACACTATAAAAAAACAGCCATTACGAAAACACCTTATCTGGTATTTTCATAATAGCTGTTTTTATCTGTACTTCTGTTTTCTAACACCAAAAAACTTTTTCAAATAGTGCCTAACTATAGACATATACTATTTGAAAATCTGCATCAATAGTACTCCCTCAGAGAATCAGGTAGTTCCCCTCTCTACCAACGTTACCGGAAACACGGTCTTTGATGGCATCATCTTCCCCATGTCAATCTGGGAAATAGTGAGAACAGCCATTTCTGCCATCTGTTCAATCGGCTGATGAATACTAGTCAGTCCCGGACTGGTAAGCTGGGCAATATTAACATCATCGAAGCCAACGATCTTCAATTCCTCCGGCACTTTTATTCCAAGATGGCTACATACCTGAAGTACATGTGCCCCAATCACATCCGAGCTGGCAAATACACCGTCTACATCAGGATGCTCTGTAAGGGCTTTTCGCACAAATTCATAGTATTCCATGGAATCAAAAAGCTGTTCATCGGTTACCATAACGACTTTGTCTGTATGTGTACTCTCACAGATATTTCGAAATGCAACCTCTCTGTCATCAGCAGGCATATGGACATCATTTCCGGCACTCATTCCTCCAATATACATCAGCTTATGGCAGCCCTTATTAATAAGAAGTTCCGTAGCCATCACACCACCTTGATAGTTATCGCATTCAATTCCTAAAGTTCCCTCATCCATGGAACGTTCCAGAGTGATTAAAGGAAAATTCAGTCCTTTGAACTTTTCAGTTTCAAAGCTTCCGCTGCAGAGCACCACGCCTGCCACCCTGCTTCCCTTACACATATCAATGCATTTCTCTTCCTGTTCTTCTCTGTTTCTGGATACAAATAGCATAATACGGTATCCCAGCTTCGCAGCTTCACGTTCCAAGTATCCCAAAATTCTGGCAAAATAAGGATGTTCTACATTAGGTAGAACGATTCCAATGATATTACTCTTCTGCTTAGCCAGAGTACGCGCTGTCTCATTCGGTTGATAATTCAGTTCTTTCATCACCTGATATACCTTCTCCCTTGTCTTAGGACTGATATATCCTCGGTTATTCAGCACTCTAGAGACAGTTCCCACTGTCAATCCAGACGCCTCCGCTACATCCTTAAGTGTCGCCATATGTGCATCTCTCCTGGTAGAATGATCTTCAAATCATTTTAGCAGATAACCGCAACAGATGTCTATCATTGATTCATGAATTTGATACCTTCTTCATTAAAAATAGCTAAAGCAAAAAAACTGATTCCTCGATTCTTTTTTGCTTTATTTTCTTACTTTATTTTTTATTAACTGCTTTTAGCAGCTTAACATACGGATATGGGATTCGATTGTGAAGTCCTTCGTTTCGCCATCATCCAGATAGTACTCGTACGGTTTTATCTCTTCTCCAAAAGAATACAGCTTCAAGTCTTCAAAATCAACATCTTCGCACACTTTCCTCCTCTTGCCACCGGGAACAGATATCCTTCTCTTAGGAAAACATGCACGGTTCCCATTGGCATTTCCACATACGAAAAGCCTTTTTCGTATACTTTTCCTTCTTCCACAATACCATTTTTGAAAATGAGCTGCTTCATTCTTTCCGGAAAATAAACGACTCTTCCTGTTACATTCTGTTCACAGACCGGTGCCACCATGACATTTTCTCCAATGAAAAGCTGATCCTCCACCTGTCTTGCCGTACAACGCCTTTTCCTTGTCCATTTTCAATAAATGTAGCAAGTGTGGTATTGATTTCCTTTCCAAATAACAAAAAATGATTAGGGCAATCCGAAACTCAATCGTCTATTTTTCATAGAGAACACTGGCCGTCCTCATAGTGTTATTCTATTTTTATCATACGGTAGCCCACACCAATATGTGTTTGAATATATTGTGGAGACGCCTCTGTTGGCTCCAGTTTTTTTCGCAATGTTGCCATAAATACTCGCAGCGAAGCCACATCGTTATCCCAACTGCGGCCCCAGATATTTTGTGTGATAAAGGTATGGGTCAGTACCTTGCCGACATTCTTGGATAGCAGACACAACAGCTTATACTCAATAGGTGTCAGGTGAAGTTCGTTTTCATCCAGATAAGCGCATCCCCCGGCATAATCCACTTTCAACTTACCATTCACAAATACAGAACTGGCAGTAAACATCTCTGCCGTCATCAGAGAGAGTCTTCGCTGCGTCACCCGAAGTCGTGCCAGCAGTTCTTCTACTGAAAAGGGCTTTGTCAAATAATCGTCCGCTCCGGCATCCAGCGCCTTGATTTTATCGTTATCCTCGCTTCGGGCGCTGATTACAATAATCGGAACATTGGACCAAGAGCGAACCGTTTGAATGACTTGAACGCCATCCATATCCGGCAAGCCCAAATCCAGTAAGATGATTTCAGGATTGTGCGATGTGGCCTCCATAATGGCTGCTGAGCCATTAGGTGCTACCACATAACGATAATCATTTGTTTTTAAAGTGGTCGTAATGAGATTTCGTACAGACGGGTCATCCTCAACCACTAATATCAAAGGTTTATTCATGAAGTTCTACCTCCCCTGCAGGTAATGTAAATGTGAACACAGTGCCATTTGGCTGATGCAAAATTGCTTTCTGTGTATGCTTGCATTCATGCAGAACAGCAATTTTATATGGCGAAGTAACCTCAATGAGTAAAACTTGAGCTGCGTTAGCAGCGGTTTTACGAATGAGATCTGAATAGTTACATTATAGCTTATACAAAATAAAAAGAGCAACCGGATTTGCCCGATTACTCTTAGCTTTCATTACATTTCAGATGCTTTTCAATTTCCGTTTTACGTCTGCGGTCAGTACGTCTTTCATGTATTTTTGTATTTCTTCCTGATCCGGCATGACTTTAAGAGCTCCATAACGTGTTGTAATGATGGATGCTGCTGCACTGGAAAACCGGAGCATCTGTCGAATTTCTTCTTCCTCAAGACCATCCAGTCCATGATCCAGCACAAAATTCAGTACACACCCCATAAAGGTATCTCCAGCCCCGGTTGTATCTACTGTCTTTTCCTGTACAAATGCATTCATCTGTACCTTCCTGTCATGATAGTACGCACAGCTTCCATTTCTTCCCATCGTCAGACAGATAAACGGTATCTCATATGTTGCTTTTAATATCTTCATTGCTTCATCCTGATCCCTAATTCCCGTCAGAAAAAACAGTTCCTCGTCAGATATTTTCAGGATATCACATTTTTTCAGCCCATAGTCCATTGCTTTTCTTGCTTCTTGCGGATCATTCCATAAATTGATTCGGATATTAGGATCAAATGAAATCAGCTTTCCGGCTTCTTCTGCACACTCAACAGCATAACAGGTTGCCTCTTTTGTATCTGTACTTGTAAAAGACAACGTTCCAAAATGAAAAATTTTTGACTTGGCTATATTCGCAGCAATAACTTCATCTTTCCGCAGCAGCATATCTGCACCCGGATCACGATAGAACTGGAAGCACCGGTCTCCATACGCATTTCTTGACACAAATGCCAGGGAAGTATTTGCCGCACTTGTCATCAGCAGATTGTCCGTATTAATTCCAATGTCTTCTATGGTTTCTTTTAGATATTCTCCAAAAGAATCCTTGCCGACTTTACCAATAAATGCAGTCTTTCTGCCAAGCTTCTGCAGCATGGAAAGAACATTGCATGGTGCTCCTCCTGCAGCTGCTTCATATAGGTAATTCCCATTGTCATTCAGAGCCGCCTGATTAAAATCAATCAGAAGCTCCCCTAATGCAATCACATCATATTTTGTTTCCATTTACTCATGCTCTCTTTCGCTCAGAATTATCCACATACATCCATCAATCTGTCTACTGTATTTTCCACAGACAACTATCTACCTTTTGATCTGCCTCCACGCTTATTTTCCCCGCCAGTTCCTGCAGATCGGTCTCAAAAAAATATAGAAGAGTGTCTTCGTTTGCTGCTACTTCTAGAATTTCACGGTCAACAATGATTGAAAGATCGCGAAGATCTTCTTTCACTTTGCAGGAAACCCCATTTACCCAAAGAATCCCTTCCCTACGCTGATAAGAAAGCTTCTGCCCATAAATATTTACAGAAAATAAAAAAGCTCCCTGCACCTTCAAATATAATTCCAGTGCAGCATTTCTGACAGACTCATCCTCCCATTGCTTCTGCAACTTCTCGTCACGAGCAAGAATCCGCTGCTCCTTCCACTCGCGGATCACTGACTGACGCAGAATGAAGCCTTCTTCTCCTTTTATAAATGTCAGTTCCCGTGGAATCCCCATCATTCCTGTATAATACTTCTTCGGATTCTTTGTACGCAGCCAGTGCATCAGAACAACACGATCCTTCAGATCAAAATACGTCTGTCCGGCATAAGGCAGTTCATTCTGATAGGCCATACGCCCCTCATCCAGATTTGTGAACTGGAAGCCATCGAAGTCTCCTGTAAAATATTCTCCCAATGCAGTAAACAGCATCCACTTTTCCTGACCGCCTTCCACCGGAACCGGACGCAGATCAGGACATTCTCTGGTTGTCAAAAGAAAAATTCTCTGTGTCAGTTCCCAATGCTCAAGATCCTCAGAACGTAAAATAGCGTACTCATGATCCTTTAAGTAAAGTGACATGATATACCCTTTACTTTCCTCATGCCAGTATACCTTTGGGTCTCGATTTCCTCTGGTCAGATTCGGCACTATCACCTGATTTTTCTTATGAAGCGTCTCTCCGCGATCTGTACTGTAGGCAATCCTCTGGGTAAACTGTCTCCCTTCACTCCACGGACTGTCTGAGCTTCCTCCTGCCGAGGTATAAAAAAAGACAAGTGCATTTTCCGGCAATTCCAAAAGTCCCTTTTCATTGCAAAGACCGCTTCCCGAAAAAATTGTTCCATCTTCATCCGGCAGAATGGCCATCGACCGATGTTCCCAGTGTAATAAATCCTCACTGACCGCATGTCCCCAACTCATATTATCCCACTTTGTGCCAAAAGCATTGTGCTGATAAAACAGGTGATAAATTCCATCCTGACAGACAAGTCCATTGGGATCATTCATCCAGCCATTGACCGGCGAAAAATGCATCAGTGGATGCAGCTGTTCCGATTGTGGAAGCCGATCAGCCTGCTTCATCTTTGCATAAAATGCCTCCGGATAGTTTCCCTCCAGGCGGATGGTTCTCCCTATCCACGACGCAACAGGAACCGGAGCATAATAATCCACAATCTCTCCCTCTTCCAAAGGGAAGACCTGATACTCCAACACCTTCTGATCTTCCAGATAAAATGACAAGCGTTCTGTTTCCTCCTTTATTTTCACTGGAATCAACAGAAAAGGATGCTCGATTTTTATTTCATAACTAATATATTTCTGTATGTACTCTGTCCTTACATTCTTTCCATTTACTTCTGTATCCACCCAAAGTATACCCTTCATGGATGCTGAGCTTATTGCTTTACTGCACCATCAACAACACCTTTCATGATATACTTCTGCAGGAAGAGAAAAACAATGATAATCGGTATAATGGTCACAAGCACCGAAGGGAAAATAAGCTCCCATGGATTTCCGTATACACCGGCCTTCATCTTTGCAAAATAAAGCTCCAATGTCATGGTTCTGATTTCTCCGTTTCCTATAACCATGAACGGAAGCAGATAATCATTCCAGATCCACAATGCATTTAATATGATAACCGTACTGGTCGTTCCCTTAACCAGGGGAAATACCACCTTTAAAAATATCTGAATAGCACCTGCGCCATCCAATACAGCTGCCTCCTCCAATGATACCGGAACACTTTTCATAAATCCATGATAGAGGAAAATCGACATACTCATTCCGAATCCGCCATACATGATAACAAGCCCCCAGATATTTTTCATTCCGATCTTTTCAAACACATTGAGCAAAGGAAACATTACCGCTTGGAACGGCACCAGCATTGCTGCAATAAAAATGTAAAATACCAATTTGGAATATACTGTCTTATTCCTTATCATTGCCCATGCAGCCAGAGAAGAAGCCATTACAATCATCAATATAGAAATCGTTGTAATAAACAGGGTCACAAAGAAAGACTGGGTAAACTTCAACTCTCTCAAAGCTTTAATCACAAATCCAATATCTACCGGTCTTGGCCAGGCTAAAGGATTGGCAATAATGTCCGTATGAGGCTTAAAGGAATTGATTACCAATATCAGCAATGGGAATAACGTATACAATGCCAGCAGGATCAGGACCATATAAACTACGGCCTTACCTATTCTTCTTTTTTCAATTCTGAATCCTTTATTCATTTATGCTTCCACCTCTTTACTCTTCGTTACAGCAACCTGTATCATGGTCACAGCTGCAACCAGGACAAAAAATACAACTGCCTCTGCCTGCGCATATCCATAATCAGGAGGTAACGCATCCTTCGGAGTATTCATAATCTGCATAGCAAGCATTCTGGTGGAAAAGGCACCCTCCGTCAATGCCACATTTTGATCCAGAAGCTTAAAACAGTTTGCCAACAAAAGGAATAATACAATTGTCACAGAAGGCATCAACATAGGAAGTGTGATATAGCGAAACCTTTGTATTGCTGTGGCCCCGTCTATTTCTGCTGCTTCATATAATTCATTCGGAATGTTATTCAATCCATTCACATAAATAAGCATCATATATCCGGCCCACTGCCACATCGTTAACAGAAGCAATGCAAAAATTGCTTTTGTGTTGTTCTGTGTCATATAGGTCAGAGCTTCTATAGGCAGTACTCCGTCCTTTCCAAATAGCAGCTGGGAAAAAATCACATCAAAAATAAATTTCCAGATATATCCAAGTGCCAGTCCTCCCAATAAATTGGGAAGAAAAAATACCGTTCTGAAAGCACCTGCTCCCTTTAAAATATGATTTGTCAGAAGAGCAAGTGCCAACGCAGCCATGTTTATGATCAGGACAGCCACTACCGTAAATTTAACCGTATAGATTAAAGAAGCAAGGAACTTTGTGTTGGTAAAAACTTTCTTGTAATTATCAAGTCCAATAAACGATTCGCTTAATGACCCTCCGGCAAAATATGCTCCTCTCCATGATGTAAAAGAGTAAACCAGTCCCATAAAAAACGGAATCAGAACCACTATAATAAATAAGGCTACTGCCGGAAGCGTGAACCACACATTAATTTTCTTATAAAATCTGTTCATGTTTACATCATCCTATCTTTCTGTTGAGCAACTTTCCGGTATATTTACAGTCACTCTCTTTATATATCAGATTGTCGGTAAAGCTCTTTAAGTTTTACCGACAATCTTTTAGATTATATTGTAACTATTCAATTACAACATTACTGTTTTGCTTCCTTCCAGGAGGCGATTGTGTAATTAGCAATATCTTCATAATCCTGTTCAGTCCACTCAGGCTTCGTCAGATACTCTTCCATGATTTTCAATCCAAATACCTCTGTAGCCCATCTTGCCGGTGCACCTGCATAAGCATTGGTAAGAGTATTACCTTCACTCATATATCCAATAATACAATCGGAAAGGCTATTACCAAGAACCGTTGTTGCGGGATCTGCATTATAAGGAATAAATGCCATTTCCTCAGTGACATAATGCTGACCCTCTTCACTGGTATTCAGCCACACCAGAAATTTCTGCGCCTCTTCCAGTTCATGTTGGCTTACCTGTTTATTCAATACATAATAGTTTCCGCAAAATACCGGAATGGAAGAATTCATATGCTCCACTGTCAATCCATCTACTGCAATATCACCCTGTTCAAAAGGCATCTTGATCGGTAAAATAGTTAATGTATCTACAATTTCAGAATTTGCATTTTTAATATTGGTATAACACCAGTTACCCTGCTTGATAAATAATGTCTTGCCATTTGCAAAATTTGCCACTGCAGCATCATAGCCATTTGTTGTGGAATTGATAAACTCAGGTCCCCGCTCGCTCACCGCATGGGAAGTGATCAGATCCAGTGTCTTTGCATAGGCAACCATAGGATTGTATAATTTATCCAACTGTTCATCCGTTGCATTCACTGCTGCGGCAACATTCGGAAATACACTGTCAATAGGGATATTAATCAGATGATCTCCATAAGTCCATTTCTCACTGCCTGCAACCGAGAATACTCCCTCTAGCTTTTCAGCTTTTTCATTCTTTTCAGCCAGAAGGGAAAATGTCTGTCCACTCAGGGCAAAATCATTACCCTTGCCATCCTTGATATAAGCATTTACCTTCTCAACAAAATCTGCAAATTCATCATAGGTTGCTGTTTTATATTTTTCAATAAAGCTATCCACATTGTCTTCTCCTACCAATGCAGCAATCATTTCCTTGTCAACAATATAGCCATATCCTTCAACATTATATGGAATGCCATAGCTGTCCTGTCCATCCATTGTCAGTCTGAGTCCGGGATCCAAATCATCTGCCAGAGCCTTAAACTCCGGTAAAAGATCTGCAGTCGTCAAATCCAATGCGAAATCTCCTTCAACCCACTCTTTCAGCGCCTGGGGATCCATGATACCAAAAATAGCCGGTTTATGATCCGATGACATATCGACACGGAGTGCCTCTTCTGTAGGTGTACCGCTTCCCAGGGAGAATATTTTAATGGTAAGTCCCGTCTCAGCTTCATAGGTATCCACCGCTGCTGCTAACGCATCTGCGTTTTCACCCTTTGCATTAAAAATATAGAAATCATAATCATTGTCAGAAGAAGCACTTTCTTCTACTCCTGCATTACTGTCTGATGCTGCGGTATTACTTCCTGTGTCTGATGACGCGGAGTTCACACATCCTGTCAAGCCTCCAATCGTCATAGTTGCTGCCAAAAGGGCTGCTACATATTTTACACTCTTTCTCATAATGACCTCCTTACCAAGTCTCTTCTTTTATTGTTTATCCGGTTTAAAACTGAATCTCAACCATCTGATGGCCTTCCACCTTTGGTATCGTAACTACTACCTGTCTGTTTTCATAACGAAATTCCAGATTCTTCATTTGTGGCACAAGCCTGACTGCAGATGGTTTACGATCTGTTTTGACCCGTAAATCTATATTGTAAAGAGGAATAATATCCTCTACAATATCATATTTTTCTGTTCTTCTTTCAGGAACATAATGCATCAGATGCACGATCCATCTGTTCTTTCCTGTTTGTTCATTCACGGTTGCAATTGTTGTTGATGGGCCTGTATGCTCCAGCAATCTGTCAGGCATCAGCACGTCTATTGCATTATGTAAAAGCTGTTTTACCCATTTAGGACCCATAACGTGGTAAATCATGGATAACGGATGGGCAAAATAAATACAATTCCCTTTTCTTACAGCTGCACTTCCTACTCTTATTTCGGAACTCGGTGCTTTCAGATGTCCCGTGTAATGCTCCCATGTTGTATTAAAAAGCGGTGCTATCAGCGGTAATAATTCCGAGGCTTCTTCTGAAATAATTTCAACATTTTCGCTTTTCAGATACATAGCATAATCCGCATCGAATAAGCCCTTGCCTAGTACCCCCTCTGCATGAATATAATCTGCATCATACTCAGACTCACCATTCCACCGAATTCCAAGGCAATCCGCTGCAAATGTTTCTTCGGAATTTTTCAATCCTGCCTCTCCCATAACAATGAGAGCCCCTCCCTGATCCATAAATTCCTTGAGTCTGCACTCCAACTTATGGTCTACAGGTATATTATCTGCCAGAAGCAAAAGACGATATTGGGAATAATCGCTTTCGGAATCCACTAAATCATACTGATATCCCAGCTCCTGAAGCATTCTGCACACTCCTTCAGCATGGGGATTTACCGTTCCGGGAGCTCCACCATAAAATTCTTCCGGATTAAACACAGCCATTTCCGACAAAGCAGTCACATCTTCACACCAGGGCTCTTTTTCTTTCACCTGACGAAATACATCCCCTATGACTCCATACATATCCTTATCCAACTGACCGGAGGGCGGCAGCTGGTCTCCTATATTGCACAGTCCTCCATAAGACAATGCACTGAAAGATTCGTATTCCAAAGCGGCCTGATTCCGGTAGGAATTATTATCTCCCCAACCGGTAAGAAAGCGTCCGGTCATACCAACAACCGGTACTCCCCATGTTCTCAGATATCTTGCAGATACTGGGAAATCCATATAACCGCAATTAGCCGGCTGACTTTCTACAGCAACATAATCAAAGCAATCCCTTACAGGAATATCCTGAGCCCCGACATGACCCTTGTTAAAGAAAATATCATAATCCGAATCAATTTCATGCAGATAATCCGTCATTTCCCTGACAAAGTCATAATAAATCTGCCATGCATGCTTCTTTCTATCCTGAGGATCTGCCGGATTCAGGTGCTTCTCAAGCATGCTCTTTCTGCATCTGGGGCAGCAGCACTCTACAACAAAGGATGCATCAACCAGGACTCCATCTACCGGACAATTCTCTAACGCATCTGCTATCTGTTCTTTGCAGAACTCACGATATGGACTGTTAATGCACAGATCTACATGAAATCCGGGATCCTCAAAGATATTACCTGTCTCACGTCTGCTTATCCTCGCATAATCATCTATAGCCACCCATTCCGGATGTTCTGCTGCAACCTGGATATCCCAGCAGATTGTTGTATATAAATATACTTTTATCCCCTTTTTCCTGCATTCCTTCGCCTGTTCCCGATACATATCCTTTACCTTCAGATGAGGATGTATCCTCTCGGGATATTTTGTCGAATCATAATACAGATTTCCATGATGACATCTGGTAAACAAAGTAACTGCTTCTACATTGGCATTCTTTAATGTGTCTGCAAATTCCTCGGCTGAAAATTTACTGCCCACTTGGTCAATCATTTCGCTGGTATGAAAATCAAGATGCACTTGTCGATTTGGTATTTTTTTCATTTTCATATTCCTCTACTGATTTGCGCTGTTTCGAAAAATCTTTTTCGTTTTTCTCCACACTTTTTCTAATAATTTCTTGATGATTGAATAATATCATCATTCTTTCAATCGTTTATCATATTTTTATATCATTTTTAAGCATTTTAGTTGCCTAATAAATATTTTATTTGATTATTTTTGTGCATTATGACGTAATTTGTAATGTCATGCCATTTTTTACCTTCCCTTTCTAGCCTAAATCTGCACGTAATGTGCAGTCAAAGGCTTTATTTGGAAGAACCGGATATATTTCCTTTCTTCCCTTTAAGGGAATGTTTTTTTCGCGAATTTTACGCTCCTGCCTGGCTGACACGCATGCCAAAGAATCTCTTGCATTCTCTGTTTAAAATACGTATAATATTAGCAATAATAGTACGCTTTTCGGTCAAATGACTGTATAAGAAAAGGAGGAACATTTCATGAAATTAACAAAAATCGAACAGGTAAATGAGTTTCTTTCTATTGTCGACAGTTGTAAGGGGGACGTAACTTTAAGATCCTTAGACGGTGATATTTTTAATCTAAAGAGTAAGCTTTCCCAGTACATTGCCATTGCTGCATTGCTCGGACAGCATGGGGATGAGCTTGAATTGTTCTGTTCTGACAGGGAAGATGAAGGCAAGTTCATGCAATTTTTAATGGAAAATCCCAGTATATAATAAATCTTTATAGCAAAAACTGCCCGGATACTTCGTTCTCAGAAATATCCGGGCAGTTTTTAGTTGATAGCATGGAATTTTTATTTTCTATCACAGGTCAATTTTACAGCAGCTGCAGCAGTCTCCGGTTCCTGCGATAGCAGAATACTCTGTCCGACAACATCTCCTCTTCTCCATAAATGGCATTGATGTGTTGCACAGATGTTCTGATTTCCTCTGCATTGACGCAGGCTACCGGATGAATCATTGCCTCATGCAGACTTGGGAATACTACATAATAATCGCCACGCATTTTTTCCGCAAGAATATCTTTAACCCCAGGATAAAAAAAAGCTGCTGCTCCGTTGATCCGTCCTGTTGTTGTCAGGAGGTATCCAGTCCTTCCCTCCATAGGATTCCATGGAGCAATCTTTGTCGGCCGCCCCTTCTCATCTGGGAGGAACACACCCTCATAATAAGGGAACTCGGGGCGTCTGTCACTACCCAGGTACAGTCTCGGCGGCATTTTACGGCTACTATTCATAAAAGCTTCCATGATCAGTTGATCCTCTGTCCGTTCCCACGTCATTATCCTGTTGCGGGATAATTGCATTGTCAGATTGTCTGGGTTCCCTTCGCAGATAATCAGCTGAAGTACCAGTGCAATATCTCCAATCTTACGATGGATTGCATTTTCAAGCGTGTGCCTGTGTCTTTCAAAATTTACTGGTTGTATCCTCATATGACCTCTGCAGACAGCATAACTCAGACTTTCCTCTGTAAACGACACATCTTTTTTCTTATCTGATTCTTCAAGACCTGCTGAGATCTCCGGCAGAATACTTTGCCACCCTTCCTGTCTGTATCTTTCGTATAACGGTCGTACCGGCCAGTACTGTATCTGCTCTTCCCTTTTTAAACTCCACATGGCACATAACATATCTTCCCGGATGAGAATATTCTCTCTTCCATACATATGGCGATTCATAACACTCATGATATGCACTGCCATGGGATCCGAGCAAATCATTTGCCGCTCCAAAAGGCGTATTGTTTTATTCTGCGCCGTCTCCATATTCTGCACGTTCCGGCACAATGCTTTTTTAAATTCTTCGTATGTCATTTATCCCCCATATTCAAAATTAGTCTGTTCTGCAAATTCTCCTGAATTTGCGTACAAAAATAAAAAGAATCGTTCAAAAAATTGGAAATTCCGACCGAATGGTCTGTTAAGAATGCTTATTTTTCTGAAATGAAAACATATAGCTCTGAATAACTACAGACTATCATAGCGTTCCCGCTTTGTCTATATGCGTTTTTACCAATGATATCTTTTGTTTATTTTCACTAACGGGTGGGCTCAGAAACGTGCGCCGCAAGGCGCACATAGAAAAAAAGCCTTGCTTTCCATGAAAACAAGGCTTTTTAATGTCAAATATTCAAATATATCCGACTGTCTGCTACACAACCCGTCTCACTGCAAGAATGGGACGATAATTTGCATTGCTGACCTTAATGCCGGTACGCTGGGTGCTGGCATGTACGATCAATCCTCCGCCGATATACATTGCCACATGTCCATCATAACAGATCAGATCTCCCGGCTGTGCACTGCTATAATCCACACCGGTACCGCAGCTTCTCTGCTCATAGGAAGTACGGGGAATACTGTAACCGAAGTCACTGTATATCCGGAAGGTAAATCCGGAGCAGTCTGCACCATTGGTCAGGCTGGTGCCTCCCGCCACATAAGGGTTGCCTATGTACTGGCAGGCATATTTTGCCAGCCGCTTACCCATATCGCTGCCGGATGCATTTTCGATCACAGAAGTATAATTCGTGGTCGTATAGCTTCCGGTGGCTGCTGCGGTGTTGCCGCGCTGTGCCTGTGCCTGCAGCTGTTTTAACTGTTTCTGTTCCTGCTGCAGCAGTGCCTTGGCCACGGAAGCCTCCTGCCTTGCCTTTTTGATCTCCGCATCGTAATTGGCAGATTCCTGTTTCTTCTTCGCCAGCATGACATCCAACTCTGACTTCTGGCTTTCCAGATCTGCCTTATCCGCCTCCAGCTGGTCCTTATCGGCCTGCAATTGAGTCTTCTCTTCCTCTAACTGATTCCACAGTGCCAACACCTGCTCCTTAGTCTCTTCGTACTCCTGAAGCTTCTGACGGTCGTATTCGTAGACACTCTCCACGAAATCCATGCGGTTCAGCATTCCGCTTAAGCCGCCGCCCTGAAATAACAGGTTTACATAATTTTCGGAAGAATCATTTTCATACATCATGCGCATGCGTGTGATCATATCGTCATGTTGTTTCTCTTCCTGTGCCTTGGCAATATTGTACTCTTCCTGGGTCTGATCGATCTGTACCTGCTTGTCGGAAAGCTCCGTCTCCTTTGCGGCAATCTCATCCTCCTTCATACCGATACTGGTCATGGTGTTGATGATCTCCGCATTCAGGTCATCAATCTTCTCCTGCACCAGATCCTGCTCATCCTGCAAGGAATGGATCTGGCTGTTGATGTTATTCAGCTGGTTCTGATGATTGTTGATGTTGTTCTGCAGTTCGTTCATAGAAGGTGCCGCCTGCACCGTCTCCGCAGGGGATTCCCAGACAGAGCCGGTGGCAGTCAGCGTTACCGCTGCCAAAAGAAGAGCACTTACAAGTCTTCTCTTCACGTTATTCACTTTTCTGCCGGCGGTTGTTTCTTTCATGGGTCACTCCATTTATTGATGCCTACGGATTGTTCCGTGCTACGCACTCTCACAATCCTACCCTCTATTCGCATATCGTGGGATTGCCATCCCACTTTTATGCTCATATCGGGGCGGGTCCCAAGGTCTTTCACCCGCTTATGAGCAAGCTCATGCGGGCTTAGACCTTTTGCCCCTGGCATCATATATTACAAATCACAATTATTTACAGTACGAGGGAAGGGAATAACATCTCTGATGTTGCCCATTCCGGTGATATACATTACGCAACGCTCGAAGCCCAGTCCAAAGCCTGCATGGCGTGCAGAGCCGTAACGGCGCAGATCCAGATAGAACTGATAATCTTCCTTGTTCAGTCCCAGCTCTTCCATACGCTTCTCCAGGATCTCCAGGTTGTCCTCACGCTGGCTGCCGCCGATGATCTCGCCGATACCGGGTACGAGGCAGTCCATAGCTGCTACGGTCTTGCCGTCTTCGTTCAACTTCATATAGAACGCCTTGATCTCCTTCGGATAATCGGTTACGAATACCGGTCTCTTGAATTCTTTCTCCGTCAGGTATCTCTCATGCTCGGTCTGCAGATCACATCCCCAGAATACCTTGTAATCGAATTCATCGTTGTGCTTCTCCAGGATCTTGATCGCCTCAGTGTAGGTTACATGACCGAAATCAGAATTTACCACATGCTGTAATCTCTCGATCAGTCCCTTATCTACAAACTGGTTGAAAAATGCCATCTCTTCGGGAGCATTTTCCAATACGTAACGAATGACATACTTTAACATGCTCTCTGCCAGGATCATATCATCCTTCAGATCCGCAAAACAGATCTCCGGCTCGATCATCCAGAACTCAGCCGCATGACGGGTGGTGTTGGAATTCTCCGCACGGAAGGTGGGACCGAAAGTATATACGTTCTTGAATGCAAAAGCATAGGTCTCTACATCCAGCTGTCCGCTTACGGTAAGATTTACCGGTTTGCCGAAGAAATCCTGTGTGTAATCTACTTTTCCGTCCTCGGTCTTAGGCACATTGTTCATGTCCAGAGTCGTTACCTGGAACATCTCACCGGCACCCTCACAGTCACTGCTGGTGATCAGAGGGGTATGCACATAGACAAAGCCTCTCTCCATGAAGAAGGTATGGATCGCATAAGCGATCAGGGATCTGACACGGAACACTGCCTGGAAAGTATTGGTACGTGCTCTTAAGTGAGAAATGGTACGCAGATACTCGAAGGAGTGTCTCTTTTTCTGTAAAGGATAATCTGCAGTAGAAGGTCCTTCCACGATCACTTCTGCTGCCTGCATCTCAAATGCCTGCTTTGCCTCGGGGGTAGCCACGATGGTACCGCGGATCACAACAGCTGCACCGACATTGATCTTGCAGATCTCCTGGAAATTTTCCAGTCCGTCGCCGTATACTACCTGTAACGGCTCAAAAAAAGTTCCGTCGTTGATCACCAGGAAACCGAAGTTCTTGGAGTCACGATTGTTCCTTACCCAGCCGCCTACGGTGATCTCCTTGCCGATATAGACGTCTTTTTCCCGATGAAGTTCTCTGATGTCTGTTAATTCCATAATCTTTCCTATCCGCACGCTGCGACGTGCTCTATCTGAACCGGCCCGCATCCTATTCGCCGGTCGCATACTGTTCGTATCAATAAAATTTAGTTATTGGTGATCTGTGCATTTTCTACCAGATAATCCAACACCTTGTCGTAGAGGAAATACTCTCTGTAGTCTTCCCTGGAGGTCTCTCCGATATACTCCGAGGTGGTGTCATAACCGGCTGCTGTTGCGCGGTCCTGAAGCATCTGATCCAGTTCTTCGTCACTAATGTTCAGATTCTCTTTGTTCGCCACTGCCTGCAGGGCAATATCCTGCTTTGCGGTCTGCTCAGCATAGGTAGACAGGAAGGTTGCCAGATCCTGTCCATAATAATACTGGGTAAATGTGTCTGCGTCCACGCCGTAAGCAGATGCCATGGAGGTGATGCTGCTCTCTGCGGCATCGGAATATTTCTGTACCAGTGCTTCCGGTACGGAGGTAAAAGTGTTGTTTGCCATAAACGCATCCATCACTGCCTGCTGTACATTAGTCTCATAATTCTGCTGTGCATTCTCATTCAGATAATCATAAGCGTACTGACGGAGTTCTTCCTCGTTCGTCACACCATCGATACCGAAATTGCTGATGATTTCATCACTGAATTCCCCATCCTGTGCGGGCTGAATATAATTTACCGTCACCGTAAATACCACAGCCTGTCCTGCCAGATCAGAATTTCCATAGTTCTCCGGGAATGTAAGATCCAGATCCACTGTCTCGCCGGGCATCACGCCAATCAGTCCATCTTCGAATCCGGCAATAAAGCTTCCGGAACCGATGGTCAGATCGTATCCCTGTGCGGTACCGCCGTCAAATGCCACATCATCCTTTTTGCCTTCGTAATCAATGTTTACGGTGTCTCCGGTCTCCACGGCACGATCCATGATACCGCCGTTCTCCGCGGTAATATTTCCATAATATACATTATTGACCAGAGTGTCCCACTCGTCCTCATCTACTTCCACAGTGTCTACGGATACTGCCAGTCCCTTGTACTCGCCCAAGGTCACATATTTGTCCACATCCATATCCTTCAATGCGGTGCTTTCCGTTCCGGCGTCGGTCGCTGCACCAGTGCCATCTCCTGTATCCTTTGCTCCGCAGCCTGCCAGCATACATACACTTAAAATTGCTGCCAGAAGTCCTAATGTCTTTTTCTTCATTGTGTTACTTCCTATACCTTTCTATTACTGCCATTTGTGCATAAATGCATCATAGCACCGCCCATTATAGCACATCCTCCGGGCTATAACAAGGGTGACAATAACCGGCAGATCTGCTCTTTGATACGGATTTTCAACCTTCTGGCCACATAATAATCCCGGGTGATCTGGCGGCAGACTTCCAGGTCTTTTTGAAAGATATCCACCATTTCCTGTGCTTTTTTCTCATCGTAGATCACCGCATTTACTTCAAAATTCAACGCAAAGCTGCGGATATCCATGTTCGCCGTCCCATAGCAGAGCACCTTTCCATCCACGATCATGCCCTTACTGTGGAGAAAGCCGTTATTGTAAGTATAGCAGTTCGCTCCCGCCATGACCATATCGCCGATATAGGAATAGGTCGCCCAGTACACAAACGGGTGATCCGGCATACACGGGATCATGATATTTACTTCAATTCCGGATTTCACCGCGATCATCAGCGCATTCAGGATCGCCTCATCCGGGATAAAATACGGTGTCTGGATATAGATACTTTTTTGTGCCTTATTGATCAGGCGCAGATAATTGTCATGGATCTGCTGGGTCGTCTTATCCGGTCCACTGCTGATGATCTGCATATCACAGAAATCCCTCGTACCGGCTTCGATCCCCCGGAACAATTCCGGGCGCAAAAACAGGTTCTCTCCTGCCGCATAATTCCAGTCTAAAATAAATCGCACCTGGAGCCCCAGTACCGCACTGCCGCAAATCCGCAGGTGGGTATCTCTCCAGTGTCCGAACTTTTCATCCAGATCAATATATTCCTTTCCGACATTAAATCCGCCCACGTAAGCCACTTTATTGTCAATGACCACAATTTTCCTGTGGTTGCGGTAATTGATACGAAGCTGAAGCCTCCGCAGGATCGCCGGGAAAAATTCCGCGGTCTGCACGCCCTTTTCGTTCAGCCATTTCCAGTAGCTGTGCCGCACAGACCGACAGCCCATGGCATCAAACAGCACCCGGACCTCCACGCCCTGTGCCGCCTTCTCGATCAGAATATCCTTGATCTGATTGAATAATACGTCGTTTTTAATAATGTAGTATTGAATATGGATAAAATGCTCCGCATTCCGCAGATCTTCCATCAGTGCCCGGAACTTCTCATTGCCGTCGATGAAGATATCCACATCGTTGTCCTTCGTCAGCATGGCTTCTCCGGCCTCCAGATTATACATGACCAGATCCTCATATCCCCGGATACTGTCATCCATTTCCTGGACATCCCGGGATCTCAGCCGGTACTCCTGTTGTCTTATATCTTTGCTGATGTGATCCTCCACCTCTTTGATCCGGAACATTTTCCGCTTGTGCATATCCTGCCCCAGTAACAGATAGAACACGAATCCCAGTACCGGTATAAAATACAACAAAAGCAGCCATGCCCACACGCTCTTCGGATCCCGTCGCTGGAAAAACACGATCACGATGGCAAATAACATATTAAAAAATACCAGGTGGCTGCAGAAAAAATCTATTCCTGTCTTTACGATCTCAAATGCTTCACTCATAATACTGCCCCTTCAGATGAAAAACATCCCTTTTCCTCAATATATCATAATACAAACCTTCTTTCCAGCAAAAGAGACTGATAAATGCCGAAAAATCAACATTCTCAGTCTCTTCTATCTTTTGTATTCAAGCCGGCGGTCTCCCACCGTGATATTTTATCCCTCTGTGATGAGCGTTCTCTTTCTATCCCGATCACAGAATTCAATCACATAGGAACAATCCTGCAGATTTGCCTTCAGCTGTGCAGTACAGCCCTGATGTTCCCATACAAAGCAGATCCGGGATCCTTCACTGCTTACTTTGATCCGGCTTTCTTCCGAGAACGCCGGGCAGGAATTCCGGAATCGCAGCAACTCCAGTTGCTGCTTTACAATCGGCTTACTCAAACCACTGCATACCTGTGCTGTCGTCAGATTTGTCCGATTGATCTCCTTATGTCCTCCGGGACCTGCCATCTTCACCGCTTCGTAGTCGTTCTTTCCGGCGAACAGATCCAGATACCAGATCTGCGGTTTGCCCGGCATAAATATCTGCAAGGCTCTCGCAAGGAGCATCTTTCTCTCATCTTCGCCCAATGCGCTGAAATAAGTTGCATTCACCTGATAGTAAATGTTTTTCTGACCGTGAAGATCCTTCACATATCCCCCACGGGAGACAATAATGTCGATCAGTTTCTGAATCCGGTCCTCCGCCAGAATTCCTTTGAGATCCAACAGTGGAATTCCATCGTGACAGCCAAGCATGTTCACGGTTCTGATATTTTTATCGATCAGCTCCTGTGCCCATCCGGCCAAATGTTCTCCGTTCCCCGATTCCAGGGCATCTATAATGAGTCCCGGCAGGAAAAAGTCATAGGTGACGTATCCCTGCTCTGAGATTTTCTCATAAATCTTTTCACTATAGCATTCATGAATCTCCGGCAGAAGTTCCATACCGTACGGTTCCGCAATCTGTTTTATTTTGTCCAGCAGCTCCCAGGTGTCCGGCTGGTTCAAAAAATTCCGTTCTCCCGGAGTCTTCGGTGCATAAGCAAATGCATCCAGTCTTACAATTTTAGCACCATATCCCGCCAGTGTCTTTAACACTTCACGATAGTACTCCCATACTTTTGGCGACTGAATATTCAGATCCATCTGTCCGAGATAATACCGATGCTGCTCCATGTAATTCCAGACCGTTGTAACCTGTTCTTTTGTCAGCCTTCCTGCTTTTCGCTCCAGAACGATTTTCAGTAAAATGTCTGCCGGCTTTTTTCCTTCCGGGCAGCCCATGGATAGTTCCTGTGCAATAATTTCCGCCTGCATATATTGCAGATCGGCAGCTTTCATCAGTTCAGGAGCATTAACCTCAGGGTAGTTCACTTCCTGATAAAAAGTATTCCAGTAAGGGATCTCTCTTCCATCCGGAAAACGTACCATAAGAATGGGGAGTCCCGGCTTCCGGAAAAACATCTTTTTCAGATACTTTTCTTCCGGAAGGATATATCCCTGCTCCGTCATTTCTCCGCAGTCCTTCCAGAATTCATTCCAATTAATGAAGAAATCCTTGTACTCCGATTCTTCCCCTTTTGCAATGATATCCTGGAATTGCTTCGACAACACTGAAGCATGATTCAGGATAAAATCCAGCTTCAATTCAATCCCGAGCTTTTTTATTGCTTCCAATGTTTCGTCGGAAGCATACATCTTATTCAGAGAATAATCAATCACGGAAAAACCTCTGTCCAGATCCGTATGGTACAGACTGGGCAGAATATAGCAGGAAGAAAATGCTCCCTCTGCCTCTTCCGTTTTCAAAAAATCTACAACATCATCCAGGGTTCCGCCCAGACTATCCGGGTAGAGATTCAACATCGGTCCTATGTTCATAACATCTTTCCTTTTTATTTCTGAAGCTTTGGAACAAATTGCGCATATTCCTTCCGGTCTAACACTGTTCCGTCCCGGGTAACAATAAGTTTTGCTTTCTCAGCCTGCTTTTTCAGCATTTTCTGCTCAATATCCAGTACCATCATTGTAAATGGGTTGTCTATCCATTGATCACGGTTTCTTTCCAGACGGCTCTGCAATGTCTCCTGGGGGGTACTGTCAAGGTAGATAGGGATATCCACACCGCTGTAGTAGTCACTGTTGCTGTGTGTCCACTCCACCAACAGCACTTTTATTCCGGTGAAATCCTTCTCTTCATACCACAGTTCTGTCTCTTCGCGTCCCATATGTCTGACCCATAGCTTTTCTCCGCCGGCTTTAAACGCATGAACCAGTCTGTTTACTTCCTCAAAATTAATTTCCTTTTCCGTGCCAAGATAATTTTCCAGAGCCTTTCTGCCGTTTCTGAGATAGGACTCATACCATGGATATTTCCCGACATGTTTTTCATCCGCATCATTTCCGGCTTTTTGAAATTCCTGAATGATTGTACATCGTTCTTCTGTATAAGTCTGCTCTTTCAGCATTCCCACAATTGCATTTTCTCTGAAAATCTGTAGCCGCTCCGCATCATTGTACTTGGGAATTCTATGCGGATAAGCATCTCCGGACAAAATGTAGTTTTCTATTCCTTTTTCCTTCAGGAAGCAGGAAAGTAACAATGCCGTCACTGTTTTTCCGGATCCGGAGCCTCCGCTTACTGCAACGACTACTTTTTCGGAACGTGTCTGCTTCGCACAGTTTTCAATCATGGGGAGCAGCTTTTGCATCAGTTTTTCTGCCAACGCAGTATCATATATTTTCAGTAGCTCCTTTGATGACGGTTCTGCTTCACTTTCCATTATGGTTCCTTTTTCTATCATATCTGTTCCTTTATCGTCATTATTTTACTTTGTGGACTCCCGGTCGATCAGTTCTACCGGAAATACAACCTGGGATGGAACCTTTTCACTCTTTACTTTTTTCACAATCGCTTCTATGGCATATTCGCACATTTCCCGAACCGGCTGATGAATGGTCGTAATGGAAGGATACGTCAGTGTGGAAATCCAGGTATCATCGAATCCCACAATAGAGATATCCTCCGGAACACGTTTTCCCATTTTTTTGCATGCACGGATAATATTTGCAGCCATTACATCACTTGTTGCAAAAATTCCATCCAGATCCGAATTTTTTTTCAATAATTCCAAAATATTGTTGCCGAATTCTTCTGATAAGGGAGCCAACCTGTCTGTATAAACCACACGTCCACTGATTTTTTTATTCTCGCAACACTTCATAAATGCCTTTTCTCTGCTATATGCAGGGATATTTTCCTTGGTAGGCTGGTTAAAAATCGCGATATTTCTGCATCCGGCATCAAACAGCCGGTTAGCCGCCAGAATACCACCCTGATAGTTATCGCAAAGAACTGCCGGAATATTTTCCGCAATTTCTCTCTCAAAAGAGATCAGTGGACAATTGGAATCCAGATGTTCCATCGTCTCTCCGATATGGCTGCACACAACAATTCCCAGAACTCTGTGAGAATAGAGCAGATCAATATACTGTAATTCTTTTTCCCTGCTGTTCTCGGAAATACAGACCATTATTTTGTAGTTGTGTTTTGTTACATAGTGCTCCAGCCAGTGAAGGACCTTACTGAAATAAGGATGCTCTACGGATGGAAGAATCACCCCGATATAATCACTCTTCTGCCGGGATAAATTTCTCGCCATTTCGTTTGGCATATAGTTCAGCTTTTTCATGGCAGAATATACTTTTTCTCTCGTCTCTTCACTGATGTATCCACGATTATTCAATACTCTGGATACCGTTGTGTAGGTCACTCCTGCTTCTGCAGCTACATCTTTGATTGTTGGCATATTCCCTTCCCCTTATCTTACTTTTTTGCATCAGACAGTAACGGAAAGTCCGTCGTAAGTCAACAGGAACCCCTCCTGATCTACCAGTCTTTCATATTCCTGCGGAATCATACCGCACATATGAGAATAATGATTCAGATAATATTCCGTATCCGGTGTCACTGCATGCATTCTGCGGAGTCTCTCCCGCAGCTCTACATTTTCCCGAATTCCCATATGCGTGTCACCATCCAGTATACCTCTGCAGGTATCCATACTGACGACGTCAAATTTTATGTTCTGTTGTTCTATAAAATCCAGTGTTTCCTCCGACAAAGCCCCCGTATCATTTGCATACAATAAGATCGATCTTCCATCCTCGATCACAAAGATCAGAGCTTCCTCATCCAGCTTGTGATATGCCTTTAAAGGTGTAAACTTCAAATGACCTATCCGGAATGGTTCAAACTTTTGAATCCGGTGAAATCTCATCCTTGTCAGATCTACATGTGGATCCTTAGCTATTATCTCCATAATACCATCCCGAACCGCATCATTGCCATAAATTTCCATTACTTCTTTATCTTTTTTTGAATCACGGATGCCATTTCCCGCAGTCGGAAGCATATTTCTGTAGTATTCAGGTGATCGGAATGGGAATGGGTAAATACCACATGATTCACCTCCGATAAATCCACATGGCTGTTAATGCATTGTGAAAAGATATCCGGGGACAGGTCTATCATCACCTGATCTATCAGAGTACAGCTACGTGTCTTTACATTTTTTCCCAACAACATTCTTACCTTACGACATGCTTCACACTGGCAGAAAATACTGGAGAATCCTTCTGCTCCGCCTGTTCCGAGATATCTGATTTCCACTTTATCACCCCTTAATTCCGCTGGATGTCACAGATGTCACAAACTGCTTCTGAAATACCAGGAATAATATCATCGTAGGAATAACCATTTAAGAATATATACTAATTTTTATTGTATGTCAACCGGTTACATATATAAATTTTCAACAAACTTGGATTTGGTTTTTTGTATAGTTTCACTTTGTACTCCAATTTGACGCAGATATTCCGGAACTCCACCCCATTCCTGGTCAATCCAGTTCAGAATCCATTTCATGTTGTAGATATTGGAACCGGAAATATCGGTCGTAAATTTTGTAATATAGGTACTGCTACATTGGTAATCCACCAGAATATCTTCCCTCTCCACTCCCACGGATGATAAGATCAGCATTGCCAGAATGCCGGTGCGATCCTTGCCGGCTGCGCAATGGAACAATACCGCTCCCTCGGAATCAGCGACTACCTCCAGAGCTTTCCTGATCTCTTTTCCTCCGTTACGGAGCATCAGGCGATACATGCGATGCAGCGTTTTGGTCTCCACCACACTACTGTTTACAATGTCCAACTGTTCCAGCTTTGTGGTGCCCATAAGCGAACAGTTGATATAGTCCATATCCTTTCCCAATCTGTCCGGCAGTTCTTTTGTCTCACTGGGAAATCTTAAATCAATGACTGTACTGACTCCCAGACGCTCTATCTTGGCAATGTCCTCCTCCGTTGCCTTATTCAAAGCTGTACTCCGGAAAATTACACCATATCTGGTTATGCCTCCGTCGCACGCATAGCCTCCCAGATCTCTGAAATTTGCCACCTGATCCAGGCGATATCTTCTACAATTCATCTCTTTTCCATTCCTTCTTTATCTCTGTTATTTTATCCCCCGTTCCAACGGTTCTCTCGATGTCTCTGCATCCCCAAAAAAGATCATAAAATCCTGAATTTCTGTTCTCATCATTTTATCGGTACTTATAAATTCCTTTGCCTTTTCAAACTGTGGTTTCCTGTCGTAGGGAATTTGTTTCAATCGGATCTCGCCGTCTGTAATCGTCGCATAATGTGCCGTCTTATCCGGGTCATCGGGTCTTCGATACGAGGCACTTCCCGGGTTCAGCCATTCCATGCCATCACCCAGAATATGAACACATTGTCTGTGTGTATGCCCGAAAATCAGTCTTCTGTTCCCTGTATTATCTGTTCCGTAATGCTCCGCCCAATATTTATCAAACGCGTACCTGCTTTCTATCGTCCCATAGCCACTATCATACTGATGGGCAATTCCGTATTTCCATCCGTCCGCCTCAAAATATGCGGTTTCCGGTAACTGCTTCAGCCACCTGATATCCTGGTCGTTTAGTTGTTCACAATTATAGTGAACCCACTTGTATTTTCCATCTTCTACATTTTTCCATTCCTTACTTTCATAAGTATTTATAACGTGAAGATCATGGTTGCCATACACAAGATGCGTGTTTTTCAGATTGCGGAACCGTTCTATCACTTCCGTCGGATAGATTCCATAGTCTGTATAATCCCCGGCACAGCACAGAATATCGTAATCAGCCTCTTTTTCCAAAATGGTGTTCAATGCGGCTATGTTCGCATGTACATCTGATACTACCAGTACTTTCATTTTCCGCACCTCCTTCTTTTTTCACATTATATAATTTTACCGCGCGTATATCAACCGGTTGACATACGTGTTTCATAATTTTTTATAATACAAAAAGACTGCCACATGGTGACAGTCTTCCTTACAAGAACCGGAAACAAGGCAGAAATCGTAAATGTATGGTTGCGTATTTCATCACATCTATGTTACAATGTTTTTTAGGAATTTGTTCCTATTAACTGAAGGAGGGACTGAAAATGAGTCCGGTTGCAATTACATTATTAGTTATCGTGATAGTTCTGGCTATCATCATTGCAGTATTATATTTCTTAGGCAAGAAAGCACAGAAAAAGCAGGCAGAACAGCAGGAGCTGTTAGATGCCAACAAGCAGACCGTATCTATGCTGATCATTGATAAGAAACGCATGAAAATGAAAGATGCCGGTCTTCCCCAAATGGTGATCGATCAGACACCGAAGATGATGCGTGGTTCCAAGCTTCCCATCATCAAGGCAAAGGTTGGCCCGCAGATCGTATCCCTGATCTGTGATGAGAAGATCTTCGAAAGTGTTCCCGTGAAAAAGGAAGTAAAGGCCGTTGTCAGCGGTATCTATGTACTGGATGTCAAGGGACTGCACGGCAAGACCGAAGCCGCTCCGGAGAAAAAGAAAGGCTTCTTCAAGCGCATGATCGCTTCCGCACAGGAAAAGGCAGGAGCAAAGCCTGTCAAGTAAATAACGATTCAGAACCATTAAAAAATAGCAGATATGAGCATCTGCTATTTTTTTGCATAGAATTCCGAATCGTTACTGTTTCTCCCTGATATATAGCTTTAAACAACTCTCACTGAAAGGTTCTCCCTCCTGGTCCAGGATATATTCCACCGTCACGCAGATCCGATCTTCTTGTTCTTCTACCTGCACTCTGCGGGTCTCGATCCCCAGCAGCAGCTGTCCGTAGGGCGTATTATAGGGCACCACATGTCGCTTATTTTCCTCGAAGATCATATGCATCTCCACGGCTCCCTGCCTGGTCAGCTCCAGCATGTTATCCCGGAACTTGATCCGGCTCTTACAGGTTCCGTCGAATCCCTCTATATCCTCCTCATAGAGAAGATAATGGCTGTCGTTTCTCTTAAAATATTGTGCTGTCTGTGCGGTCTCCACTGCATCCTTATCCGAAGCGCCCTCAGCATCGTGCAGACCGGACAGGACGAGTTCTACTTCCCGATTCATCTTCATCTGTCCTTTTAATACTCATCAATCTTGATCGTCTTGGCTGATAAAATACCATATTTAATAATAGAGTTGGCAAAACGTTTGAACTTCTCCGCACCGTCGCTGACATAGAACTGATATTTATTTTCTCCCAGATGAGGTTCTTCCTCATTGAGAATGTCATAGTGCTGTAACAGCTCCTTCAGTTCTCTGGCGGTCTCGTATGCCGGGTTCACCAGTGTCACCTGATCTCCCATGATCCGTCCTACCGTAGAGCGGATCAGCGGATAATGCGTGCATCCTAAAATCAGAGTATCAATATCTATGTCAATCAATTCTGTGAGATACCGTCTTGCAATCTCGTCCGTCACGGGATCCTCCCACAGTCCCTCTTCCACCAGCGGCACAAACAGGGGACAGGCTTTCCCGTAGATGGTGACATTTTTGTTCAGTTCCTGTATGTATTTATTATACATCTGGCTGCCAATGGTAGCCTCGGTGGCAATAACGCCGATACGGCCGTTGCGGGTCACTTCCGCTGCGGTCTTCGCTCCCGGCTTGATCACACCAATGATGGGAATATCCAGTTCCTTCTCCAGTTCATCCAGTGCATAGGCGCTTGCCGTATTGCATGCCACCACGATGGTCTTCACCTGAAAAGTTTCCAGGAAACGCACAATCTGTTTGGAGAAGCCGGTGACCGTTTCCTTGGACTTGCTTCCGTAGGGCATTCTCGCCGTATCTCCGAAATATATGATCTTCTCATTGGGAATCTGCCGCATGATCTCCCGGGCTACAGTCAGTCCGCCGATGCCGGAATCAAATACCCCGATGGGGGCATCTTTTTTCAGTGCAGTTATATTCTCCTGATACATGGGATTTCTCCTTCTATCTTTTTAACATCGTAAGCAGTCTGCTCTTGAAGTGGATCTGTTCCGGATCCGCCTCCAGGATCTTCCAGTAGATCTGACTGTCGGAATTCCATTCTACCACTTCCGCATCTTTCTGTACAGTCTTGGTCTCCTCTGCCTGCTCCTCGCATACGATCTCATAAGTGGACGGCAGCATGGCCAGTTCCGGGTAGATCACTCCCCACCAGCCGTAGCAGGCTGTGCAGACCGCCGACACCCGGATCCCCTGCCATACCACTCTCCGCAATTTTTCATAAAAAACACATAATCTATCCATCAGTGAACCTCTTTCCTTTTATGGTTTATGGAAAGAATTTCCACTTTCCGGATAGATTATACGATTCCGAAGTTATTTATTTTTCTCCCGCTCCAGTCGGATCTGGCGGATGATGGCCTTTTTCTGGTTGTCGATATGCACCTTGGCCATATGTGATGCCGTTTCCTTATCCTTTTTGACAATGCTTTCGTAGATCACCTTATGTTCCTCCACGAGGCGTTCATGCTGGCTGCTGTCTTTGATGTACTCAAACCGGTAACGGTACATCTGCTCAGACAGATTATTCACCAGCTGGATCAGGCGCTGGTTCCCCGTAGCTTCCACAATGATATCATGCAGTGCCACATCCGCCTGTGCGATCTGTTTCACATCTTTGGTCTTCACCGCCTCTTCAAAGGTATCACATGCCTTTTTCAAATGCTGCAATTCTTCCTGTGAGATACGGTCACATGCCAGTTCCACGCAGAGAGCATCCAGTGCACGACGCACTTCCAGCACATCGTTCATGCTTTTCTCTGTGATCTGCGCTACTTCCGCTCCTCTTCTGGGGATCATGGTCACCAGACCTTCCAGCTCCAGCTTACGGATCGCTTCCCGGATCGGTGTACGACTGACTCCCAGCTTATTGGCAAGGTGGATCTCCATGAGTCGTTCTCCCGGTTTCAGTTCTCCCGTAAGAATGGCCTGTCGCAAAGTGTTGAATACCACATCCCGAAGCGGCAGAAATTCATCCATTGTCACCTGTAAATTATCCTGCATAACCTTTTTTGCCGTTACTCACAGAATTCCGTCAGGAATATCTGCTTAGCCAGCTGTTCCTCCTCCAATTTATCATATGCCCTGCGGGCCATGTCTTTTTCTACAAAAATGCCGAATACCGTTGGGCCGCTTCCGCTCATCAGGCTGTTGATGGCTCCCAGTTCCTTCATCCGGTCTTTGATCTTCTGAATGATGGGATATGCACTGACAGTCACTGTCTCCAGCACATTTTCCATCCGATCCAGAATTCCCTGTAAACTCTCCTCGGCAATTGCCTCCACCATGCCGTCAATATCCGGATGTTTCTGGATCTCCTGCGCATCCAGATGTTCATACACATATTTCGTAGATACGTTAATATCCGGCTTTGCCACCAATACATAACAATCCGGTGCCGGAGCCAGCGGAGTCAGCTTCTCACCGATCCCTTCGGCCAGAGCCGTTCCTCCCATGACACAATACGGAACATCTGCACCGATATTCACACCCAGCTCCATCAGATCCTTCAACGTACATCCCAGATCAAACAGGCGGTTCATTCCCTTCAGGGTGGCTGCGGCATCCGTACTTCCTCCTGCCATACCCGCTGCGATCGGAATATGCTTCTCCAGGTGGATCTTCACGCCCTCGGTAATATGATATTTCTCTATCATAAGTTTTGCCGCTTTATAGATCAGGTTATCCTCATTCGTGGGAAGCTCCCCGGAATCCGTAGTGATGACAATGCCGCCGGCTGTCCGCTGAAAATCCAATACATCATAAATACCAACGGTCTGCATGACCATCTTCACTTCGTGATAGCCATTTTCCAGTCTTCTGACCACATCCAGGCCCAGATTAATTTTGGCATATGCTTTTATCCGATATTCGTTCATTTTGCTCTGCTCCGTTTTGTATACAATGATTGTACTTAATTTTATACAATCCATTTCTCTTTGTCAATGGCTCCCTAAAGTATTTGCCGTTTTTCTCCGATATAATGGATGTAGTAAGTATCACTAACAGTCAAGGATGACAAAAGGTACGGGCAAAAACCGTACCGGAAAAGAGGAAATTATGAGTGTAAACGGAATTACATCAACACAGGCCGTTGCAGCCTACAGCTACAGCAGCACAAGTGCAGCAAAAGAAAAAACTTCCGCCGAGGAAGTAAAAAGTACAAAGACCGCAGAGGATACCGGTGTCATCTATGAACGCAATACCGACACCAAGACCTCTTCCACGAAGAAAACCTATAAACCGGACACCGCTTTGATCAACAAATTAAAAGCGGATGCAGATGCACGTACCAGCCAGCTTCGTTCCCTGGTAGAAAAGATAATGGGCAAGCAGGCTGACACCTACGGCAATGCCAATGACATCTGGTCCTTCTTACGTTCCGGTAATTATACCGTAGATCCCGCCACCAAAGCACAGGCACAGGCAGACATTGCAGAAGACGGCTATTGGGGTGTGAACCAGACCTCCGACCGTATCATACAGTTTGCCACTGCTCTGACCGGCGGAGATCCCGACAAGATTGAATCCATGCGTGAGGCATTCAAGAAGGGCTACGCACAGGCGGAAAAGACCTGGGGCGGTTCTCTCCCCGAGATTTCCCAGAAGACTTACGATGCCGTTATGGAAAAGTTCGATAAACTGGCTGCTGACGCCGGTCTGACCACCGAAGCCTAAAGACCTTTTGCCAGCAGAAGTTTCCGGCCGGGTTTTAATTCATCGCTTTCCAGCGCATTCAGTTCCCGGACCGCTTTTACCGGCATATGATATTTACGGCCGATACTCCACAGATCATCTCCCGGCGCGGTAATATAGATCACCGCGCTGGGAAGTTCTGCCAGTACGGCACTGTCGATCTCCTGTTCCGTCACTTCTTCAATTGCCATGAACTCTGTGCTTTTCATAACTGTCGTCGAAAAAGACAGCACCGCTTTTACATCCACTTCTTCCCCATCGATCAGATTTACCTGTAATTGTTCCATTTCACAGTGTACCTCTGCCTGGTCAGTATCCCCGATTCCCGGCACACTCAGCAGATATTCATAAGGAATCTGTATCCGGGTGCTTACATAAGGTGTCTCATCCTTTTCCGTAATGCACAATACCGTGAGATCAATACTTCCCTGCAGCCGTATTCCGTCCTCCGTAATATCCCGGTGATCGATGGAAGCTGTTCCCTCGCTGTGCAATATCTGCAGGATCGGACCGTCAATATTTGTCCCTGCATGATCCGTTATCTTGGTCTTGCCGGTGATCCGTGTCAGCAGCTGACGCACACTGGTCTGCCTGGTATCCGGGATCACTTCATTCTTCACTCCGTAGATATCCCTCAAAATATCGATCTGTTCCTCTTCATAGAGCCGGATATTCAACTCCAGCGCGCACTCCATTCCCAGGATCCTCTCCTCCCCATCCAGATCAGGCTGAATGGTCAATATCTGCTGTCCTGGTTCCTGCCGCAGCAACGCATACCGGATATCCGGCAGCAGATCCTCCCGGCATCCCTGGCATTCCAGGCTTCCGTTTAATGGAAGTGTCGTCTCATAAGAACGGATCGCCCTGTCCTCGCCCTCTGCTTCGTAGAGCACGAAAATCTGAATATCTCCCTGGATTGCCAGTTTTTCTTCCTGTGGTTTGAATTCTACGTCCCGCAGTGAAATATTGCTCCAAAGGATCTGATAGATGTTGGGATAGCTGGAAGGCATCGGAATTTCTTCTTTTTTACGGAAAATATCATTTTTACAGATAGCAAGCTGTGTCACTTCCATCGGCGCGATCCGATATTCCACGCCGGCTTCCGTATCTTCTCCCTGAATCCCCACGGGAAGCTCTTCATCATAGATTTCTTCGATACGGGCGGAGAGAAGGATCAGCGCCTGTAAACTCAGTTTGCGGGAATTGATCATATTTACCGTGAAATCTTCCACCGTTCCTTCCACGGTCACCGTATCCGAGGGTAATACCCCTTCCATGCGGATCCTCTCCTCAAAAGGCAGAGCGCCGCCCAACAGTACCAGACTGCTTCCGGACTCCCGCGTGTGATACAAAATCGCATACCCCAGTTTTCCCCGGACGGTTACTTCATCCGTACCCGGACAGATCTCTTCGATGACAACCTCTCCTTTTTCCAGATTCAGGGTACTGATATCCGGCTTATCCTCCGGAAGATTCAGATCTTCTTCCATGGTAAACTGCATGACGGTGGACCGTTTTACCCGGTCCATATGTATATTTCTCTTGATCAGTTCCACAATAACAGACCTCCATATATACAGATATGTCTATATATATGAAGGTCTGTGCTGTTTTATACCGTATTCTGTTCTCTGTCCGTTTATTCCACCGCGCCGATGAGATCTGTCAGGTTCTCTACGTGATAGGTGCGCATGTAATCTTCAATGCCCTCCACGACTTTTACCGTCGTATAGGGATCCACGAAGTTCATGGCTCCCACACTGACTGCACTGGCTCCCGCCAGAATGAATTCGATGGCATCTTCCGCCGTAGCGATGCCACCCATGCCGATGATGGGAATCTTGACTGCCTGTGCCACCTGGTATACCATACGAACCGCAATAGGTTTGATGGCAGGACCGCTCATGCCGCCGGTCTTGTTGGCAATGGCGAACTTCCTGCGGTGAATGTCGATCTTCATGCCGGTGATGGTGTTGATCAGGGACAGTGCATCCGCACCTGCTGCCTCTGCCGCTTTCGCCATTTCCGTAATGTCTGTCACATTGGGGCTCAGCTTCATGATGATGGGCTGTTTTGCATGTTTTTTCAATTCGGAAGTAATGTTATACAGGGCATCCGCTTTCTGTCCGAAGGCAATGGCTCCTTCCTTGACATTCGGGCAGGATACATTGATCTCCAGCATGCTGACTGCCGGCTCGTCTCCCAGACGTTCCACCACGTCCACATAATCCTCCACGGACTTGCCGCAGACATTTACGATGATCTTCGTGTCATATTTTTTCAGGAAAGGAATGTCTCTCTCCATGAACACATCAATGCCGGGATTCTGTAATCCGATGGCATTGAGCATGCCACCGTACACCTCCGCCACACGGGGCGTCGGATTCCCGGGCCAGGGTACATTTGCCACACCCTTGGTCACCACCGCACCCAGGCGGTTCAGATCTACAAATTCTTCATATTCCATACCGGATCCAAAGGTCCCGGAAGCTGTCATGACGGGATTTTTAAAGGTCACTCCTGCGATCGTTGTCTGTGTATTCATCAGATCTCTACCTCCTCAGCATCAAATACGGGACCGTCGGTGCAGATTCTTGCATTATGCACATGCGAATGATGATCCACTTCCTTTGTCTTCACAACACAGCCCAGGCAGGCACCCACGCCGCAGGCCATATGCTCTTCCAGGGAGATATATGCCTTGATCTTCTTTTCTTCCGCGTATTTTTTAATGGCACGAAGCATCGGCATGGGACCGCAGGCGAAGATCACGTCTGCCTGCAGATGATTCGCCTCAATGGCGTTCATGACATTGCCCTTCGTGCCGACACTGCCGTCTTCCGTAGCAATATATACGGTTCCGTTTTTCTCCAGGTCCTCTTTTAAGAACAGCTGGTCATCACGATAACCCACGATGATCTGCTTTTCTGTGGATGCCGGAAGCTCTCTGGCCAGTTCCAGCATGGGGGGAATACCGATACCGCCGCCCATGAGGAATACCTTTTTGCCCTCCGCGGCCTCTGTGGGGAATCCGTTACCGAGAGTTCCCAAAATCTCTACGCTGTCTCCTTCACAATAAGAAGAAAACTCCGCAGTACCCTGTCCTGCGATACGATACACGATGCGCAGGGCATCTTTTTTGTCATTTACCTGGCAGATACTGATGGGACGGGGCAGCAGAGTGCTGCGGTCCTTAGGATAGACGCCGATGAACTGACCGGCTTTTGCGTATGCCGCCAGCTCCGTAGCGATCCACATATCAAAAATTCTGGGTGCGATCTCTTTCTGAGAAAGCACGGTTGCTGTGATTTTCTTTTTCATTTTGTTATCCTTTTCTATTCTATATATAAGTGACAAGCGTTATCTGCTTATATGCGCTCTCTAACGCGCACGCTATGCTTCGTATACCATTTTACCACCGCAGATGGTCTTCTTCACTTCACCTTTTAATTTCCATCCGGTAAAAGGAGTGTTCGTTGCCTTGGATGCATACTGCTCCGGGATGAACTCTGCCGCAGTATCGATCAGGATCACATCCGCAGGGCCTCCCTCCGCCAGATATCCGGCATCGAGATGATACATGGCAGCCGGATTCGTACTCATGAGGCGAAGCAGCTGCTTCATGGTGAGATATCCTGCATCTACCAGTTCTGTAATGCCCAGTGCCAGAGAAGTCTCCAGTCCTGTGATACCGCTGGGGGCTTCCGTGATGGGTTTTGCCTTCTCCTCTGCGGTATGGGGCGCATGATCGGTGGCGATCATGTCGATGGTGCCGTCCACCAGTCCCCGGATCACTGCCTGACGATCCTCTTCTTCTCTCAAAGGAGGATTCATCTTCGCCAGCGTGCCGTATTTGATCACGGCATCTTCTGTCAGGGTAAAATGATGTGGTGTGGCTTCCGCATGAATATTAGAACATCTCTTTTTCGCCTGACGCACCAGTTCTACCGCTTCCTTACTGCTGATATGCTGAATATCGATGCAGGCTCCGGTCTCTTCCGCCAGCTTCAGATCACGTTCCACCAGTGCGATCTCCGCCTCTCTGGAAGAGCCGCCGATTCCGTAATGTTCACTGGCCTTTCCGCGGTTCACACCGTTGTTCTCGATATATTTCGGGTCTTCTTCATGGAAACTGATGGGCATATCCAGCTCTGCGGAGATCTCCATGGCCCGTCGCACCAGTTCCGCATCCAGCAGGGGCACACCGTCATCCGTGAATCCCACAGCACCCGCCGCTGCCAGCTTCTTCATATCCGTCAGCTGTTTTCCCTGCATGCCCATGGTCACGTTAGCACAGGTAGTCACATGGATCCCCGTCTTCGCTCCCTTGTCCAGGATATACTTCAGGGTCTCCTCACTGTCCACAGTGGGCTTCGTGTTCGCCATCAGCACCACGGTGGTCACACCGCCCTTCGCCGCTGCCGCAGCTCCGGTGTTGATATCTTCCTTCGCTGTAAAACCGGGATCTCTGAAATGCACATGCACATCCACCAGTCCCGGAGCGACTAACAGCCCTTCCGCATTGATCCTTGTCACCTTACCCTTCGGTTCGATTTTTTCTGCGATCTTGACGATCTTGTCTCCGTCGATCAGTATATCGAAGTTACCTTCTTTTCCTGACTTGGGATCGATCATATAACCATCCTGTATCAGTATCATATCGTCTCCGTTCCCGGGCTTTTGCAGCCCGTTTCCATGACCTGTTTCTCGGAAAAGTTTACCATGTTTTCATAGAAAAGAAAAGAGTGTTATAATAGAAAAAAAACGGAGGACCGAAGACATGAAAACACGAGAAGAAGCGCTGGAATACGGATTATCTTTTCCGGATACGTATACAGAAATGCCCTTCCACGATCCAGGCTGGCAGCTGGTACGGGTGAAGGGCAGTAAAAAAGCATTTCTATGGACTTATGAAAAAGACGGTGTGCTGCATCTGAATGTGAAAACCGATCCTGCCTGGCGGGACTTCTGGCGCAGTACCTTTTCTTCCGTCATTCCCGCATATCATCAGAATAAAGAACACTGGAACACCATTATCTTAGACGGCACCATCCCCGATGAGGACATCCGGCGCATGATCGCGGAGAGCTATGATCTCGTCACCTACAGTCCCACGAAGTGGATCTATGAAGCAGTGAAACGGATTCCGAAGGGCTGTGTCGCCACCTATGGGCAGGTGGCTGCCATGGCGGGAGAGCCCAAAATGGCACGCGCCGTGGGCAATGCCCTGCATAAGAATCCGGATCCTGAACACATCCCCTGCTACCGCGTCGTCAATTCCAAGGGAGAACTCTCCGGTGCCTTTGCCTTCGGCGGCGCCGATGAACAGGCCAACCGCTTGCGGGCAGATGGCATTGCGGTGATCAATAACCGGGTTGATCTGGTAAAATACGGGATGAAGCTTTAAGGATTTAACTATGCCGTTTTATTTCCGGTGTTTATTTTGACATTGACAATACAGATACCAATGCACACCAGAGCCAAAGCGATCAGTGCATTCCATCCCAGTTCTGCGGAGCCCTCTCCCAGCCATCATGCGGATAAAAGCACCCCGAATACCGGGTTCGTAAATCCGAAGATAGCCACCTTGGAGACGGGATTGTATTTTAACAGAATGCCCAGGTTTTCTGTAGGATTTCTGTCTTTTTTCGCCAGTCTTTACGTTATTTTTTCTCGATCTGGGAACGGATGTCATCCTCCAGGATGTGTTCCACATCCCTGGCTTCTTTGCGGATGTTTTTCAGATTATCCCGGATCTCCTGTTCTTCTTCCATGATCTCGGGATGTTCCTCTTTTTCTTCCTTGATGAACATGCATAAAAAGCTGATCAGCAGAATCGTACAGGAAATCCAGATCGTTTTCGCTCCGATGTATCCGATCATATGTCCACCCAATGCCGCGCCGACAGCAAACAAGAAGATGATTCCGAAATAATAACCGGATTTTCGCAATATCTTTTTATCTTTCGTTTTTCCATAAGCACATAAGGATTCCATACCACTGCGCAGGTTGCCGATACACATGGTACTGGCGAAAGCATAACCGTTCACCTTGCGGAACGCCTGTACCTGCATAGCGCAGGCGAAAGATACCATGGCATTGGCCAGCAGATCTATCTCATTCGGTATAAAACCGACTGCAAACAACAAAAGTATTTCGATCGCAAGTACCAGCTGTCTCCAGTGGATCTTCTGTGCCTTCTGGTATTTCATACGGATGCATTCTGCCATTGCCACTCCCAATGCGAAGAACAGTAATGGAGAAAAATAGCGAAGTACCGCCTGCCAGTTCCTGTCTACCAGATTCTGTGCCAGCAGCACGATATTGCCGGTCTGTGCATTGGCAAACACTTTTCCCCGGTACATATAGGTATAAGCATCCTGCAGACCACCGGAGATTGACAGGATCCCGGCGATCAGAAAAGACTCTGACATCTGTCCGTGTATTTTACGTTGCATAAAAATCTACCTCCTTACAGGCATCTCCTGATTACAGTATGGTTTTTTGCATTTTATCACATTTTCCAGTCCTTGTGTAGAATCTGGATGATAATTTTTTATATCTTCTGATCATTCGTAAATTACTGTTTTGTCCAAGAGCTCTGTTTTTATCACAATGTAAGGCGTGGAGGGTTTCTCTGCGCCTTTCTTTTGCCCGGTGATCTCAGGACCCAAAAGCGTGGTGCCGACATAGATGGCATCCTCCGTCAGATACAGTTCATCCACAGCAATACTGTACCCACCGGTCTTCTGCTGCCCATACCCGATACTGATATAGAGATTCTGATCATCACTGTAGGTCAGATGAAAAGGTTCGGTACCTTTTTCGACAATCACCGTCTTCAACTCCTCCGGAATTTTTTCATCGCTGAGTACTGTAAAATCCAGATCCCGCAGCTTGATTTTTTCCTCCTGAAACAGACCGCATCCCGTTAACAACAGTACACACAGTACCGGAATCAGGATCACACCGTTTTTCCACCGTTTCCGTTTATTCTTCATACATTATCCACCACGGACATTTATTTATCCTATATTTATGCGGAAAATGCAGTGATATACGTTAATTTTGCTCCTTTTCTCCTGTTGGAATGTGCGTTATAATAGGACATGTGCGCCAAAAGACGCCTTACAGAAAGATGAGGTTTTACAACTATGAATGATAAATTCAGCAGAAAAATATTCTGCGATGGTATGCGGGACGGCTTCCCCATTGCTCTGGGATATTTCGCCGTATCCTTTTCTCTGGGAATCGCCGCAAGGCACGCCGGTTTCACCCCCATGCAGGGATTCCTGGCCAGCCTGTTAAACAATGCTTCCGCCGGAGAATATGCAGCTTTCACGCTGGTAGCGGCACAGGCAACTTATCTGGAAGTGGCGATCATTACACTGATCGCCAATGCACGGTACCTGCTCATGAGCTGTGCCCTGGCACAGAAATTCTCTCCCGGCACTCCCTTTTTTCACAGACTGATCATCGCCTATGACGTCACCGACGAGCTGTTCGGTATCACGATCGCAAGACCGGGTATCCTGAATCCGTATTATACCTACGGTGCGATCCTGTTAGCCGCTCCTGCATGGGCCGGAGGAACCGCCTGCGGTATCATTGCCGGAAATGCATTGCCACTGCGTGCTGTCAGCGCACTGAGCGTTGCCTTATACGGCATGTTTTTAGCCATCATTATTCCTCCTGCCCGGAAAAGCAAGATTGTGGCAGCACTGGTGGCCATCAGCTTTGCCCTGAGCTTTGTCTGCAACTATCTTCCCGGCGTTTCTTCTCTGTCGGAAGGTACCAGGACTATTTTATTGACCGTGATCATCTCCGGTGCGGCAGCGATCCTGTTCCCGGTAAAACAGGATGCGGAGGAAGTTGCTCCCGTGAAAGCCAATGATTCTGTACAGAAAGGAGACAACGTAAATGAATAATTATATCTACATAGCCGTTATGGCCGCCGTCTCCTATACGATCCGTGTCTTACCCCTGACACTGATCCGGAAACCGATCAAGAATCAGTTCATTCAATCCTTTTTGTACTATGTACCATACGTGACACTGGCTGTCATGACCTTTCCGGCCATCATCCACGCTACGCAGACACCTATTTCCGGACTGGTAGCGCTCATTGCCGGAATCATCGCTGCATGGCTCGGTGCCGGACTGTTCCCGGTATCCGTGATCTGCTGCGTGCTGGTGTTTGTGATCGAATTGTTTGTGAAATGAAATTAAAAAGTCTCTGAAATAGTTTTATTCATAATGCGCAACACTCTATTTATTTTGTTGCGCATTTTTTGTTACTTTTTTGCCTCTTGTCTCTCATAATATGCTATAATAGATATGCGCAATCGGTTGTGCAATTATGTTTTACGGGAGGATTACTTATGCATCATTTTACAAGACTTTCACACAAGCATCTGTTGGCTCTGTGTCTCAGCACCGTCCTGATCATGGGCAGTCTGTCCGGCTGCGGCAGTCAGGGCAGTGCAGCAACAGATACTATAGCAGAACCTGCTGTTTCCGCTACTGTGGGCACCACAGATAACACTGCTTTTCCCCTGCCTGAGGGTCCGGAGGAGTCTACCATTTTTGTCGAGCCGGTGGACGGCATTTCCGATGACTTTTACCGTGGTATGGACGCTTCTGCCGTGCTGGCTCTGGAGAACAGCGGCGTGAAATATTATAATTTTGATGGGGAAGAACAGGATGTTTTTATGACACTGGCACAGGCCGGTGTGAACTATATCCGTCTCCGGGTCTGGAATGATCCCTATGACGAGAACGGCAACGGTTACGGCGGCGGCAATAATGACGTGGCGACCGCCATCGCTCTGGGACAGCGTGCCACGAAGTATGGCATGAAGGTCTGCATTGATTTTCATTACTCCGATTTCTGGGCGGATCCCAAGAAACAGTTTGTTCCCAAAGCATGGGAAGGCATGGAGATCGAAGAAAAAGCAGATGCGCTCTATGATTTTACTTTAGACAGTCTCACACAGCTTCTGGAGGCCGGAGTGGACGTGGGAATGGTACAGATTGGTAACGAGATCAACAACGGTATGTCCGGTGAGACGGATGTGGCAAATATCAGAAAACTTCTGACCGCAGGCAGCAAAGCCGTCCGGGAAGCTGCAGTGAATTCCGGCAAAGAAATTCTCGTTGCTGTACATTACACGAATATTGATGATATGAAGAAACTGGATACACTGCTGACCGGATTACAGGTAAAAGAAATTGATTATGATATTGTGGGCCTCTCCTTCTATCCCTACTGGCACGGCACAATAGAAGATCTGAAAAATGCCATTATCCATATCCGGGATACTTATGGCAAGAAAGTATATGTCGCTGAAAATGCTTATTGCTATACCGCAGAAGACGGCGATGGCTCCGCCAACAGTGTGGAAGGAACCGATGATCTGGCAGAAGGTTATTCCGCCAGCGTACAGGGACAGGCCAATGAAGTGCGGGATGTCTGTGCGGCAGCCAGTGAGTCCGGTGCCGAAGGTATCTTCTACTGGGAAGGCACCTGGATCCCGGTCGGTCCCGCAGATGCTGATAATTCCGACCTTTGGGAAAAATACGGCAGCGGCTGGGCCAGCAGCTATGCATCCGGTTATGATCCGAAGGATGCCGGTCAGTACTACGGCGGATGTTCCTGGGACAATCAGGCAATGTTTGACTTTACCGGGCATCCCCTTGCTTCTCTGAATGTATTCAAATATCTGAAATACGGTGCTACCGCTCCCCTGGCTGTGGATAGTATTCCCGCGGTTACGGTAGCATGCAATATCGGTACAGATCCGGAATTGCCCGATACGGTAAGTGTTATTTATAATGATCGGTCCGAAGCACAGGTTCCGGTCACCTGGAATACCGACGATGTTACTGCGGTCGATACGGAAAACGGCGGCAATTTCACAGTGTCGGGAACACTGGAGGACGGTACGGAAATCACCGCTGCTGTCACGGTAGACCGCATCAATTATGTGCAGAACCCAAGCTTTGAGGATAGCGATACTTCCATGTGGACGGTCAACTATTCCGGAGAGACGGATCCTACCGATTATCAGGTAAAGGCTGCAGATGCCCACAGTGGCGAAGTGGCTTTCCACTTCTGGTCAGGAAGTGCGGATATGGATTTCTCCATCGAGCAGAGTTTCACAGATCTGGAACCCGGCACTTATGAATTATCCGCGTTCTCCCAGGGCGGTGATCTGTCTGCAGATGCTTTCATGGAATTGTTTGCGGTGACAGCCGGCGGGGAGTTGACCACTCCCTTCATGCTGACCACCTATGCCGACTGGCAGAATCCCGTCATTCCTGAGATCAAGGTAACTGACGGATCCCTGACCATCGGTGTGAGGTACAAATGCAATGTGAACAGTTGGGGAACACTGGATGATGTGACACTGTACAAAATCGCAGAGTAAATTGAGAGTTTACGCGAGCAATGAGCCGCGCATAGGCAAAATA